>OGUJ01000370.1_pt1 | contig 35330 bp, 30 predicted proteins | sample 1573661 | NCBI WGS metagenome assembly OGUJ01 (sample SAMEA2581933, study PRJEB24529) | metagenome | biome: Human gut stool | place: China | collected 2011
CCAAAACACTGTAAACTCAAGTATTTTTAATCAAGGTTAGTATGTTGCCGTGGCACACGAAAAGTACTCGAATGCTCATAATTTTTCCTTTCAAAAGGCGCTTTCCTGCTGCCATTTGCAGCGTTTTGCGCAGTGTTAATTTTTCTTTATGCATTGGTCATTTCTGTACATAAAATGCAAATCTTAGCAAAATTTTGCAAGATGTGTACAGTAATCGTAGTCGAAAAGGAGTAGAACTACTCAATAATTACTACTCTTCTTCGATAATTAGTTCTACATTGTCCGAACCGCAAACTGGACATTTTTCAGGCATCTTTCTAGCCTGGTCGTAATCCTGAAGGAAACAATTTTTGCATAACATATACTCTCTTGAATATAATGCATGTCTTTTTGCATTTAGTTGATAAAGGATCTCATATCTGCTAGGATTTTTTCCTATGATAAAATCAGGAGTAAGAAAAATTGATGTTTTCACTTTTAAAAATGTATCATCAATCTCTGTTTCCCTATAATCATAGTCATCATACATAAAGATCACATATCTTCTCTCTCGTTCTCCAGACCATTTAGCATCCTTCACCGATAAAATCCAATATTGCATTATCTCTTCTAAGAATTTCTTTTTTTCCGCGTCACTCATATTAAACATATCAATAACACCAAACAAATATGTTAATTCCCGCTTTGCTTCCTCAACATCGTAAATAACATCAAACGCTAAAGTTTGCGCTATATACGGGCGTTCTATTTCATTTGGCATATCATTTTCAACGCCTGCCTTTTTCTTCAAATGCCATATTCCAATAGGCGCTATTAATTCAGAAATTCTATCATTCTTATAACCATATAGGCACTGTCCATACCCATCCTGCATATCTGAATTATTAACACTTTTACTGAATGATGAAACATAATATATTCTGGTAGCTGTAAAATTAATATCACTAACCCATTTATATGTAATCCAAGATTTATCTTCAAATAATTCTGGTACAACTCTTTGCTCACGTTCATCATTTAATAGCGTAGTTTTCTTCATCCAAATCTGGTGATTTTTCACACTTTCTCTTGCCACTTCAATCGGAAGATATTTACAAATATAGTCTTCATTGTACCCATTTCTAGACTTCAAAATAAAATTACTTATTTGTGTCATTAACACACCTTTTGTTGGGCGCTCTATAGGCGATTCGTTATTTCTCTTAAGTAATTCTGCTTCTAATTCAAATAATAGTGACAATTCCTCTCTTGAAAACTTCCATATTGATTGTTTTTTACTTCCTCGCATATAACTAAGATCATTCATCATAGAAACGAATGCATGTGTAATTGAATCTATATATTTATCTTCTTGATCCACTATCATTACTTCATGAATAACAGATATTAATTGTGTGGCAAAATCGTCATCGTTTTCTATTATAAATTTTTGATATGCCAAATAATAAAGTTTAAGTGGTAAGTCCAATCCACTATACACTTCTACAAATTGATCCTCATTTCCATCCTTTCCTAGAACTGGATTCATATTAACCATCCACTTATGAATATATGTTGCCTCAGAAATCAAATCATACAAATATACTTTAACAGAATTAATCTGATAAGCTTGACTGACTAAATACAAATAATTTATCAGCCCTACTTCATATTCTGTTATACGAACCAATCCATATCCAGAAGTTTCGTTCATATCATGTTCACTAGCTAACGCTATTAAAATCTCTCTATTTTTATATGTTGGATTATTCTTAAATTCTTCCATTCTTTCACATAATACATCTAATTTCCATTCCCTGCGATTCTTAGGCCATCCTTCAGGCTTTTCAGAAGTTTCTTTGATTTCCACTTTCATACCCCCTACCTATTGGCATACCATAAAAAATGATCGAATTTTCTTCTCCTGAATGGGATGTGAATATTATACTCGTCTAATAATCCTCCAATGCATTCATTAAACGCTACATAATTATATTCCGATCTCCAAACATCTAATTTATGTTTAGACAGTCCATCAACATAGTTAGGTAGTGACTCTTTTACAATTCCATCAAATATCGAATAATCATCCCTGTGATAAACCTCCACATTGTGATATGTACAATACTTAGAAGCAAAAGAAAACATATTGATTGCCCCTACATTCTTAGCAATAATATTCACAAGTTCAGGATCACCTGCTGCCAATCTAACATCAAAAGCAGGAATATCCAAAATTACTTTTGCCAAATCATATAACGATAATTGACTCTTATACTGTGACAAATGCGTAGAATTTGTCACATCTATTACAGCAATTTTCATTGCGATTGTATTTAAATCGTCATGCTTTGGATACGCATTCAAAACCTCTCTAATTATTAAACCTTCCTTACCATAGTTTGCACTTTCTTCTACTAAACGGTGCTGTTCTTCTATATTTTCTGCTGTAATAGGCAAATATATTTTTTTTGACGAGGATTTTTTTTGTTTTACAATTTTTTTATCAAAAACTTTCAAATTATCCATTTTTAATATTTTATTTATACACCAGTATGTAGTTGCTCCTTGAATTGGTTCTATTCCTTTTTCCTCTAAATATAACAAAAGTAATCCTCTCTGTTTTCCCTCTGGAATTATTCCTGTTTCTGCAACTTCAATATGTGGTTTTAAGTTATCTTTTTTTTCATTATTTCCATATACCACATACTCCGCATTATCAATTGTTATTTTTTTCATGTCTGATCGCTTCCTTTCATAATCACACAGCATCTTGACACTTCTGTATACAACCATAAACATGCACAAGCCATTTCTGACTTAGGCTGCATTTGATATTTTTCTAAACCACTTTAAACATTTTCTGGCTCACTGGCTTCTTCTGCCCTTTCTTCAATTTCCTGCGGGCATTTTCCATTTCTTCTATATCTGATATACTATTTGGTATGTACATATATCACTCTACCGGGGAAATTAGTCAACACAATATTTGAAAAAGAGCTGCCCTATTTCAAGGCAGCCCTACTTCTACACAAATCGGCAATACTTTTCGCGCACAGCATTTCAATAATTTTCCTTAATCTCAGCCATTTAAGCTGCAAAGACCAAGTTCCCACAATACCCCCTGTGCAATTTCGCGAAAATATGCGCGAGAGGGGGCATCGGTCTTCAGCGAGAAGGGTGGTAGAGATTTAGGTCGCCCCTATACCTAACTATTCTCCTTTAATTTGTTATACTGTTTTTTCCATGATCTAGATGGTTTTTTACACAAACAATCAGACGATGCAAATGCGCAAATACCTTCTAAGCCGTTAGAACCGCAAATGTCTGGATTATTTTGTCTACATCCATATGTTTGAATTTCAGAATCCAACTCATTTAATGGCGCATTAAAATCAACTTGCAAATTTTTCACTTTTACCTCCTAAGAAAACAATATATGAATCATCCTGTTCAATTTTGATTCCAACTCACAAACGTTAGCACATGCTCCCTTTTCTTTTTTCTTTTGATGAATTTTCTTGGAAGTATCAGCTATTTTCGTATGTAAATCATTATCACTATCATACTTAGGAATTGCAATGTACTTCAAGACATCAACCCCCCTATTGGTAGAAATTGCATATCCATCAACAACTTCTATTATACTAGGCGAATTAATTATGCCGCACACATAATATGCTTCCATCTCCTCATAAACATCTAACATAAGCACTTTTGAATCAACAACAATGGGTTTATCTTCTGAAAACAATTCCCGATTTGCATTTGGCACCGATTCATAATAACTTGATACCACTACTGCAGACATACTACCCGCTTGCTCTTTCCATAAAACTTTATAAGGTGAATAAGTATATGTCCCAACATTATCCAATCTATAAAAAGGCTGCGTATCTTTATTAAAAAACTTTCCATTTTGAATTCGGGTATCCAGCAATTCATCATGATAATAATTCAGCCATTGGAATGTTTCCGGTGCTTCTAGTGCAAGAATTCCTTCAGGAACTCCATATTTAAATTCAGCAGTATGTGGCACAAGCATAAATTCATTAGATTTCACATACCATTTTGCTATATTACGTCCACCTAACATTGGATATATGTATGTTTCTTCAATACACCCTTTATGAACTCCTTTATCAATTATATCCTGTCTTCTTTGGCGTGACATATCGTTTTCAATATTCAAATATCCTTTTCTTGCCTTTTTAGGTTCCTTCAAAATATAAACACCTTTTGCACCTGCAGGTTCTATCCCCTTTCGTCCTTTATAAGAACGTTCTACATTTGGATTTAGTACATTATTAGCAAATCGCATATCTTCTAACGTCAACCAAGCAGATTGAGCATCTTCCTTGTCTACCGGTTGTGCAAGTTTATCACAATATTCTAAAATTGATTGAACATAATCCCAGTTTGCATGAGAATCAATTTTCGATTTTCTACCTATTTGTGTATAAAATCTATATCGATTCATTGGATATGTCATTTCTGTTCCTTTACTAAACTTAATAGCTACCGTTGGTATAGTAAACAAACTAACACATGAAAAATCATGTACTTCTTCAACCTTAAAAGGTATGCTCTGCCCATTCCGGATTATGCTGAATTTTCTAAATCCCTCACCACCTTTTGTTGATTTCAAAAAAGATGCTGGTAATAAAAATACCATTGATCCTCCAACTTTCAAATATTGATCTACAGATACATATGTGACTGCCATACCAAAATCATCATGAGTTGTCTTTTTGTCATAAGCATTCTTTTCAAAAATACCATAGCTTTGCCATATTGTTAATGTTCCAGCACGATAACTCTTACTCATTGCTTTCCATGCTATCCATGGTGGATTTCCCACAACAAAATCAAATTTATCTCGGATCATAACCGGTGCAAAACTATTTCTAAAGATTATAGGCCAAAATGAATCTTTACTAGCACGATGTAATGCTTTTAGTTTCGAAAACAATGCCTTAACAACACCTAAGTCTTCTTCTTGTATTAATCCCTTACCAAGAGCAAGTTTTTCAAAAACATCATATGAGCCTCTATCATCAATGGATTGACTTAACAGTTTTAGAAACTCATTTCCTTTCACAAATGAATCAAATTTGGGAATCTCAATTGGACCAACTGTTGTTTCTAATTTAAGCGTCGTATCATTCTCTTCAGTATAAACAACGGGCGCTAAAATTGAATCCGCAATAAAAACAGGTATACTTACGGGAGCGCCAAACTCTTCATCACAATTATCAAAATACGCTGAAAAAGTTATTAATATATAATTCGCTTTAGCCGCTACAACTGATATCGGATTAATATCAAATCCGACAATGTTTTCAGTAATTTTAATAATATCATCTTTTGAAAGAACACCGTTTTTTTCTTTAATAATACGCTTTATTGATTGTGTTAAAAATGGTCCAGAACCTGCAGTTGGATCAATCAAAGTTTTTGTAATATCTCCATTATATCCAACCATATCTAGTGCATGCTCCACAATCCAATCTGGTGAAAAATACTCACCCATTAAATGACGCATCTCTTGTGGAATAAGTCCCATATAAACTTCCTGCAAAATATCCTGGACATTCTCAGGCCGCAAAACAAAAGTGCTTAAATCAAATTTATTAACTTCTTTCATAGTTTGATTAACAAGCTGAACGTCAAAACTATCATCCGGATTATTGATGTTGCTCGTAAATGTAAACCATTCCAAAAAATGCGATTCAAAGAAATTATTTACCAATTTACAGCTATCATCCGATTGTCCATCGAACAAATCGTTTATTTCATCTTTTGTTAACTCTTGCTGTGTTGTAAACATTGGATCAACAAGTTGTGCCAAAAATGAATACACTAATATTTTCAAAAAAATATTAAAAAATGTCTGCATAGAAAATAAATATTGTTTACTGTCAATATCCATTTCTTTCTCAATACCATACATTTCTCTTATTTTGGAAGATACTTCTGTAAAATCTGTTGCTTGTTCGTCATCACCATACATCACTCCGAATACTCTATCCCACTCATCAAATAATGTTTTTACTCTGTTATTAAACGAATTGGATGTTGTATCAATATTATTTCTGAGATTTTGATATAATATATTAATAGAATTTCTTACAAAATCACTTTTAGGGTGAATAGCAGAACATAGAGTTGCTTTTGTCAAGCTTCTCTTTTCTTGCTGTTTTAACAACAATGCAAGTCTTTTTAAACCAGGTTGAAAATCCTTTATTTCGTATATAAATCCCAAATTTAGTGGTTTTTCAATTTCTACTTTAACTTTCCTTGTATTTAATTTGTTTCTTTGTGATGAGGGAATAAAACGTGCAAATATAAATTTCTTTCCATCAAATCCAACGCCAATACCTCTCATTATTTTTTTCACTATAATTTCTTCTTTATCATTGACACTTATTCCCGAATTACTTATTATATAATCATAGAGTCCATGATCTGTGTCATTTCTTCCATAAAGAGCCTCATTTACTCCCTTTTCCTTAGAAAAATAGTTTTCTTTCTTTAATTCAAAAGAAATATTTTGGAATGTCGCATCAGTTCTTCCACCTGCAATTAAAACATCCTCACTTTTATATTGATTCAACATATCTGGATTTAACTCAATCAAAAGAGGTTTTACAATATCCGAATGAAAATGTATTTTTATATCATCTTCATTTCTGAAAACATTCTTTTTAAAATTGGATTCCAACTCTCTAAAATTCATATTACAACCTCCGAATCAATTTCTAATATTATTATACCCGCAAAAAACTTATTGGTCAATATGGTTTTTGTTCATTTTTTAAGAATTTATAACAATATTTTACTCATTGGTCAATGAAAGGAGATTACTATAGAATCACGAATTATAAATCAAAACATGAAAAATGCTGTAATATTATTATTAAAGAGTAGACACATTAAAAATCCTGAATCACTTACGCAAAACACTATTAATTCATTCACACACACAAACTCTAGAGGTATCTCACATACCTACTATGTGTTTAACAGTTACTGTGAATACAAGCGTTTTTCTTGTAATGTTCAGCACAAACTATATAGATTAAATTCATTCTACATTATTGAACTTTTATAAGATATTTTCTTTTCCTCCACCTTGTCATCCGTATAAAAACCGTAGTTCCTTTCCTATCACTCCACCACGATTTGCTCTGTTTTATCGCACTTCATCGCCGCTTATAACTGTACCCAAAGCCCTGCCGTGGCAGATGAAAAGTATTCTTATCATTGTTGCATAACCTCGCATTTCTAAGTTTTTCTCGGTATTTCGGGCTTTGTAAGCCTTTGTAATTTTTTGCTTTCTGGCATAACCTGGTTTATTTCCGCATAATATCGTCAGCAAAAGGTATAAAAATCCAATACCTTGTGATAACAAACAGACTACAACTCCGTATATTTCGCCGCATTTCCCTTTGCTTTATCTACCGGATATTTTACTTCATTCTGTTTCATCTTTATATTCACGATTTCATCAGCATCAAGCTCCAATTTATCCAGAAGATTTTGTGAATAAACAAGCACATCTGCCAGTTCTTCTTTTATATGCTGCAAATCATACTCTGTATCACTCCACTGAAAACACTCCAACAAGCTCTGGCTTTTTCTATATGAAGAATTTCCTCTTTATATACTTAAAAGTCTCTTATTTGCTTTGCCAAACTAAACGGTATTATCTCTTTATCGTTAGTTTTTTTATACGCAACCTCATCATGCATATATTCACTAATTTGTGAAGCTGTATATCCTTTGAATTTTTCAATTACTTTATCCAATATTTCCTTGTCTTCAATAGACAAATCATTCTCATTAAGCTTCTTATTTGGAAGAAAGTGATACCTAACATATTCATAATCACATTCCTCTTCCATATTTACAAGTTGAAGTCCCCCTATCTTGTAATGACCAATAGGTAACGCTCCCATACCCTCATGGCAATATACCAACCCAGTCATCGAATGTCCATATATCTTATAACTTAGCGAATCAGCATACCAAAGCATTTTCATTAATTTAACTTTATACAACATTTTTATTTTACTTGCATAATATGAAATAATTAACTCTAACTTTGGAATATCTAGTTGCATCATTCCATTTGCATCACTTAATTCCTCAAACTCAGCATATTCACTTTCCAAAGCTTTTCTTTGAAGATATTCTCTACCATCTTCATCGAGATTTTCCATTATTTTTTGCTTAATGCTAAGCTTTTTTATAAAGCCAAATTGTTCACTATTTTTTTGTAGCAACTCCAATGCAGCTAATGGATTTTCATTAATAATTCTAAGCATATTATCATAAGCATCATCTTGAATTGCTTTACTTTCATATCTTGAAATTGTAGCTTCTCCCCATCCAAGCAATTTTGCAAGGTCAACCTGGGATAAACCATATTTTTCTCGAATAGCTACAATATCATCGGATGTTAACAAACCATGAGCTTTTCGATACTCATTGCGTGCATTCAACAGATTATCATTTTCCATCTTTGCTGTTGAAAACTCGTTTTCATCTTCTTCGCTATTTGGACAAAAGTAATAGGTTTCCTCGTAATTAATTTCTTCGCCTTTTATAATAGTCTTAGCAATACGTGTCCTTTCTTCAATCTCATGAACCTTACCACAGAGTGGACACTCCATTTTGATTTTTCTTATAAGATTGCCTCCGTTCATTGCCATGTCTCCTTTCACCTCTGTTCCATTTATTTATACGGGAATGCCATATCATATTTCGCATAATGAAATGATAAACATAATACTTTTTTCTTAATTTCACCTTTTATTTTAAGTTTAATATAAACCAGCCTACCGTTAACATCTTTGCCAAAAACAAATAATAAAGGCGGTTTATCATCATCTCTATCTATAAGAGTTTCTGAATATTCTGAAATAGTAAGTTCTTTTAGTCTTTCTATAATGTCTTCAGAATCATAATTCAAGTCTAACATCGTGAATCTAGTTGAATATTTTACTTCATCTTTATTAGATTTAATAATTATCATATTATCAGCTATATTAAAGTCTTCGGCTGTTAATACTTCATGTAATTCTTCTAAAAAAGCTGTGACAACCTTTTTATCTGAGCGAATGGGAATTTTGATGACTATCACCTCCATAATATCAAAACAGTATTACTATCAATTGATAGTATACGCTATCAATTGATAGTGCGTCAAGTGCAAATAAAAACCACATCAAAAAAATTTGTTGTGGTTCTAATAGTCATATTCTCATAGCACAAAGCATTAATTTGTAATTTCATATTTCACAGTCTTCGTAATCTTTTATGCGATAATTACCATCACCTATTTTTTCATAATCATCATACATTGGCTTATAGTATCTCGGAATATTAGCACAACACCTATAAGACAAAAGTGCACTAACAGTTCCTGGTGTATATTTACTTCCAGCTCTACGCATCGCTGCTAAAGCCTCTTGTCTATTAAACTCATTCTCTCCTTTTTCTTTCACATATGCTGTCATTATAGCTTGATGGTGATTCTTTTTAAAGTTACTATGAAATTTATTAGCAGTTCTTTGTTATATTTCTTTCTTATTCCCATCACCACCGATTTACGCTTTAACCCCTCTTCTACCTCAATACATTTGTATTATTATTGCAAAGCACCTCAAAATGATTTCGATTTGTTTTTATAAACCCTTCTTTTTGCAGCTTTGATATCTCCGTAGACATTGCTGCGCGGTCAATGCAAAGATAATCTGCCAGCTGCTGCCTGTCAAAAGGAATGTCAAAGGACAAGGACGAATGTCTGATAGATTCTGCTGACAGGTATGACAATAATTTCTCCCTTGTTGTCCGCTTGCCAACATGTGTAATCTTATCATTCAGAATGAGTATCTTATTTGCCAGTACACTGACCAGGTTGCGAATCAGCTTCTGATGATGCCCACATGCAGTTGGACAAGTAACCAGAAGCTTCTGTATATTTAAAAAAACAATCTCACAATCCTCATCTGCTACCACACTGATGTTCAGAACAGCACCAGGGCTTGCCGCATATGGTTCTCCAAAAAAATCACCAGCATGACATTTAGACAGAATATTCCGATGTCCCCAGAGATCCTCCTGAATAATAAGAACACAACCTGACAATACTAATCCCATTACCTGTGTAGAATCTGCTGCTCTGAAAATATAAGAATCCTTCTCTTTAGAAACTGTTACTGCCTCTACACAGTGCAATACAGATAATATCTCATTATCAGTAAGACCTTTAAAAAAAGGACTGTTTTTTAAAATAGGTAAATATTTTTTCAAAATCTCACCTCCTGTTGGAAATCAAACATACAAGTTGTATTTATTATAATATGATTCTAACAGAAACAAAAATAAAATTCTATTAATGGAGGGTAAAATGATAAGAAAAATTATACGAATTGATAAAGAAAAATGTAACGGATGTGGTGCATGTGCAACTGCCTGCCACGAAGGAGCCATTGATATTATAGACGGAAAGGCCGAGCTGGTAAGAGAACATTTTTGTGACGGATTGGGGGATTGTCTCCCAGAATGTCCTACAGGAGCTATTTCATTTGAGGAAAGAGAAGCACCTGCATATGATGAAGATGCTGTAAAAGAAGCACAGAGTAAAATAGCTGCTCAAAACCATGCAATGTCACCTCACGCCGGCTGTCCAGGATCTAAAATCATGCAGATACAGCGAACAAAAACGCCTGAGACCGCAAAACCATTTTCAGGTGCAGATTCTGTATCACAACTTGAGAACTGGCCGGTACAGATCAAACTTGCACCTATCAGTGCACCATATTTTAATGGTGCAAAACTTCTGATAGCCGCCGATTGTACTGCTTACGCTTATGCTGGATTTCATCAGGATTTTATTCAGAATAAGGTAACACTAATAGGTTGTCCGAAATTAGACCAGGTTGATTATAGTGAGAAACTGGCTGCTATTATTCAGAATAACAACATTCAAAGTGTGACAATCGTAAGAATGGAAGTTCCATGCTGTGGTGGTCTGGAGATGGCAGTAAAAAATGCACTTCAAAATAGTGGAAAATTCATACCATGGCAGGTTGTAACAATAAGTATTGATGGAAAAATTATTGATTAATAAGGAGATTACTGGAATGAATAAAAAAATGTTTTGTTTTCAGTGTGAACAGACAGCCGGATGTACTGGCTGTACAGGAAATGCAGGTGTCTGTGGAAAAAATGCAGATACAGCCAAATTACAGGATGAGCTGACAGGTGCATTGATTGGTCTTGCAAGAGCTGTAGACAGTGCATCAGCTATTTCTAAAAGAACCGTACAAGTCATAATTGAAGGTCTGTTTACAACAGTTACAAATGTAAGTTTTGATAATGCAGCAATCGAAAATATGATACAAAAAGTCAGAGCTGAGAAAGAACGACTGGTCCCTGACTGCAGCAAATGTCAGTCACCATGTGGTAAAACAGGCGAATACGACATGCAGCAGATGTGGAATGCCGATAAAGATATCCGCTCTTTAAAATCTCTTATTCTTTTTGGTATTCGTGGAATGGCCGCCTATGCTTACCATGCAAATGTTCTGAATTATGAAGATGATGAAGTAAACCGATTCTTCTGCGAAGCATTATTTAAGATTGGTTACGAAGAAAGTATAGAAACACTGCTTCCTACGGTACTTAAAGTAGGCGAGATCAACCTTAGGTGTATGGCACTTCTTGATAAAGCAAATACAAACAGCTATGGAATGCCAGAGCCCACTGATGTTACACTTACCATCGAAAAAGGTCCTTTTATTGTCGTGACAGGTCATGATCTTAAAGACCTGCAGCTTTTACTTGAACAGACAGAAGGAAAAGGAATCAACATATATACTCATGGTGAAATGCTCCCTGCCCATGCCTATCCACTCTTGAAAAAATTTCCACACTTAAAAGGAAATTTTGGAACTGCATGGCAGAATCAGCAGAAAGAGTTTGATCATCTTCCAGCTCCGATTCTTTACACTACCAACTGTCTGATGCCGCCAAAAAGCAGTTATGCTGACAGAGTATTTACAACAGAGGTGGTTGCTTTCCCTGGCGCTGTCCATATTGATGAGAAAAAAGATTTTACGCCAGTTATCAAAAATGCACTTGAACTTGGTGGCTATAAAGAAAATCAGACATTAAAAGGTATCAATGGAGGCACCAAGGTGACAACGGGATTCGGTCATTCAGCTATACTGTCACATGCAAATACTATAGTAGATGCTGTAAAATCAGGTGCAATCAGCCATTTCTTCCTGGTTGCCGGATGTGATGGTGCTAAACCGGGTCGAAACTATTACACAGATTTTGTTAAACAAACTCCTTCTGACAGTATCATCCTCACCCTGGCATGTGGCAAATTCCGTTTCAATGATCTTAATCTTGGAGAAATCAATGGTCTGCCACGACTGATGGATATGGGTCAGTGTAACGATGCTTATGGTGCGATTCAGGTTGCCCTGGCACTTGCGGATGCGTTTGGATGTACTGTAAATGAGCTTCCGCTCTCCTTCGTTCTTTCATGGTACGAACAGAAGGCAGTCTGCATTTTGTTAACGCTTCTGCACCTTGGTATCAAAAACATCCGTCTTGGTCCTTCTCTACCTGCGTTTTTGTCTCCTAATATTCTGAACCTTCTTGTGGAAAAATATGGCATAGCACCTATCACCACACCAGAAGAAGACATCAAAGCGCTGATAAATACTCAATAACACCAATAAAGCCAATAAAGCCGATACAGGAATAAAAACCCTGCCTCGGCTTTTTCTTTTGTCATTCTCCAGGACACAAAATATCCTCATTCTCATCATATTTTCTTCACTATTCCCACCTACACTATAGATAAGATGTAAGGGGAAGAAGTAGCAATCTCTATATTAACTAAAGAAATAATGAATGAAAGGATGAATATATATGATTAATTTAAAAAAAGTAAACAAATCATGCGTAGCCGCAGTTATTCTTGCCATGTGTCTTATGACATCGGGCTGTGGTTCACAAAACTATACAAGCAACAACAAAAATACTGATACAACTGTAACTTCCAGCATTACCGCCCAGGATACTAATGTAACACACGCAGATGATGCCGATAACTACAAAACGGAAATAACAGGTGAATTCAGCATTACATCAACTGATGGTTCTACAATAACACAGAATGATTCCGTATATACCATAACACAGGCTGGCGAATATACAGTTACCGGGCTCTTATCAGAAGGACAGATTGTAGTTAATGCTGACGATAATGCCGAAATCACCATTGTATTGAATGGTACATCCATCACATGTTCTAACGGTTCACCTATTTATATTAAAAATGCTGATAATGTAAAAATCAAATCTGAGGAAAACACTTATAACTGTATAGTTGATGCAAGAACTGAAGCTGACGACAATTCAGACAATTCTTCCAGTGAAAATGGTAATGCTGCCATCTATGCAGCATGTGACCTTAAATTGGTTGGAAAAGGGGCATTATCAGTAACTGGCAACCATAACAACGGTATCCAGAGCAAAGATGACATTTCTATTAAAAATGTTACCATCAAGGTTAATGCTGTAAATAATGCTATAAAAGGAAACGATGAGGTAGCTATAGAATCTGGTGAAATAATAGCTATATCCAGAAAAGGCGATGGCATCAAAACATCAAACAGCAGTCTTTCAACCAAAGGAAAACAGAAAGGAAATGTAATAATATCTGGTGGAAATATTGATATATATGCTGCCTGTGACGGCATAGATGCTGCATATGGTGTAGATGTTTCAGGTGATGGAAATCTGAATATATATACAGATACTTATTCTGATTATAGTGAAGCCGTGGCTGCCGACAACTCCGGTTCTTCAGCCAGCAGCGTGGGAACTCCACCCAATATGAACAATACTCAGAACAATGGTAACATGGGCAATCCTCCTGATATGAATAACAGTAGCAGCAATCCTGGCATGAAAGGTAACTTCGGCGGTGGAAACAGAGCTGCTAATGGTATGCCTGGCAATAACAGCTCAGGAAATTCATCTAAAAAGTCTTACTCTACAAAGGGAATCAAAGCCGAGAGCGAGATAAATATATCTGGTGCAGCCATTAACATAAGTTCAACTGATGATGGTATTCATGCCAACTCAGATTCTGGTGTTCTTGAAACCGGCGAAGATGGCAAGGGTATAATATCTATATCAGGTGGAACTATCACAATCTCTACAGGTGATGATGGAATACATGCAGATAAAGAGCTTAATATAACTGATGGATATATAAATGTTTTAACATCCTACGAGGGTCTTGAGGCTATAACAATCAACATCAGTGGTGGACAAAGCTTTGTATATGCAGCTGATGATGGCATTAATGCATGTACCGGAGATGGCTCATCTACTCCTCTTATTAATATAACTGGTGGATACATTGATGTAACAACCGGTTCTGGCGATACAGATGGTATAGATTCTAACGGCAGCTACACACAGTCTGGCGGTATGGTTTTTGTAAAAGGCGGCAGTTCATCAGGTCAGGTATCTGGTTCTATTGATGTTGACGGAAATATTACTATAACCGGTGGAACGTGTATAGCTTTAGGCGGTATATGTGAAACTCCTGTAAATTCAGTTAATGCTTACGTATTCAGCTCTGTATCCTTTAACGCAGGAAGCTACTCAGTAAAAGATTCCAGTGGTAATGAAATAATAAGCTTTACATTAGACAACAGTTACTCTAATGGCTGGATATGCACATCTGCTCTTACAATAAACACTGAATACACTCTTTACTGCGATGGTTCTTCATTAACAAACTGGACACAATCTGCAGGAACCATGGGTGCATCCAATGCCGGTGGCTTTGGCAGCAATCCTGGCGGTTTTAATGGTGGTGGCCGTGGAGGTAACATGAATGGCGGAAAAAATATGAATGATAACAGAAATATAAATGGCAATAATACGCCAAATAACAATAATGTACAATAACAATTTCAAACAATAGTTTGATTGAATCATTCATTTTTCGTAAATTAAGTCAAAGTCAGACAGCATATATGAGGAAAGCAGGTGCGCATACATCATAAGATGCACTTGAAGTCCAATTGTGATAGTTCTTAGACTTTTCCTTAACTACCCAGCTATCCACAGACACGGATGTCTGTGGAAGTTCGATATGGGACACGGATGTCCCGTATCGAACGGTAGCGGCAACTACCGTTACCTATATGAAAAGTCTTAGAAATATCCAATTGGAGCTTCTGGCATCGTTGATGTATGCACACCTGCTTTCCTCATATATGCTGTCGTCCGTATATTAATAATGTGTGCTAAACAATAATATTTTAGAAATGCCCCCCAGAGCTTCCTGAGTTGCCACCTCCGCCTCCGCTGCTGCCACCTGAACTTCCAGAATTCGTCTGTATGCGTCTTGTCGTCACGGTTGTGTTTATAAATATGTCCCTTCTGTCCATCACGTCAAAGTTATGATTTTTTGTATACTCTGTGCTTGAAACTGTCATCTTTGCCTTGGCACTGCTCATCATGGCAAGCACACCTATAACTGCTATAACTGCTGATATTCCCAGTTTTACCGGCATATTGTATGTAAGCTTCTCTACTAGTGACGTATTAAGTTTCTTTTCAATTCCTTTGATATACTTGACACAGCCCTCATAATAGTCTCCTGATGCAAGTTCATTTTCCGCTTTTTCCCTTATACTATCCAGCCGGCTCTGCGATATATCACTCCTTGCTCTTCCAGATGTAACTATACGGTCTGCTCTTGATTTCATATCTATTCCGTATACAACAGCCTCACAATCACTTCCTGTTGCATAATATCCATAATTTTTTTCAAGGATTGACCTTAAATATGTATCCATTGCATAGCCATCAAGATTCCTGCTCATTGTTATGATCACTATATCAAGCTTACATTTATCAGATGCTGCCTTACATAATTCTGCCAGGTGCTTTTCTTCTGATGTGCTCAATATTTCTGCATCATCTATAACATAGGTCTTAGATGTACCTGAAACCGAACTACTGCTTTCAGCTGTTTCAGACTGGCTGCTTACTTCTGATTCAACTGCTTTCTCCGATGCTGCATACACATATTGACCTGTTGCAGCAAACATAATAAATATTGCTATTGACAATACTGCCATGACTCTCTTGCATACTCTTCTGCATATTTCTTTATTAGCAGCTATCTTATCAGAACTTATTCTTTTATATCTGACTATATTCATCATATAAACAACAGACCTCCTATCATAGTAATAATAAGAACAACAACGAATATTATCACACCATATGCAGCCGCCTTTACTGCACTTATAGGTCTGTCTGCTACTATCTTTCCTGTCTGTCCATTAAGGTAAAAATGGAACTCTTTATTTTTAAACCTGAAATTAAGCATCCATACTGGAAGAAGTGCATATTCATTATTTTTAAGTCTCATGCTTACATTATTTCCAATAACTGATACACTTGTATATCCCTGTATAGTTCCTCTGGCTATATCAGTTATATAATCATCCGCTCTTTCTTTAACCCTGGACTCTATTTCATCAGATGTATAGTTGTATCTTTCTGAAAGATATCCTGAAAGATAAGGCATCGCAAAGCCCTCTATATCACTATAATCATATGGTTCAAGCATATCCATCTGTCTATCTGGCATCTTTTCAGAAGCATCAGCTGGAATTCTGTCAAACTCTGCATGTACATCCCTGTATACGTCAAAATGATCCGTATATGTATACTCTGTATCTCCTCTCCTTGTTGTTCTTACTTTGTTGGCATGTGCATTCATCTGTGTTCTGGCATTATAGCTATATAACCAGAATGGGACATAAACACCGCTTATCTTTTCTATTGTGCTTGAGGTAGATAATTCTTTTGGTGTCAACGGACCTTTTTTCAGCCACTTCCTGTATATATCAACAGCCTGCTCCTTATTAATTTTAAATGGTATTATAAGCTGTGGCTTGAATTCTCCCTGCAATCTGTCCTCAACCAATGTTGGATTCCCACAATATGAACAAAATGTTGCCGATGTATATTCATCTGCGACTAACTGGGCACCACAGCTCTGGCAATTATAAATCTTCATATTAGGAACTTTTTCTCTCTGTTCCCCTGAAGCAGCGCTATCTTTTTCATATGTTTCTACATCTATCTGTGTACCACATCGTTTACAGCCAAGCTTTTGTGTATCACTGTCAAATTCCATCGCTGCACCACAATTAGGACACTTATATATAACTGGCATAATCCCCCTCCTTAATCATTGTTTGTTATATATCTACAGCATTTTGCTTAAATCATCAAATAAACATAACTGTAATGTTAATATGTTAAGATACCTGGATCAAAAGGTCTAAAACCATATGAGCCTGTTCATAAAATGTTCATACTACATTAAATAAGATTTAACATTATGAACATTATTTCTTCACTTTTAGTCAATATACTTCAAATATAGACAAAAACGAATGAAACACTTCAAATAGTTGACATTCTTTTGTTTTATAAAATCACTTATTTACATTTATTTGTTCTTCATAAATTTGAGTTGTTTTAAATAATAAATTGCAACTCTCCTCCCTCTTTCAAAGCCTCTCCTTATACTTAAGGAGAGGTTTTTGTTGAATCTGTTCAATCATGTAATGTATGATTACTATCTGCCATATAAGCTATAAGACAGCTAAACTCTAAAAGCAAATACATTTTAATGTCAGATTACAAAGAATGATATTATAAGAAACATTAATCCGGCAGCCATCATTATTATTCCCGCATTCTTATTTTTCTGGTTAGCAGCTTTATCTATATTAACGCTGTCTCTCTGGTCATAAAAAAGATTAAAATTCTTCTTTGCTGTAAGATATTTACTAAATCCCATAAATATGACAACGAAGCCTATAAGAAAAAGCATGAATCCAACAAATGGAAGATATGAATCACCACTATTTCCTTCAATATTGTAAAAATCAACATCTGCTGCTATATAGCCAAGTACTCCAAGAATATATCCCATATGCTATTCTCCTTTCAATCCACAAAAATATTTTTTGTTGTGTCGTATATCATCTGACACTATCCACCCACTATGTCTGGCATATATACCAATCTATATAATATATACACTGATATATATTATATAGTAATATATCTATTATGACTGGATTTTATTTTCTAAATTATACTTCTTTTCAACATTAATCACAACCAAAATATATCTTTTTATATATATAAATCGACATTGTATTTCAATAAGACTATTTTTCTAACTATTTCCTTTTCTTTTTAGTATATTTAATGTATAATGAACAAAAGAGTGGGACGGTAAAAACTGTACTCATAATTAATTATCAGGAGGTTTATATTTATGTTAGTTTCAGCAAAAGAAATGTTAGAAAAAGCAAGAGATGGTAAATATGCTGTTGGACAGTTTAATATCAATAATCTTGAATGGACAAAGTCTATCCTTCTTACAGCACAGGAGATGAATTCACCTGTTATACTTGGTGTTTCATGTGGTGCTGGTAAATATATGACTGGTTTTAAGACTGTTGCAAGCATGGTAAGCGCAATGATAGATGATCTTAAGATTACAGTTCCTGTAGCACTTCATCTTGATCATGGAACATATGAAGCTTGCTTTGACTGTATTGATGCCGGTTTCTCATCTATCATGTTTGACGGTTCACATTATCCTATTGATAAGAATATTGAAAAGACTAAAGAATTAGTAACTATCTGCAAAGAAAAAGGATTATCACTTGAAGCTGAGGTAGGTTCTATCGGTGGCGAAGAGGATGGTGTAATCGGTATGGGAGAATGTGCCGATCCTGATGAATGTAAAGCAATCGCAGATCTTGGTGTAACTATGCTTGCTGCTGGTATCGGTAATATCCATGGTAAGTACCCAGCTAACTGGCCAGGATTAAGCTTTGAAACTCTTGCGGCTGTTAAAGAAAAAGTCGGTGACATGCCTTTAGTATTACATGGTGGTACAGGTATTCCAGAGGATATGATCAAGAAAGCTATCTCTTTAGGCGTTGCCAAGATCAATGTTAACACTGAATGTCAGCTTGCTTTCGCTGATGCTACAAGAAAATACATTGAGGCTGGTAAGGATCTTGAAGGAAAAGGGTTTGATCCAAGAAAACTTCTTGCTCCTGGATGTGAAGCTATAAAGGAAACTGTCCGTGAAAAGATAAATCTTTTCGGCTCAGCTGGAAAGGCTTGATTTAATGAATACCAGTTATAATAACGATAATAAATCAGACAATTTAAATAATAGCACCGAAAATGAGGATTTTATCGATGGCTGTTCTGATAGTGATAAAGACAGCATATTAAACGATGATTATGATATTGATTCGCCTGATTACGATGCTGACGATGATTATACAGATAAAGATGATATAGATGAAGATGATGCTGATGCTGTGTTTGACAGACAGGAAAAAGCAAAGAAAAGATCTAATATTGTACGCCATATTGTACTTGTTATATCTGCTGCCGTATTTATTTTTGCAGCATACAATCTTATCAATATATTCCTAGCTTATCACAAAGCGGACGTTATATATGATAATATAAACCAGGATGTTCTAGATGAAGATTCACATACCAAGGTTACTATAGGTGAAGATGAGCAGCCTGTTGAAATTCCATTTACATATAATCATCAAGCATTGCTTAATATCAATTCACAGGGTATTGGTTATATGTATATACCTTCCATTGACTGCAGGCTTCCTATGGTTCAGGGTGATGATAATGATTATTATCTTACGCACACGTTTAACAAGGAATATAGTGCTAATGGATGTCTCTTTGAGGATTATAGAATCAATGGCGGGCTATCAGCCAGTCATGTAATCATCTACGGACATAATATGAGAAATGGTGCCATGTTCGGAAAGCTTAAAAGCTATCAGAATTATTCTTTCTGGAACTCTGCCGGTAACAATGTTTTTTACATATATACTGGCAATGTTATTAAAGAATACAAAATTTTTAGCTGTTATATAAGTGAAGCTATAAGTGACACCTATACATTTAACTTCCCTACTCTCGCATCAATGAGAGATTACGCAGCTAATATGAAAGCCAAATCTATGTACGATACAGGCGTTGATGTTTCCAATGCTTCACAGGTTATAACACTCTCAACCTGTACCAACGATGGAGAACAGAGATTTATTGTACATGGAATGTATATTGGAGAAGCCTCATTAGAATAGAAATAGTACAATAATCATTACATTAATAATTATTCTTTATTTTTTAAAATATTTTTGCAAAAAGAACTTGCATTATTATCAGTAATGAGTTATTTTATTTACAGACAACGATTAGATAGTTGTCACTAATCAAATAAGGTAGAACAAAGGCGTTCATGTTATACATATTAATATGTGTGTATATGTGGATGCCTTTTTTAGTTTTACTAATAGAATAATAATCTATGAAAAGGAAGGATGAAAAAGTTATGAGCGAAAAATTCAATGTAGCTGACATCTTCGGCGAAAATGTGTTCAATGACGCAGTTATGAAAGAACGTTTACCAAAAAACGTTTACAAAAATCTTAAATTAGCAATTGCAGGTGTTCAGGAATTAAATATTACTGATGCAGATGTTGTCGCTAATGCAATGAAGAATTGGGCTATCGAAAAAGGCGCAACTCATTACACACACTGGTTCCAGCCTTTGACAGGAACTACTGCTGAAAAGCATGATTCATTTATTTCAGCACCTAATGAAAACGGAAAGGTTCTTATGGAATTCTCTGGTAAAGAATTAATAAAGGGCGAGCCAGATGCTTCATCATTCCCTTCAGGTGGTCTTCGTGCTACATTCGAGGCAAGAGGATATACAGCATGGGATTGCACATCACCAGCCTTCGTTCGTGAAGGTGCACAGGGTGCAACACTTTGTATCCCTACTGCTTTCTGTTCTTATACAGGAGAAGCTCTTGATCAGAAGACACCTCTTCTTCGTTCAATGGATGCTGTTAACGAGCAGGCTTTAAGAATATTAAAATTATTTGGTAACACAACATCTAAGAAGGTTACTCCTTCTGTTGGTGCTGAACAGGAGTACTTTATAGTAGATAGAGAAAAATATCTTCAGAGAAAGGATCTTATCTTCTCTGGACGTACATTATTCGGTGCTATGCCACCAAAGGGACAGGAACTTGATGATCACTACTTCGGTTCTATCCGTGAAAGAATTGCTGCATTTATGAAGGATATCAACGAAGAATTATGGAAGCTAGGCGTATCTGCCAAGACTCAGCATAATGAAGTTGCTCCAGCACAGCATGAATTAGCTCCTATATATGCACAGTGCAATATTGCTACTGATAACAACCAGCTTATGATGGAGGTTATGAAGAAAGTTGCTTACAGACATGGTCTTGTATGCCTTCTCCATGAGAAGCCATTTGCCGGAGTTAATGGTTCTGGTAAGCACAATAACTGGTCAATCACAACTGATGATGGTATCAACCTTCTCGAACCTGGCAAGACACCTCACGAAAATATCCAGTTCTTACTTGTACTCGGTGCTGTTATGAAGGCTGTTGATAAACACGCTGATCTTTTAAGAGAATCTGCTTCTGACGTTGGTAATGACCACAGACTTGGCGCTAATGAGGCACCTCCAGCTATTATCTCTATGTTCCTTGGTGAGCAGCTTGAGGATGTTGTTATGCAGCTTATTGATAAGGGTGATGCTACAAGCTCTATCCAGAAGGGTAAGTTAAAGACAGGTGCTTCTACACTTCCTGACCTTAACAAGGATGCTACTGATAGAAACAGAACTTCACCATTTGCATTTACTGGTAATAAGTTTGAATTCCGTATGGTAGGTTCATCAGATTCAATTGCTCCTGCTAACGTAGTTCTTAACACAATCGTTGCAGAAAGCTTTAAGGAAATCGCTGACCAGCTTGATGGAGTAGAAAACTTCGATATGGCTGTTCATGATCTTATCAAGAAACTCTTTACTGACCATCATAGAATCGTATTTAATGGTAATGGTTACTCAGATGCATGGGTAGAAGAAGCTGAAAGAAGAGGTCTTCCAAATATCAAATCTATGGTTGAGGCTATTCCTGCCCTTACTACTCCTAAGGCCGTTAAGCTTTTTGAAAGCTTTGGTGTATTTACAGAGGCTGAATTAAAGTCAAGAGCTGAGATTAAGTATGAAGCCTATGCAAAGGCTATAAACATCGAAGCTAAGACAATGATTGATATGGCTGGAAAGCAGATTATTCCTTCAGTTATTTCTTACACAACAGAGCTTGCTAATTCAGTTCTTACTGTTAAGGAAGCTGGTGCTGATGCTTCAGTTCAGGAAGAACTTCTTACAGAAGTATCTGGATACTTAAAGGATATGAAGAAGGCTTACAAGAACCTCATTGATGTTACAGCTATTGCTTCTACAATTGATGATATTGTTGCACAGGCTACATATTTCAGAGATGAAGTTAAGACTACTATGGATGAGTTAAGAGCTCCTGCTGATAAGCTTGAAATGATCGTAGATAAAGAATTCTGGCCATTCCCAAGCTATGGAGATCTTCTTTTCGAAGTATAAATAATATGATGTCGGAGTCAGAGGATTCAGGCATCACCGACTTATATAGCTGTCTTTTCTTTAAATACAATAATAAATTTAACGAAAAACATACAAAAGTGGCTTGAGTACAAAACACTCAAGCCACTTTTTACAACTATTGTTTATTATGAAGATACGTGAACTATTTCACCATCTGATTGCCATACAATCATTATTGTGGATAATTAAGTCTCTCAGGAACCGGATTATCAAGCACCTCTTCCTTGAACTTCTTCATATATAACTTGGCAAGTGTAAGGTTATTATCAAGATAGTTACCACAATCTCTTGGTGAATAACCTGGAATCTCGCCTTCATAAGAAAGTACATATTCTGCACCTTCTCTAAGCACCTCAAGTATATCCTCTGACTTAAGGTCACCTGCAAATATCACATAAAACCCTGTACGGCATCCCATAGGTCCAAAATATATAGTTTTATCTGCCCATTCTTTATTATTTCTTAAAAATGTAGCCATAAGGTGTTCTATTGAATGTATGCCTGCTGTATCCATAGGTGCCTCTACATTCGGTCTTGTAAATCTTAAATCAAACGTTGTAAGCACAACATCTCCCTGATAATCTTTTCTTGATACATATACACCTGCTAAAAGATCGAGATGATTAACTGTAAAACTTGCTATTTTATTCATAATTGTTTTAATACTTCCTTTCCATATATAATCATTAAACAATGCAGCTATCCAAAATATAAAAATATATTTATCAGTTTCCTATTATTTTATTAAGCGAAATATTTATTCCTTTATATACACCATTCTTCTGTTTTCGCTTGTCACTCTTATAACAAGACATTTTATTCCCATTATAAATTTTGTCAATGTAGAATAGCCATATTCTCTTACCTTAAAGTCCGGATAATTGATATGTATCTTCTGTCCAAGTGCTCCAAGCTCAACTCCATTATCACTTGACTTAACATAATTAACAGCATATTCTGTAACCTTTTCCTTCATATTCTTATCTTCTTTAAGCCGTACAAGAACTGTGTTATTAAATTTCTTAAGCTCAAGACTGTTCATTTCTTCAAGAAATGTAGACAACGAACTGTAGCCGTAGTTTCTCACATCAAAATCAGAATATTTCTTCTGAAGTCTGCTTCCTATCTCTCCAAGTCCGGTCTGTTTACCCTTATTATCATTTTCCTGAATTATCTCTATAATAGCATTTTCTATCTTTGACTGCTTTATAATATTATTACTTGCTTTTTTCTTAACATGCTTACTATCCGGCTCATCTTCATGTGCCTGTTCTCTTAAAAGTTCAAGATCTGTAAACACTGAACATGCTGCCCTGAACGAACGTGGTGTTTTATTCTCTCCCATACCTATAACATCCATTCCTGATTCTCTAAGGCGGCTTGCAAGTCTTGTAAAATCACCATCCGAAGAAACTATACAAAAACCATCTACATTATTCGTATAAAGAATATCCATGGCATCTATTATAAGTGTAGAATCTGTTGCATTTTTTCCAACTGTATTGCGGAACTGCTGGATAGGTGTTATGGAATTCTCCATCAGTTCCTTCTTCCATTTGTTAGCCTGCGTACTTGTCCAGTCTCCATATATTCTCTTATATGTTATAACGCCATATTTAGTCATCTCATCCAATATATCTGATATATACTTTGACGAAATATTATCTGAATCTATAAGCACTGCGTATCTTTTATCATCCAATTATTTTCACCTCTTTCTTCTTTTTCCTCTTTTCCCTTTTTTATTTTTTGAATAAATCAGACATTACGTTTACATCTGATGTCTTACAACTTTATATTCATCATTGCTCTGGTAGTACGGACATTCTCTGTATTCCGATGTTAACAATCTGGCATAGTCATCCTCATCCATATCTACATCGCATACATATTCTTCCATTTCTTCATCATATACCATATTATTACAATAATCACAGTTATAACGTGCTACTGCCATATTTATCTTCCTCTCCTGTCATTGTATTTAACAGCTTATTTTAATTTATTCTATTCATCGCCTGCGGCCTGCTTATTATTCTCATAAGTATCCAGAAAGCTGTGTTTTTCTCCGTGCTGCTTATATGCAATAACGGTATCCAGATTAACATTTTCAACACTTCTGAATATATTTTTCTCTATATATGGACTTACCTTCGTTAAATCCCTGATAAGCTGTTTTATCTCAGCCCTCTTAGAACCCTTTCCAGTTCCACCACATGAGGCGCAGCCTTCTGTAAAACGGCATGCGCATTGTATAAACTGAAGCTTATTATAGTCCTTCCAGTGAATAATATCTGCCTCCCTTATAAGATACATAGGTCTTATAAGCTCCATTCCCTCAAAGTTCGTGCTATGAAGCTTTGGCATCATAGTCTGTATCTGTGCTCCATATAACATTCCCATAAGGATAGTTTCTATAACATCATCATAATGATGCCCAAGTGCTATTTTATTGCATCCAAGCTCTTTTGCTTTGCTGTAAAGATATCCTCTACGCATTCTTGCACATAAATAACATGGAGATTCAGTTATATCAACTACCGTATCAAATATCTCTGTTTTAAACACTGTTACAGGTATGTCTAAAAGCTTTGCATTGTTTAGTATAACATTATAATTAAGTTCATTATAACCTGGATTCATAACAAGAAAAACAAGGTCAAAGTTATTCTTTCCATGTCTTTTAAGTTCCTGAAAGAGCTTCGCCATAAGCATAGAATCCTTACCACCTGATATACAGACTGCTATCTTATCTCCATCCTGTATAAGATCATATTCGTTAAGCGCCTGTGTGAACTTTCTCCATATAGGCTTTCTGAACTTCTTTACTATGCTTCTTTCTATCTCTTTAACACGGTCTTTTGCTTCATTGGTGTTTTCATTCTCATCCTCTTTTATATATTCTGTGAACTTCCACTTAAGATATGCCACAAATCCACCATCTATGCTGTATGCCTCATACCCCATCTGTTCAAGTGTATCTTCAAGTTCTTCACTTTTCTGTCCTGAATAACATAGCAGATATATAGGAACTTTCTTTGAGTATGTGTTAAGAAACTTCTCTCTTCCACTTATATTATCCATCTTGAGGTCATTCATCATATCTTCCCAGAAATACTGGACAGCTGAATCCATAGTTTCCTTATCATATTCTTCTTTATCTCTTATATCAATAATAACTTTATCTCTTTTATCATCATAAAGCTGTTGTACTGTTCTCATTGTAGTTTATAGTCCCCATTTCTTATAGTACATCGTTATTTTTCATTTTATATCATATTAACATATTTCTTGCACCGATTCTATATTTTTAGTGTTATTGTACCTATATTATTACACCTACATTACATCTGTTTCATACATTTATAATGTTTCAAATGCATCACAAAATATAAAAAGCCTCTGGTCAGACCTTGATATAATCCAGATCTGACCAGAGGGCAGCTTTATCTTTACCTGATAAATTCATAATATTTATTATAAGCAGGTCTTTTCCATCTGCTGATTTTACAATATACTTCTAACGGCACATCCCATCTGCTTTACCTTGTCCTTCTGCTCCTTACTGAAGTCCACCCATATGCGCTGCATGGCATAATATCTTCTGTCATACATATTAAGATACATGGAAGGCCTGCAGTTATATAAGTTATACATGCGGACAAGTGCCTCAGCATCTGGATATTCCTGCTCCTTTTCATATTTACGATATTTTTTCCTTGGCAGACAAAGTTTTTCGGACATAGTATCCTGCGAATAATGCAAAACTGTTCTTACATATTCCAGCATTGAAAATCCATCCCACTGCTTTAACATATAATCAAGCAGTACATCATCATCGGTTACATTTTTTCCTCTTAATATATCATTATTACGGTAATGCATTATACTTTCAGCAATAATTTTCATAGCAAAAGGCTTACTGCTATCATCATATTCATTCATAATAATATCAAGATCTTCCGTATGCACATCATTCTTACTTCCACACACCAGCTCATCTATGTCTGCACCCAGCTCCTGCAATGCTTTTATATTTTTAAAAGATATAATAATATGCCCATTTTCACGCTTTGAATAATCATCCTGGGATATACCAAGCCTCTTCCCCATTTCAGTCTGATTAAAGCCGAGCTTTTTTCTATAATTTTTCATTCTTTCACATAAATCTTCATAATGCATGCTGTCCATTTACTTTATCCTCATAGTAAATTACAGTCCACATAACTGCAGACTTTAATTCCATTTTTTTCCAACATTTCTTATGAAGATTTTATTATATTACCAAATGTCCCAAATAGGTCAATAATTGCATAACTCTATCTGTTTCAGACTTTTTTTATTATTAATATCAGTTATTTTCTCTAATTCTCTAATTTTCTAATTTGATATAAATTTAACTAGAAAATTTGACGATATAATTATATAATAAAAAAGAGCTTAATTTATTTTATCTACTGATATATTTTGATGATATTATGAGCGCAAGTATTCTAATGCCTGCATCATATTATTTTACAATAAATAATACAACTGGAGGTGTTGTTTTATGAAAATACAAGATTTTTGTGATATGAATAAGTTCGAACAGATTATGTCTAACTGGGCTAAAAGTACAGGACTCGCTACAGTAGCTGTCGGATCTGATGGTAAATATATAAGCGACTGCTATAACTTCACTGAGTTCTGTATAGACCTGACGAGAGGTTGTCCAGAAGGCAAAAAGCGATGTGAAAAGTGTGACCGTGAAGGACATGGTGTATATCCTTGCCATGCCGGACTTGTTGATTTTGGTATTCCTATAACACTGGATGATGGTACAGTACTTGGAAGCATAATAGGCGGTCAGGTTCTCCCTGAACATCCTGATGAAAATAAGTTCCGTGCTACTGCAAGAGAGCTTGGAATTGATGAAGATAAATATATAGCTGCACTCCAAAAGGTTAATGTAAAGACGAGTGAAGAAATCCACGCATCTGCTGACCTTCTTGGTGATGTTATCAATATGTTTGTGCGTGCAAGCTATACTTCATACCAGAATTCACATATTCTTTCTGAATTAAAGACCGGCATAAGCAATGCTGCCGAACAGCTGCAGACTGCCAATGATAAAGTAAAACAGATTGATGGTTTTAGTAAACGTCAGAATATACTCGCTCTTAACGCATCTATTGAAGCTGCAAGGGCTGGCGATACCGGAAGAGGTTTCGCTGTTGTTGCTGTTGAAGTCCAGAAGCTTGCAAGAGGTATGGGCGAGGCAAGCGATGATATCAAAAAAGCTATTAACGAAGTCACACAGACTATTACCTCTCTGGATAAAGAATAAAAAATATAGTGATGTCAACTTACGTTGACATCACTATATTTTTTATCTGTCAGTACTCTCAACTTCGCCTGTGAATCCTGCCTGTTCTATCATCTTAATTGTATCATCTATTCCCTGTCCACCTGCTGTAAGGTATCCTGATGCGAATATTGAATCAACTACCTTAAACAATGTTGGTTCTATACCCTTAAAGTATACCTCTCTTCCTGCTGCACATCTTATATCTGACTTAGGTACCATAAGTCTTGCAAGACATAGAACTTTCAGACAGTACTCCTGAGTAAGTCCTGATATATCCCTGTCTGCAAGTCTTGTTCCCTTTATAGGGAGAAGAAAATTAATAGGAACTGATTCTGGATTAATTTCTCTGATATCCATAAGCATGTCCACAACATCACTCTTACTTTCACCCATACCTATTATTCCACCACAACACATTTCAAATCCAATATTTTTTAACATATGTATGTTTTTAATCCTTTGATCATATGTATGTGTTGTACATATATTAGGATAAAATGAACGGCTGCTGTTAAGATTGTGGTTAATTCTGTTAAGTCCGGCTTCTTTAAGCATCCTTGCCTGTTTTTCTGTAAGAAAACCTATAGAACAACATATCTGGGTATCATTCTTCTTCATTTTACGGATTCTTTCTGCAAGATCTTCTATTTCAGCATCTGTAAAGCTTATTCCACTTAGTCCTATGCAATGTCTTGCAAGATGTTTTTCATCTACCAGATCATTATCACCATAAAGCTTCTCATCTGATACTCTTCTATACTTTTCTATATCCGCATGTGATTCACATGACTGCGCACAATAGGCACAATTCTGTGAACAATTACCACTTCTTACATTGGTTAAAAGCTGTATGCTTACTTTCTTTCCTTTGTACTTTAACCTCAATCCATATGCCGTGCTTATAAGCTTATCAAGCTTATCATCCGGCAGATTAAGTATATCAAGAGCCTCTTCCTTCGTTAATATATGCTCTTCGTTCCAATTATCCAACATTTGTTCAATAGCTGTTTCTGACATAATACATATACTCTCCCTTGTTGTCATAAAATACGCTTATATAAAGCGCTTATATGCTAATAAGTATAAAAGTATGAAAGCTTATTGTCAACTGCTTGGTATTGCAAGTTGACATTTTATACTGTAATCTGATACGAATATGACATCTTTGGTTCTTTCTTCTTTGCTGAAAGATATGTAATAATGTCCTTTCTTGTTATAATACCTATGAATATGCCTCTGTCATCTGTAACTGGAACAAAGTTCTGGTTGGTAATTTTCTCGAAAAGTTCCTCCATAGATGTGTCTACTTTAACACTAGGATAATTTCTTCTGAAATACAACTCATGGACTTTCTTTTTCTCAAGTTCCTTTACATCTATACTCAATCCATTATTCTGGTTAATCCTGCATATATGCCATAAAAAATCGCCTTCTGTTATAGTTCCTACATAACGTTCTTCCTCATCAAGCACAGGTATCGCTGAATAACCATAATAATTCATCTTTTGCAGTCCCTGCCTCAATGTATCATTATTATATATATATGCTACCTTACACTTAGGTTGTAAAAAAAATGAAATGTTCATATGCATCCTCCACTTAACTCTTTTTCCAATACTGCAACGTGCAAATAATTATATGTATATTTTCTAACACATTTTAGTGTAAACATTGTATCATGTTAACAAGAATATTCATATGCTATATGTGCACATTTCATATATTTTTAATTATTTTTATATCAGTCTCTTCAATCTGCAGTTTTCAATTCCTTCATCCCAGAAATGTGCATATGTTTTATTTCTTATCTGACATATAATACTTGAGTTCATCGCACCATGTCCAACTATAAGTATATCTCTTCCTTTTGCAAGCTCTGGCTGAATCACTTCATCTAGGAACTGTCCTGTTCTTTCAAACAACTCATCAAGACTTTCAGCTCCCTTATCTGCTATATATCTGTCTGGATTTCTAAATAACACATTTACATTACAATCTGAAATATTGAAACTATTCTGTACTCCCTCATATTCACCAAACCCCATTTCCATAAGTCTGTCATCTATGACAACAGGAACCTGCGTTTTTCTGCCAGAGAGTACTATCCTGGCTGTCTGTTCTGCTCTTTTAAGTGGTGAACAATAGCATATATCCAAATGTATATCTCTATATTCTTCTGCTGCTTTTTTTGCCATAGCTATTCCATTTTCATTAAGTGGTATATCTGTTCTTCCCTGCAGCTTATGCTGTTCATTCCAGTCTGTTTTCCCATGTCTCATTATATATAACATTCTGTTTATTCCTTTTCTTACTTTCATTATTTATTTCTATTGTGTTGTCAGCTGTCTATATGCACATTTAAAATCGTTTTTTCCTGCACACTGTACCACACAAAGCTGCAACAAAAATCCTAAATTACTCCTGATTAAAAAGCCTGTCATATGACTGTTCGAAATCATCTAGTAATTTATTTATTTTTTCCCGGTCATATAAACCTTGTACCTTCCAAAACATAAGTATGCTGTTGAATTCCTCTTCCCTTTTATCTATAAATCCAATACACAAATGTCCATTATACATTGCACTATCCGTTTCCTGGCAGGCAAAGCAGCCGGTATCTTCATTCAGTCTTGAACAATCTCCACAGATAAGCTCCTTTTTTTCAGGAATATAATGGCAGCTATCTTCAACATTTACAACAAACCATTCGCCTTGCGGATATGAACATATTGCAGTTCCTGTTTCCTCTGTATTGGATACATTAGTTTTATATTTACAATTATTGCACTTCAATTCATCCACCCTTTGCTTCATCCTCGTAAATAAATATTCCATCAAAAATCCTGTAAAACATTATAACACAAAATTTTTGTCTTATACAAAAAGCTGGAACTCAGATTCTATAAATGAACCAGAATTCCAGCAATTTATTATTTTACTCCATTTTAAATTTTATCTGTAAACTTATTTTTCTTATCAAATACTATTACTCCTGCTCCTCCTATTACAAACATAAGAAGCCATGCTAATGTACGTTTGTCATCTCCCGTACCAGGAGTCTGTTCTTTTACTGCTTCTGCCTTAGCTTCTTTATCCGTATCGGTCGCAGGTGTTATATCGGCTGGTGATGTTGTATCAGCCGGTGGTGTTATATCTTCCGGTGGTGTTATATCTGCCGGTGGTGTTACATCTGCCGGTGGTGTTGTATCTTTAAGCTTTGCAATAACAGTCTGTGATTTTTCAATTTCAACAAGCCCATCCTGCCTGATGTAATATCTGTCACAAGCATTACAATACCAGTATTCAATATTTCCTTCATCTGTCATAGTAGCTTCCTTTGCCGCTACTAAATGCAAGTCTTCATGTATACTCATATTGTAAGTGCCATATTCTTCACCACATATTGTACACAACGCTTTTTTCACACAGGTTGCATTTCCTCCTGTATGTCCACACTGATAATTACAAACTTTGCACACACCATTTTCCCAATCATGTGCTTCACTTACTGATACTTCCTTATCGCAGCAATCACATTTTTTCTGATGTGTTTCTGCTGTCTGTACCCACACTACATTGCCGCTGTGATTTGCCTGATTTTTTTCTGTATATTCCTTGCCGCAGTTTTCGCAGACAGCACCCTTTGTACAGTTTGCTTCTCCTCCGCTGTGCACGCATACATAACCACATACTTCACAAGTACCGTCTTTCCAATTATGATTTCCTTTTTCTACCGTTACTTTGCCACAGCAATCATATTTCTTTTCATGCTCTGTCGCTGTCTGTGTCCATTCTTCTGTTCCAGTATGATTATCTGCATTTATTTCTCCATACTCAATATGGCAAATATCACAAACTGCCTTCTGCGTACAGGTTGCATTTCCACCTGTATGGATGCAGTCATATCCGCAGACACTACAATGACCGTCTTCCCAATTATGGGCTTCTTCATTAGTACTATAGGCACCGCAGCAGTCATATTTTTTCTGATGTGTTTCTGCTGTCTGTTCCCATACTTCATTGCCGTTATGATTTGAAGGGTTTAATGTGCCGTATTCTGCATTACATTCTGTGCAGACGGCTCTCTTTTTACATGTTGCCTCTCCTCCCGCACAGTTTGCTGTTTCTACTTTTGTACATCCTGCAGTTATACATTTGCGGGTATGCGTACCATTACCGTTTGACTTCCACTCACCATATATATGTTCTGCCTTTGCTGCTGTAACAACCTCACCGCATTCACACATTACAGGCGTTGTACAATCACCATCATCTGTACCGCTATGTTTTGTTTTTGTTGTTGTTACCGTACAGCCGTCATTCTCGCACACCTTCCAATGACTAGTATCGTCTTTTGTCCAGGTGGCACTAAACCTATGGCTTGTCTGTGCTGGAAATGTTTGCTGGCAGACAGAGCAGGTCGATTCCTTTGTGCAGTCGCTGTTATTTATTGTGTGATCTGCATTTACTGTAATAGACAGATAAATGCTGTATCCTTCACTATCTGTCAATGCTATTGTCTGTGTGCCATCTGCCGCAGATACAGTATAAGCACCGTCCGCATCAGGTGTAAGTATTTTATTTCCTGCCATTACCTGTGTATAATCAGAAGAATTTACTTTAAACTTTGCGTTCTTACAGTACACTCCATTATTTTTAATTCCGTATACTACTGTATCTGGATCTATCGCTTCATAATAATATGTAACTGTCTGTGTATCTGATGTATACACACCCCTTTTATTGCCTGTTTGACTTAAAAAAGCATATCCTGATGGAATCTTAATATTACCAGGCACCGCATAATTCGTTCCAGGTGTACCCTGAAGTGTAATCGATTCACGTAGTTTCTGCCCACTATCTTTTATCACATAATTAACAATTACTTTTCCTTTGTCTGAGGTTACAGCCACAGCCTCAAAGCTATTCCTGTCTACAAGAAGCATTGTAGTATATGCAGGAACATTTACAACTGAGCCAGACACTTCACCAAGCGATGTAACTCCTGCACTTTCGCCGTTAGCAATAACAACCCAGTCTGTGGCAGCTCTTGTCTGAACCGGAATTGTGATTTCTTTTGCCACATCTGAATCATTATTTAATACTGCCATAGTGTCCCATTCATCAGCTTTGGTACCTGTAAGCACATAAGCTTCCGAATCTGTTATTTCCTGACTATCCGCAAGCGGTGAAAATGCTTTTCGTATCTGCATAAGTCCTCTGTAATATGAGACTACATCTGCGTAATCTGCCGAATCCTTCCATTCAAGGCAACTGCTGCCTGTTTCTTTAACGCTGTTACACATTTCCTCTCCGCCATCCATAAACAATGTTCCCGGTGTGGCATATTTCATTGCTGCTTTCTGCTTATAGATTTTTACGGCTTTTTCATTTCTATCGCCATAAGTACCACCTGTTGTACCAATAATTTCATCATAAACTGAAGTCTTATTCTGCCTTTCTTCTTTGGTATAATTATCTCCCCAGATAACCAGATTGGTATCTTCCTCTGCCAATGATTTCTTTATATCATCGAGCCATTTATATACATGTGATGCGCCTCTGTACTTCATATTTACACAGTCAATCAAATCCAGCGAAAATCCATCCACATGATATTCCTCTGCCCAGTATTTCATGGAATTAACCATATAAATACGGTACATCTTGCGCTCTGTGGCAAACTCATTGTCATATCCTGTATTTGTTGTATATCTGCCTCCGGAATTATTTATTCTGTAAAAAAAGCCCGGAACTGACTTTTCAAGAGAATTTTCCTCTGAAGCATGCGTATAAGGCATCTCCATCACAACAGAAAATCCTGCACTATGGAGTGCCTGAATCATCTCTTTACATTCTTTTATTACAGTCTTGCAGTCCGACGGATTGGAAGCATAACTTGTCTCAGGTGCATTATAATTTAAAATCTCATATTCACTGTCAGCCTCATAATCCGCAAACGGTGCAAGCTGTACTGTCGTAACACCGAGCTCCTTCAAATAATCGATACCTGATACAAGCTCTCCCGCACTATTTACTTTTGCACCCTTTTGCGTAAATGCACTATACTTTCCACCAGCCGTCATACCCGATTCAGCATCTGATGAAAAATCCTTGACACTTATCCTGTAAACAGTATTGGCTTTTGTTGAATCAACATATACGTGCCTGTCGTTATCCCAACCTTCAGGTGATATTGTAGAAGTGTCTGTAATATATGAATACTTTCCATCTTCACTGACAGCAACCGAATATGGATCCTGAATATTATATGTTTGTGTTTGATCGCTGTCCTTATGATAAGCATCTGTCGTGGTTATCGTATAATCATAATAATAGTCACCCCAATTACCAACAAGCGTTATAGTCCATATACCATTCCATTCTTTACTGCTAGACACCTTCTCTAATGTATAAGATCCTATCTTACAGGCATTACTAGCATTACCCGCACCTGCTTCATAAATATTAACTTTTACACCTGTTGCCGCAGGGGCCCATATATTAAATTCTGTTGCATCCTTTGTGTATGTCACTCCAAGCTGACTACCCTTACGCGTATCCCCCCATTTATCAACATATGTTCCATCATAGGCATATTCATCATCAATATTTGCTGCCGCCTGACTATATGAGCTCTCAACAATCGTGGGTATCATTTTGCTGTTATCTGCTGAAAAACCAGTCACAGCACTGCTTGAAAATACCATTCCGATAGATAATACTACCGCAGCAAGCTTTTTTAAGTTTGAATACCTCATAAACTCTTCCTCCTTTTATCGCACTTCCTGTATTTTTGACAACATTTTTACAATATTTTTAACATTATAAAACACTATAATAATTGATTCGTAAAACCATTTGTAAAACGATTATAAAAATACGTTGTATCTTACTTACATCATATTATACAATAAAAGGCATTTAAAAAAATGCCATCTGCGTGAAATGACATTTTTTCGACACGAACGATATAAAATTGTATAATATATTGATTAGCTGCGCTGCTACAGATGGAACTGCGAGCCTTAAAAAGGCATTCCATACCGGCATATCATCCAGCAAATCATTAGCATTTTTCATCTTCTGACCTCACTATTGCATATTCCCATAATTGCAAATTTGTTGTCATGCCACTCTCAAACCCAACAACAACATCATTATAATTTCTCCATTATCCTGTCCTCTAAGGTTTTTATTTACAGTTTTTGATTCCACTTGACGTCATATAAGTTCCTGCTAATATTACCAATACCGATATAACTGCAATAATGCCAGAAATGAAATTGCCGATGCCATTTCCACCCACAATAAAATGCAGTGCAGCCAATA
>OGUJ01000372.1_pt1 | contig 35289 bp, 37 predicted proteins | sample 1573661 | NCBI WGS metagenome assembly OGUJ01 (sample SAMEA2581933, study PRJEB24529) | metagenome | biome: Human gut stool | place: China | collected 2011
GATTAGAGAATATGATGTGGATGACCTTATTGGTCTATGACTACATCATACCAGGAGAAAAATATAATTATACAAGCGAAAAAATAGATAGTATCATTTCTGCATATGAGGACCGAATTAAAGAATATATTGCATATTTGAGAAAAATGTATTTGGAAGAGGAATCTTTGTTAATGAAAGTTACTGATGAAATAAAAGAGGAGTGTTCTGGATATGCAGAGTTTCTTGGATTAGACTATTCTGAAGGGGAGGATATTTTTGATAAGTTTATTACGGATAATAAAATAAGAGAAAAATCTGGAATTCTTATGGCATTATTAACCTATTACGGTGATACTGGGAAATTTGAAGAGGTTAAAAGTAATGCTGGAGATATCGTTATGGATTCTTTTAAGAAGAAAGAATATATTCGTTTAAAGAATGCGGTTGAACAGTTGCTAAATTTACAAAAAGAGTTACACAAAAAATCAGGTTCAATCTATCTTTCGCAAGATGATGAAAAGGAAATGGTAACAAAAGCATGTATGATTGGCTTCCAGACAGATGATGGATGTATTGCTGAGGTTATCCGCGGGAATGAGATTAAACTGGGCTATAGCTTGAAACAAGAAATAGCAATAAGAAACAAACTTATAGAAGAAAATAAAAATAAACTTTCCAGAATTGCATCCTCCAAGGCTGTTATACTTCTAGGTGAAAAATATGAATTTGGAAGTTGCTATTTTGTGAAAAATGAAATTGAACAATTTTATAGAAAAGAACTCACTGATTTGAAGCAAAGAACGATGTTAATGATGAAAAGGTATGATGTTTCTAATGTAGGAGGCGGTATCAAATTTATAGACGCTATTGGACCAATGCTTATTCAATGGGGAGATATCATCGAAAAATATAACAGTTTAGCAAATGTTTCGCAGAAAATATTAGAAGAAGAAATCAAGTCTCTGTGTACAACGAGTGAGTGTGACCATGCTTTTTTGACGGATCTGCAGGAGCAGTGGGAAAGGGAGGATAAAAATAGAAGAACTATACAAGGAATAGAATACGAAACAAGAGAAGAGGCTTCGGAGGCAGGTGTTGAATTAAAGAAGATAGAAAAATTATATGAAGGATATAAAAAGAGTTATACACAGAAGTATCTTAGTCTGATAGGTGGCATTGAAATCAATGTTATGAATGATGCAGTGATGTTTGTCCAGTGTACCGGATCGGATGGAACTGTAGCCGAGTGGGATATGGATTTAAAACCAACAGAAATCGGTGATGATGGAGAATATATTTATTATTATGGAAAAGGAATTAAAATGAGTTACTATCCATCAGATCATCATATTCATGTAGATGGAGAGAACAATTACTTTGGGGATTATTATCCGAACGATAATGAGATTGGATTACAAAACTGTGGGAGTTGCCGGGAACGGCAACTCTTTTCTTTTGTGTAGATAGAGTTGTACTTGTAAAGAAGGAAAAGCTAGCAAAAAATCCCGTTTTCCCATATTCCCATAACAAAAATGCGTGTTATACTTAAGAAAATTAGAAAGATGTAGGAGATGAAGCACATGATAGAGATCGATTGGGATAAAATACGAGAGAACACTCTAAAATTAGTTTGTGGTTATCGAGATACATATGCGGGTAAAGAATGGAAATGCAGAGAGCTACAAGAAAAAAATGGACAGATACGAACAGAAATAGAACGAATATTTAAGTATATACAAAGTTCAAATTCTGAATTATCTTGGTTTCAAGGAAAAGTATCGGATGATATACTATCAAATTATATTGCAGATTGGATAACTAAAAAATTCACACATAGAAATTTATTATCGCAGCAAAATTTTGAAGGAATGCATTATGATTTTACGAGTCTTATTGCAGAGCATGAATCTGCGGAGGATTATTGTAAAGATTCAGACGAGTTGAATTCAAAGATAAAAATATATCAAGAACAATATGAAAAAATAGAATCATTTTTTGCTCCTCAAGAAATGATTGGAACAATTCAAAGAATAATTAAGAGCAATAAGGGATTGGATTATTCTTGTACATTAAGAAAATTACAGGAGTGTTCGGACTTGATTCTGTAAAATTTATTGGTGGAGAAACAGTTGCCAATGTATTTTGGGTTGGAACAGTTAAATTATAAGAGAATTACTGAGTATATGAAGATAGCGGAACTTATAATAGAGGAAGTATTAAATTCTATAATCATTACATTTTATAACAATGAACAAGAGGAACGATTGAAAGCTATAATAATGGCTGAAGGCATATTTAATAACGAAATGGATATGGAGATTGAACGCTGGGGGGAAAAAATTATCAAAGTGTAAAGATAAATCAAGAGGGAAAAAGGGAAGCATTAGCGGATCAAGCATATGTTTTGAAGCAGCAATATAAAGCGTATGCAGAAGAAGCTACTCAGATTGAGCAAATGCTTGAAAAGGACATTGATTCACATAAAACTTTCTTTGAAAATCCAAAGCCATTCCATTATGGATTAGCAAAACTGTATTCAAATAAAAAACAATTAATAATGGACTTAAAAGAAAATGATATGGTCTCAGGGGGTGATTATAAGCGTTTAGAAAAAGCAAAGAGATATATAGAATGGGCAAATTTAAAAGGGGAAGCTACTATTCTGTTAATGCAGATATTAGAGGAAATTCGGATTTTGATGTTAACTTAATAGCAGAGGATCAAAAAATTAAATTTAAAAATATATCGTATTCAACAGATTCAGACGGAGCTCTTTCGTTTGGGGTTGAAGGAAATACTGATGAAGAAGTGAGTGTATCAGTTTCATCGGATAGAACGAGTTTTTCAATCAATAATAGTGGAGAACTTGAAGGTTCTGCTACAATGAAAGTTGGAAAAGATACTTATACTGTGAAAGACAAAATGTCTTTAGAAGAAGTGTCCTTTGAAGAATCAATTAAGACAGAAGATGAGGTGGGATCGATTACATCAACTATAGGGATAAAAAGGAAAAATGATAATGGATGGACACCATTGCCAGTACCGGCTGTAGAGCCTGAACCGATACAACTTCCTCAATTCGAAGCACCAGATATCAATTGGGGCTATGTTGCGGCAGGAGTTGCAGTAGGAGTTATAATAGCGGGAGCCATTGTTTTAGCTCCTGAAACTGGAGGAGCATCTTTAGTTGCTCTTGCGGTAGTTTAAAAAATTGATTTAGACAGGAGAAGAAAAAATGATGATGTTTTTTTTAGAAAAAAATATGAAAAAATGGAAAATAGGTATAAGTGTAATGCTAGTGTTATGCATATTTATGTTAACGGCATGTGGAAGTAAAAAAAGTGTTGATAATAAATCGACACAGAATGCGGGCGATTGTATTACAGTTTCTATTCCGGAATCATTCGAAAGTTTGTCTGGTATGAATGCAGATAATCTTATGGATTATTTAAAAACTAATGGTGATGGAAACTATGAAGAACTAAAAATTGCTGATGGACTAGTTAAGATTTCAGTTACAGAAGAACAGGCTAATTATTGGAAGAATTATGCTAAAGATAAGGTAGATGCACAGTTATCGACTTTAACGAATGTCAGTTCTAAGTATAGTGCATCCTGCAGTGATTCTTTTGATGTGATTAATGTATATTATGACACTATAATATCGTTCAAAGAAGCCTTTGCATATGTTGGGAAAACAGCTATTTATTGTGCTTTATATCAACTTTTTAATGGGCAGAAAGATTATACGATTACTTTAGATGTTTATAATGTAGATACAGGAAAATTAGTTGCTGGAGGTAATTTAGAAAAGGATGATGTTTCATATGGTGATACAGAATGGAAAGCCAGTTATATACTTGATGATAAAGAAGCTGGTGAACTTGAATCGAAATATGAGGATGAAGGAGAAGTGATTGATATAAAATCATCCTTTATTGATGGAATGAGTGTAATCAATATTCTTCAGGCAGCAGCTGGAAACGATTATCAATATATTTATATAGATAGTGATGGCACTGTTCAATTAAAAGTTACAGAGTCGCAAAAAAATACTTTGATCGAAAATATGAATCAATATTTAAGTTCTGTAAGTGAGCAGTTTAAGAATTTAGGAGATGGATATGATATAAGCTGGAATACTGATTTTTCTGAAATCAGCTATAAGTTTGATTCTGCTCTTAGCAAGCAGGATCAGAGTAATTATTTTACATATACAGAAACTATAGGTATGCTAAATCAATTGCTAAAAGGGGATAGTAATTCCTATTATATTGATCTTAGTATTTATAACAGTTCTTCAGGTGAATTGGTTTCAAAGGGTAATACTAAAGATGGAATTACATGGAATATAGGAGAATAATTATGCAAATGAATTATTATGAGAATTTATGGATTGAATTACCTGACGGTATACAGAAAATGACAGAGGATGAGAAAAAGTTATTTTTATCCACAGATGTCATTAGATTTTGCATGGATAGATAAAAATAGTTCTAACATCTACTGCATAAAACGCCAGTTAGAAGTGAGTTTAGAAAAGAAAAATGTAAAAAGTAGAATTGCAGCATATGATGAGTATTACAAAAGAATGTGTCCAGGTTATCAGCGTGGAGAAATATTAATGAGAAGGGAGAAGCTTTTTAATTTAGGAATCTTGTCTTATAAAACTAATACTCCAAAAAGTATGAGATTTAATGTTTTGGGATTAATGAATTATATGAATACGGAACTGTTGATTGGAATGAGTTGCGACTTGGAAAATGCTTTTGATGCATTGCCAAAATTCACAGCAATGCTACAATCAATAGAAGTAAATGAATAAAGGATGACGAAGTATGGATAAATATGACTGGATTACCACGGTATTCTCTGACTGGGCTTTTACCTTTGTTACCAGCTTTCTGTATTATCAGGATTATGATACGTTGGAGGAAGCAGAACGGAATGTATACCGAAAAGGAATGGAATGTTTTGGCGGCATTGCACCGACTTACCACATAGAACTTTTGGATAAGCCCACCATTGTCTGGGATTTCCATTCCCTGATGCTCGCCATTCAGATGATGTTTTCCTTTATGATAACGGATGAAAACTCTACGCTGAAACTGTGCAAGCACTGTGGAAAGATATTTGTAGCCAGCCGCTCCAATGTGCAGTTCTGTTCTCCGCAATGTAAAAATCAGCATAATGTATATAAGTGTCGGGCGAAAAGGGAGGATTCCGAATGAACAATAATAAAGATGAAATAGTTTTATTTGAAAATGGAGAATTAGCATTGGAAGTAAATGTATCTCCTCAACTGGAAACGGTATGGCTGTCCTCAAATCAAATGGCACTTCTTTATGGCAGGGATGAAAAAACCATTCGAAAGCATGTCAACAAGATTTTTACCGATGGAGAACTGGAACGAGAGAGCAACACGCAAAAAATGCGTGTTGCTGGTGTCAGTCAGCCGGTTGCTTTCTATAACCTCGATGTCATCATATCCGTTGGATACCGTGTCAATTCAAAGCAGGGCATCGCTTTTCGTAAATGGGCAAACTCCATCCTGAAGCAATACATAATTCAGGGATATGCTGTGAATGCTAACCGTATGAACCAACTCGGTGAGGTGATACGGATTATGAAGCGAACAGAAAACAGTCTGGATGCAAAGCAGGTGCTTTCGGTAATTGAAAAATACAGTCTTGCCTTGGACTTGCTGGATGATTATGACCACCAGACAATGAAACGACCGGACGGAAACAAGGCAGTCTATATACTGTCATATGAAGAATGCAGACAAGTCATTGACAGTATGAAGTTTTCAACTGATTCCGATTTGTTTGGCAATGAAAAGGATGATTCCTTTAAGAGCAGCATCGGTAATATCTATCAGAGCTTTGCAGGTCAGGATATTTACCCGACACTGGAAGAAAAAGCTGCAAATCTTTTGTATTTCATAACAAAGAATCACAGCTTCTCCGATGGCAACAAACGAATCGCAGCAACAATGTTTCTGTATTTCCTTGATAAAAATGGCATCCTGTTTGCTGATGGAAACAAGCTGATTGACGATCATACACTTGTAGCACTGACGATTATGATTGCAGAATCAAAACCAGATGAAAAAGAAATGATGATAAGCGTGATTATGAACTGTATTTGCGGATAGGCAAGATTTTGGCAGCTGATGCATTCATTTATAGCTTAATGGTTGTGGATAATGTACTGCGAAGTATTTGAGATAGAGGAAGTAGGAACACAATGATTTATTTAAGTAGTTTTATGTTGAGTAACAAACAAGTGAAAAATCCGAATATATATCCCTATAATGTTTTTCGTGGAAAATATATTGAACCATTTGTATTTTCACCTATTACAGTTTTTTACGGGAATAATGGTTCGGGAAAATCTACATTATTGAACATAATTGCAAATAAACTTCAACTAAAAGGTAAAGAATATGCTACAAGTAATTCTTTTGGAATCGTAGATTATTGTAACGCATTTTCAAATGAGTGTTCGTATAGTCTGGGTGAAGACGATTTTGGATTCGTTATAAAACAAGAAGAATATATTAAATTTGCACAGGAAAAATATTCGAACGGAGAAACTTCAATGCAATACTTTGAAGAATATTTACAACCAAATGCACTATATCTTCTTGACGAACCAGAGGTTTCTCTTTCACCCTCTAATCAGGTGCTTTTAGCAAATGAAATTAACAAGTTGGCAAGGTTACTGGAATGTCAATTTGTTATTGCAACACACTCACCTTTTATGCTTGGTACACTAAATGCCAAAATATATAACATAGATACGAAAGAATACGATGTAGTAAAATGGAATGAATTAGAAAATGTTCAATATTTTTACAATTTTTTCAAAAAGCACGAACAGGAATTTGAGGAGGTTATACATGAAAGCGGCGAATGAATTCTATTGGGTGCTATTGCTGATCATATCTGTGCTTGGTCTGCTTGGCGTGATTTTCCTATGTATTGGCACTGCACTATATGCAAGAGAGAAGCGAAAGAGAGCCTCCTGCACACAACAAGTCATTGCATCAGTGACCGACATACAGCACCGGGCAATCGGCGCCTCCGGCTACACCGATGCCGATGAAGTGAAGATGATGTCATGGTTTCCTGTTTATGAATACAGCGTTCATGGCACAGTGCTGAGAAAACGAGCATCTGTAGGAACAGTGAGACCAGAGGTATCCGTCGGTCAAAAGGTCAACCTTTACGTTAATCCAAACCATCCAGATGAATTCTACTCTCCTGCCGATAAATCAGCTTTCGTGCGAAAAGTGTTTATTGGTGTGGGTGCACTATGCGTAAGTGTTGCCTTGGTTCTCGGAGTGGTTCTATGCATGAAGTAATGGAGCGATAAAGAGCCATTAGATATACAGCTAATTTTGAAGATAGATTATTGAGAACTATAATTTTCAGTTTGCATATTTCAGCAAAAGTTGTATATTTAAATGGGAGAAAAAAGAATGTAGAATTTAAGATTAAAAAAACTAATATTAGATGTGGTAGATAATCAATTACGGGACAATGATCCGCCGTCAACAAAAGAAGCATACCAAAAACTGCTTGATGCAGGATATTCTATGCGGGAAGCGAAAGAAAAAATCGGTGTGGTAGTACTGACAGAGATTTATGATGTGATGAAAGAAAATCAGTCATATGATGAAAAGAGGTATACGAATGCATTGGCTGAAATGGTTCAGCATAGTATTGATTTTGAAGATACACATAAAATAATTACTGAGTGTCAGTGAAGTGATGGAATCACAGGATTATGAATATCCGGTGGAGGCATGGCTTCAGGATATGGAAATGGAACTGGGAAATGCAGGTGAATACGAAAAACGTCTGGAGTTTTGTAACAAAGTGTTGGAAATGTTTGACTGGACGTATGTTGCCGAGGATGGTTTTCGCTGTGCAGTAGGTGAAGAACTTTATGAAGCAGGAAAAAAAGAAACGAAAATTTATCCAAACGATCCGTGTCCGTGCGGCAGTGGGAAAAAATATAAAAAATGCTGTGGTAGGCGGTAAGCATATGATAACGAGAGAGAAACTGAAGAAATTAAACAAGGAAAATTTGATCGAGCTGATATTGGAAATGTCAGAGCTTTTAACTGAGAACCAGAACAGAAAATATAATCAGATTGTGGCTGGATATTTGACAGATCAGTCAGTGAACTCTCATGATGGGGTTCAGGCAAGAATGTCAGATGAGTTTGTATCCGAAAAAATGGCACAGATCAAAATTTGGATACAGCAGATTGATGAAGGAGAACTCTATCTGAACGCAGATGAATATGAAGATTATTCCAGTGGATATTGGGATAGTGATCTAATTACAGAATATTATGATGAACAGGGGATTGGAGATAAAATTAATACGATGCTCCGGTTTGCAAAAGACTGTGTAGATGACAGGAAATATCAGGAAGCCAGTTTGATCTATGAATGGATCTGGGAGATGGAAGTGTTTGCAGAGGAAGAATATGTTGATCCTGCAGATTTAGAGGTGTTGGTCGAAAAAGAAATAGTGACTGTAGACCTAAAGCAGCTGGCACTTTTGACCCTGTATGTGGATTATCAAGTGAGAGAGCCGGAAGAACGGGCGGAAGATATATATTTATATTTTTCACATTATGCATTTCATGATCTTCATATTGAGGATATGTTCCATGCAGGAAGAGAAAATTTGACGGAAACCGAGCAATTCTGGAATGACTGGATTTCATTGCTGAAGACAAAAAGCGGCGATACAGAGAGCAGATTGCTGAAAGAAGCTGTTTTATATCGTGAGGGAATAGAAGGGCTTGTGAAAATGGCGAATGATAACTATAAAGTACATCCATCTTTGTACCTGGAAGCCATGAACGAGTATGATAAAAATTATGGATATTCCCAAATAGAGAAAATTGGAGAGAATGCAATAGAAAAGATTGATTCTAAGCTGATAATCCGCAGTAAAATAGCATTAAAGGCAGCGTGTGCTTCGTCATATCTTAATCATACAGAAAAGCTAATGCTTTTTTGCTGGGAAAGTTTTCGCTCTGATTCTACGGTAAGAAATCTTTTAAGATTGTTTGCTACAAGGGAAATGGCAGAGCAATATGGTATAAGAGCGGAGAAGGCTCTGGCTTCAAGGATAAAAGGAAATCCGGTTACCTCTATAAGAAATTCTGAGCTGAATCAGAACATCATTAACAATTATACATATAATGAGTTGAACTTTTATACGGGAAATTTTAAAGCAGTAAAAGCAGTATCAAAAAATCCAAGCGGTTCTTTGGGGTGGAGCAATTGTTTTGTCGGGGAAGGAATTTGCCTGTTTCTTTTATACTTATTTGAAGATGCTGTTCCCTCAAAGGCGGCTAAAGCGGTTGCGAATTCGATAGGCTTTTCGGGCTTGCAATGATTGCCGAAATAAAGGAACAAATGGGTGAAAAGGGGATGCGACAGGAAATTTTTGCCATATATAAAAGAAAATTTCCAAGACATTCTTCATTTCAGACAGAGATGAAAAATTATTTTGGTATAAGAGGTTAAATTTTCACATTGACATTATCCGAAAAAATGATAAAATTAAAACGACGCAAAGAGTTATCTAGCGAATACAGGACCACTTCTTTTGAAGTCGAGGCCATACGGACAGCCGGGTCCGCTGCCGATGGGTATAAGATAGGATACCCTCATTGATTGAGTTAAAAGCTCAAATTTTATAAGTTGGTTACTTCATAACCGAAATGCATGATAGTGCAGACTTGTGAAACGGTCAATTAAGCGTAGTAAAAGTATTGATGCTGTATAAGAGATAACGATTGAAGATTTCAAAGCAAGCTGTGTGTTTACAGCTTGCTTTTTTTTGAGGTGTAAAATGAGAGAAGAACACGAATTGAATCAAAATAAGGCACCGATCTACGAGGCACTGCAGAAATTCCGACAGATGCGGGTTGTGCCTTTTGATGTGCCTGGACATAAACGGGGCCGGGGAAATCCGGAGCTGACAGAATTCTTAGGGGAGCGTTGCATCAGCATTGACGTGAACAGTATGAAACCGCTGGATAATCTGTGCCATCCGATTTCTGTCATCCGCGAGGCGGAAGAACTGGCGGCAGATGCTTTTGGTGCAGCACACGCATTTCTTATGGTCGGAGGTACCACAAGCTCCGTGCAGACGATGGTGCTTTCGGTCTGTAAGAGAGGAGATAAGATCATTCTTCCGAGAAATGTACATCGCAGTGTGATCAATGCGCTTGTACTCTGCGGTGCGATTCCGGTGTATGTGAATCCGGAAGTGAACCACCATCTGGGCATTTCCCTGGGGATGAAGAGAGAACAGGTGGCAAAAGCGATAGCAGAACACCCGGATGCAGTTGCTGTATTGGTGAATAACCCTACATATTATGGAATCTGCAGTGATCTGAAAGCAATTGTAAAAATGGCTCACGATGCGGGCATGTACTGTCTGGCTGATGAGGCACACGGAACCCATTTCTATTTTGGGGAGGACATGCCGGTGTCAGCGATGGAAGCGGGAGCGGATATGGCATCGGTTTCCATGCATAAGAGCGGTGGAAGTCTGACACAGTCTAGTTTATTACTGGTGGGTCCGAATATTCAGGAAGGTCATGTGCGGAAAATCATCAATCTGACGCAGACGACTTCCGGCAGTTATCTTCTGATGTCCAGTCTGGATATCAGCCGCCGCAATCTTGCATTGCGTGGAAGGAAAGTGTTCCGTCAGGTGTCTTCCATGGCGGCGTATGCACGGGAAGAAATCAATGCGGTAGGCGGCTATTATGCATTTGGATCGGAACTGATCAATGGAGATTCCGTGTTTGATTTTGACCCGACAAAGCTTAGTGTCCATACACGGGATATCGGGCTTGCGGGCATTGAGGTGTATGATCTTCTTCGGGATGAGTATGATATTCAGATTGAGTTTGGGGATATCGGAAATATCCTTGCATATCTCTCCATCGGAGACAGACCACAGGAACTGGAACGACTGGTGAGTGCACTGGCTGAAATACGCAGAAGATATCAGACAGACAGCAGCGGTCTGATGAATCAGGAGTATATTGATCCCGAGGTTGTGATGAGTCCGCAGGAAGCGTTCTATGCGGAAACAATCAGTGTTCCGATTGGCAGCAGTGCAGGTTGTATCTGCAGCGAATTTGTAATGTGTTATCCGCCTGGAATCCCGATCCTTGCACCGGGAGAGAAAATTACAGAGGATATTCTGGAATATATCAAGTATGCAAAAGAAAAAGGATGCTCCATGACAGGACCGGAGGATCCGGAGATTGAATATATCAATATTTTAAAGGAGGACGATCATGGAACTTTGGTTTAGTGAATTTCACGCTCCCGATGTCAAACACAGTATCCGGGTGAACAGACACCTCTATTCACACAAAAGTCCGTATCAGCAGATTGATATCTACGAGACACCGGAATTCGGTAAAGTTCTGTCACTGGATGGAAATGTCATGCTGACGGAACGGGATGAGTTTATTTATGATGAAATGATCACGCATGTTCCGATGGCGGTTCATCCCGGAATTAAGAATGTACTTGTGATCGGAGCAGGAGACGGCGGCGTTGTCCATGAGTTGGCACGTTACCGTACGATTGAAAATATTGATCTGGTGGAAATGGATGAGCAGGTTGTAGAGGCTTGCAGGATGTATCTGCCTGAAAATGCCAGCCGGCTGGATGATGAACGTGTGCATATTTATTTTGACAATGCACTTCGCTTTATCCGGCGCCGCACGGATGAATATGATCTGATCATTGTGGATTCCACAGACCCGTTCGGTCCTTCGGAAAGTTATTTTACAAAAGAGTTCTATGGAATCTGCTACAATGCACTACATGAGGACGGAATCCTGGTCAATCAGCAGGGAAGCCCGTTTTATCAGCACGATGCAGAAGCGATGCAGCGCAGCCACCAGCGGATCGTCAGTACATTTCCAATCAGCAGAGTGTATCAGGCACACATCCCGACCTATGCGGCAGGATACTGGCTCTTTGGTTTCGCAAGCAAAAAATATCATCCGCTGGATGATCTTGATGCGGAGAAATGGCAGGCGTTGAATCTGAAAACGAATTATTATACGACCCGTCTGCATAAAGGTGCCTTTTATCTTCCGGCGTTTTTGGAACGGCTGCTTGAGGAGGTAGAATAAGAGATGAAACAGAATATTGAAACATTTATCGGGTGTGATTGTGAGTATGAGAAAGCGGAAATCGTCCTGTTTGGTGCACCTTTTGATTCCACGACAAGCTATCGCCCGGGTGCCCGGTTCGGGTCATCAGCGATGCGCCATGAAAGCTTCGGGCTGGAAACATACAGTCCGTATCAGGATAAAGATTTGACGGATTGTTTTGTATTTGACAGCGGAGATCTGGAGCTGTGCTTTGGCAATACAGAGGATGCACTTTCCGACATTGAACAGCATGCCGATCAGATTATGGAAGAGGGAAAAATGCCATTGCTTTTGGGCGGAGAACATCTTGTAACGCTGGCAAATGTACGTGCAGTATACAAGCGTTTTCCGGAAATGCACATCATCCATTTTGACGCGCATACCGATCTGAGAGAGGATTATCTCGGTGCAAAACTGAGTCATGCCTGTGTCATCCGCAGATGCCATGACATGTTGGGAGACGGACGCATTCACCAGTTCTGTATTCGAAGCGGAGAGCGGGAAGAATTTGCATTTGCAAAAGAACACACCGATCTTCATCCGTTTGATTTTGAAGGATTGGAACAAGTCGTACAGCAATTGAAAGAGAACAACACCCCGGTATATTTTACAATCGATCTGGACTGTCTGGATCCGTCTGTATTTCCGGGAACAGGAACTCCGGAGGCCGGAGGAGTCACGTTCATGCAGCTGTTACATGCGATCCGCCTTGTATCCGAAACAAAGATTGTCGGAGCGGATCTTAATGAACTTGCCCCGATGTTAGATCAGAGCGGAGTGTCTACTGCGACAGCATGCAAGGTACTGCGGGAATTACTTCTGAGTCTGAAAAAATGATCGTTCAGACCATTTGTGACAAAGTAGCGTGAACATGCAGAATTTGAATAGATAGAATGAACATACAGAGTGAATTTACAGGAGGAGAACGAAAATGAGTAAGGTATTAGTAATTGGATGCGGCGGAGTAGCTTCTGTGGCAATCAGAAAGTGCTGCCAGGTAAGCGAAGTGTTCAGCGAGCTGTGTATTGCGAGCAGAACAAAATCAAAATGTGATGAGTTGGCGGCAGACCTGGAAGGAAAAACCGAAACAAAGATTACAACAGCCCAGGTAGATGCGGACGATGTGGATCAGGTGATCGCACTGATCAAGGAGTATCAGCCGGATCTTGTGATGAACATCGCACTTCCGTATCAGGATCTGACGATCATGGATGCATGTCTGGCTTGTGGAGTGAACTATATGGATACTGCAAACTATGAGCCGGAAGACACGGAGGATCCAGAGTGGCGTGAAATTTACAACAAACGCTGCGAGGAGAAAGGCTTTTCTGCTTATTTTGATTACAGCTGGCAGTGGGCATACCGTGAGAAGTTTGAGAAGGCTGGGCTGACTGCTCTTCTTGGATGCGGATTTGACCCGGGAGTGACACAGGCATACTGTGCACATGCAAAGAAAAATGAATTCGATACGATCGATACAATCGATATTCTGGATTGCAACGGCGGAGATCACGGATACGCATTTGCTACCAACTTTAATCCGGAAGTAAATCTGCGTGAAGTATCAGCACCGGGAAGCTACTGGGAAGACGGACACTGGGTTGAAATCCCGGCTATGAGCATAAAACGTGAGTATGATTTTGACTGTGTCGGACAGAAAGATATGTATCTGCTTCATCATGAAGAAATCGAATCTCTCGCGGAAAATATTCCGGAAGTGAAACGAATCCGTTTCTTCATGACATTTGGACAGAGCTACCTCACACATATGAATTGCCTGGAAAATGTGGGGATGCTTTCTACAACTCCGATTGAATTCGAGGGACAGCAGATTGTTCCGATCAAATTCCTGAAGGCACTGTTACCGGATCCGGCAAGCCTTGGTCCACGTACACATGGAAAGACAAATATCGGTTGTATTTTTACAGGAAAGAAAGACGGAAAAGAAAAAACATATTATATCTATAATGTATGTGATCACCAGGAGTGCTACAAGGAAGTAGCGAGCCAGGCAATCAGCTATACGACCGGAGTTCCGGCAATGTGTGGTGCATTGATGCTTCTGACCGGAAAATGGACAAAGACAGGCGTACATACAGTAGAAGAATTTGATCCGGATCCGTTCCTTGCTGCGTTAGATCAGTATGGACTGCCACGCAGTGAAAGCTATGATCCGGTTATTGTGGAGTAATGAATATGAATAAAATTGTTTTTTCGGGATTAGAAGAATACAGCCCGGAGGACTTGTTTCGCAGGCTGCCAAGTCCAAGCTATGTGATTGATGAAACTCAGCTGGAGTGCAATGGCTTCTGTCTCTTGGCGGTGGCAGAACGGACCGGGTGCAAAGTATTACTGGCTCAGAAAGCATTTTCTAATTACAATTTCTATCCGCTTTTAGAGCCATATCTTGCAGGTACAGAAGCGAGCGGATTGTACGAGGCTCGTTTGGGAAAAGAAGAAATGGGTGGAAAGGAAGTCCATGTCTTCTGTGCAGCTTACCGGGAAGATGAATTTGATGAGCTTCTTGAGTATGCAGACCATATTGTGTTCAATTCGCCGGGGCAGTTAAAGAAATTAGGGGAAAGAGCAAAGGCACAAGGGAAAAGCATCGGACTTCGGGTCAACCCGGAATGTTCTACACAGGACGGACATGACATATATGATCCGTGTGCTCCGGGCAGCAGACTGGGAACAACACGCGAACAGTGGAATCAAGAAATGACGGAAGATTTGATCTCACTGCTGGATGGAATCCATTTCCATACGCTGTGCGAACAGAATGCAGATGCACTGGAAGTGACGATGCGTGCAGTGGAAGACAAATTCGGGGATATCCTTCCACGAATGAAATGGGTGAATCTGGGCGGTGGACATCATATTACCAGACATGATTATGAGAGGTCCCGGCTGGAGGAGCTACTTCTGTCCATAAAGAAGAAATGGGATGTTCAGGTATATCTGGAGCCGGGCGAGGCGGTTGCTCTGAATGCAGGGTATCTTGTGAGTCGTGTTCTTGATATTGTGAAAAATGGAGAGACACAGATTGCAATTCTGGATGCAAGTGCGGCCTGCCATATGCCGGATGTACTGGAAATGCCGTACCAGCCACCAATTTACAATGCAGCAAAACAGCCGGATGAAGGCGGGCAATATCAGCACCGATACCGTTTGGCAGGACCGACCTGCCTTGCGGGAGATGTGATCGGAGATTACTATTTTCCGAAGGAACTAAAAGCTGGCGATATGGTAATCTTCGGCGATATGGCAATTTATACGACTTGTAAAAATAATACATTTAACGGGATGCCGCTTCCGGATATATGGAGTTTGGGAATGCAAGGAAGGCTGGAACAGGTTACTGCGTTTGGATATCAGGATTTTAAAACTCGACTAGGAAGAAAATAGATTTGGAGGAACAAAAATGTATTACGTACCGGATGGAACTGCGAGATGCGGATTTTTATTGAACCACTCCATATTCTAAAAAAGGATGGTTATAGGATGAAAATCCAATTTGATTTCATCGCTGATGTTTTGATTTCCGCCACCGGGGAAAGCGATGTAAATGCAGTATATTGCGATGAAAATGTATGGTTGACCCAGAAAATGATGGGACTTCTGTATAATGTGGAAACGCACACCATCAATTATCACTTAATAAAATATTTGCCGACGGAGAGATCGACGAGAATTCAGTTATTCGAAAATTTCGAATAACTGCTGCGGACGGCAAAACCTACAACACCAATCACTATAATCTGAGCACCATCATTGCCGTGCCGACAGCAGCAAAGAGCACATGGGGCTGACCACTTGGAAGGATGCTTCCGACGGCTGATGATATTCAGGATGGTTATGAGGAAGATGAATTGATTGACGATTATGATTTGCCGGCACATTGGTTAATGATGCAGATGAATAATTTTTGTGTTGGTGCAAATTATGTGTTTTTTAATGGAAAGCATTATTATACAGTTCATCATTCATAAGTCACTTTTTCTCAACAACTCCATAGCACAACAGCATGAGGTACATATGAAAGTAAAATTACAAGAAGTTCTCGAGGCACTTGATGGTGCCGGAGTGGATATGGAATATTATTATGACACGAAAAATGAAGAAATCCTGATGATATTTGACGGTATGGTTAATGGAGAAACGGATCCTGAATTGATAGAAGATATTGAAGAGGGATTTATTGAAGATTATATCCCGTTGCCACGGCAGTATGATATGAATGAATATCGGATGATGGAAGAATTTATTTATGACTTACCGGCTGGAAGAGCACAGGACGCATTGGATGCAGCAATCAGAGGCAAGGGTGCATTCCGCAGATTTAAGGATAGGCTGTACGACTTTGACCTTCAGGAAAAATGGTATAAGTACAGGGATGATTGCTATGAGCAAATAGCAAGAGACTGGTGTGAACGGTTCGGGATAGAGATAGAGGAATAGCTATGGCTGAGACAAATGATATTTTAGAAGTTGCGAAGATGACAATTAGCACATCGATAAAGTGCAATACGGTCCGAGGATTTATTGGTTGGCACAGCTGCGACAATATTTGCATGGATATGCATGATGTATTGGATATGTGCGAAGATGCTTTTAAGCGGGAAAGATACCAGGAATCTCTTGAGGCAGATACATATGTGCTTGTTTCGGGCGTGAAATTGGCTTCTTGTGCAGATAGCAGTTCCGGTATGCTGACGGATGTAATAATGCGTGCATTTGAACTAATAGATTTATCAACACAGACAATTGCCAAACTGGATGCAGCAATGAGAAAACATGCACTGTCATTGATTATAAAGGAAGCAAAGAAAAAAGCGTTTGACGGCTGGGACTCGTGGCGCTATGAATTATTGGAAAAGGCTGTTTGTTTGTGTGATGAGAAGTTGGCAGCAAAATTGGAAAAGCTTTTGGATATATTCTTAGAAGATATTGAGAATGATTATATGCCGGAATATAAAAGGCAGGAAGATACAATTTTACGTTATAAATTACATCGACATTTAAAGGGTGCAGACGCAGTTAAGGACGAGTTATATGCAAATCTGTATATAAGAGAAATGTGCATAATTGCAGTTAAAGATGCAACAGATGCGAGGAATTATAACGAAGCAGAAAAGTTGTGCCTTGAACAGATAAAGAAAGAGGACGGTCGCTTTTACAGAAACACTCCGGAGGATTGGAATAATATACTATTTGATGTTTATATGCAGTCAGGCATAACAGATAAGCAGATTGAGCAGGCAAAGAAAATCTTGTTGCTAGGTAATGAAGGATTTTGGGATGTTTTAAAGCGGCTGTATCAAAGTCAGGGGATATGGGAAAGTCAGAAGCCAATTTTACTTAAAGAATTAAAGCAATGCAAATATTCAGTATGTTATCGGTCTGTATTGGTTAAGGAAAACGAAAAGAAGTTGCTATTAGAAGCCGTTACAGAAAATCCATATAATTTGTTCTATTATGCTCAATTTCTTGTAATGGATTATCCGAATGAAATTTATGAATTGTGTGCAAATTACATAAGAGAACAATGTGCGCAGGCAACAGATAGAAGATTATATAAGAAAGTATGTAAGGACCTATTACAGTTGATTAAGTGGAAAGGAAATGCTACTGCCAAGCTGCTTGTGGATGAATTTAAGGCAACGTATCCTAGAAGAAGTGCATTATTGGATGAGTTGCAAAAGGTAGAGAAGAAATTGTAAGTGTTTCTTGGCTGTTGCATTTGGTACTGTTATTTTACTGTTGTTTTGGCAAGTGGCTTTGCAGTGCTGGCAGTGATGCGGATGCATTGTTTTATAAGGATTCCAGTACAAGTGAAAATATTTCTTGTAATTTACCCAAATGGATTCTATTATAAAATCGTGGTTGGAAAGTGATTATGAACTCATTCCTTTTGGTAGTGTCAATTGGCGTGCTAAATCAGGGGAAAAAGAGGTGAAAATCCATTTTCGAGCCAATGGAACCATCTACAATGATAAAAAATCGGTCAAAAATGACCGGAAGCAGAGTCGAATAATGCGGTACTAAAATGGCACTACATTCGATTTGTAGAATATGTGAATTTTCCAATAACGAAATGTTTGGTTTCAGGAAAAGAACAGTGTTTAGAAAAACTTGAGAGGAAGTTACAGAGTTACTTTGGAAACCAACTTAGTATTTACCGATCCGAACCGTTTTTTCTAGAAATAATGCCAGCAAATGTGAATAAGGCACAGGCATTAGAAAAATTATTGAAATATTTAAAATATAACAGAAAAATGTTAATTGCATGCGGGGATGGATTAAATGATATTTCAATGATTGAATATGCAGGGATTGGTGTAGCTATGGGAAATGCACAGGACATAGTAAAGGAGAAAGCTGATTTTATTACAAAATCGAATGCAGAGGACGGTGTGGCTAATGCAATCGATATTTTCTGGGTGGACAATAAAAAAATAATGAGTGGAGAACATGAGAATAATTAAAGCAAAAGATTATCGTGATTTGAGCAGAAAAGCAGCAAACATTATTTCAGCACAGATTATTTTGAAACCAGGGAAGAGATTGCCAGTAAAAATGGAACAGTAGAGCAGATAAAAAATCAGTTGTAGAAAATCCAAATAATGGATATAATATAGGAAAAGAGACGAACATGGATTTCTAACGGAAAGGACGTGATATTATGGTAACAACAGAATCTGTAACCATTAAAGTTCCGGTAGGAATGTCAAAATATCTGGTAACTATGAACCCGGAAACAGAGCTTACTCGAAATGCACTGTTGCTGTATCCATATATACTGAATCAGACGATATCTCATGGTCGTGCGGCTGAAATTCTGGGAATCAGAAAATCAGAGTTGATTGATCTGTATGATAAGCTGGGATATTCCTATTTTGATATGACGATGGATGATCTGGATGATGAACTGAATACTTTCAGAGAACTCAAGAAGAAGGAGGCTGCGGTATGATCGTTGTAAAGCCTGTAAATAATCCGGAATCCGCCAGTATATTAAAAAGAGCCACAGGTCTTGACCAGGGCGAGAGTGAAGCAATCGTCCTGACAGATGAATTAAAAGCAGATCTGTTATTGATGGATGAATAGAGATTCAATTTAATAAGGTAAAAAATATATAGCAGGTAGTCTGTGCGATTACCTGCTATTGGTTTAATTATAATGGTCTCATAAATTAAGACACTTTTTCGGACATTTTTTAATGAATCTGATATACTAAAATCAGTATGAAAGAGAGGATTCATCAGTATGTCCAGACAAAGAAGAAACTTTAGTGCCAAATTTAAATCAGACCTAGTAATGACATTTGGGTATCTGTGGAATGCAGTACGAGTTCAGGGAGGTGCTTACGGTACAGGAATGGGTGCAAGGCTCAATGGGAATCTTTTCTCGTATTCTTACAGAGATCCGAACCTTGAAAATACAAGGGCAGCATATTGTGGAATGGCCGATTTCCTGGAAGAATTTGTGCAGCAGGGAATGCCGCTGGATGATATGATTATTGGTACACTGAACACGATCGATCCACTTCTTGATCCTGCAGGGATCTGTGATCAGGAGTGTATCAGATATCTGAAGGGAATCACACCGGAGGATATTGCCCGGATACGGAGAGAAATATTGGATACAACAAATCAGGAACTTGGCGGGCTGGTTGGCGTGATCCGGGAATATATTGAAACCGGAAAATTCTGTGCAGTAGGAGATGTGAAATAGTTCAGGGAAAAGCAACGGAATGCAGGAGCAGAAGTCGTTCAGGAAGGAAATAACGGAACATGAGGTTTAAAAGGATTACATTAGCACCGACAATGCGAAAATATAACAGAAAAAATTTGATGAAGGATGTCATTACGGGTATGATTATCATGGCAGTGTCAATCCCGATTTCGATGGGATATGCACAGATTGCCGGACTGCCGGCAGTATACGGACTGTATGGCTCGGTCTTTCCGATTATTTTGTTTGCAGTATTTTCGACGTCTCCGCAGTTTATCTTCGGGGTAGATGCGGCACCGGCGGCATTGATCGGCTCAGCCCTGTTGGGAATGGGGATTGAGAGTGGTTCAAAAGAGGCACTTGAGGTCGTGCCGGTTCTGACGTTTTTTGTGGCGGTATGGCTGCTTGCCTTTTATCTGATGCATGCCGGTAAACTGGTCAATTACATTTCTGCACCGGTTATGGGCGGATTCATCAGTGGAATCTGTATGACGATCATTCTGATGCAGGTTCCCAAATTACTGGGCGGGACTGCCGGAACAGGGGAACTGCCGGAGCTTTTGGAGCATATCCTGGAGACTGCCGGACGGATCAATTTTCCTTCACTAATGCTTGGACTCATTTCGCTGGCTATTTTACTGGCAGTAAAAAAGGTTGCTCCGAAATTTCCGATGGCGGTAGTTCTGATGGCAGCAGGGGCAGTACTTACGGTTGTTCTGCCAATGGAAGAATGGGGAATCAGGACATTGGAGGCAGTGAAACCAGGTCTGCCTCAGTGGAAGATTCCGGATCTGGCACTGCTTCCGTTGAACCAGGTCATCACAGTGAGCCTTTCTGTGGCGGTCGTGATCATGGCAGAAACACTGCTCGCTGAAAATAATTTTGCTCAGAAGAATGGATACCGTATCAATGACGATCAGGAGCTTTTAGCTTTTGCAGCAGGAAATCTTGTTGCGGCACTGACCGGCTGCTGTCCTATTAACGGGTCGGTTTCAAGAACGGCAATGGGGGAGCAGTACCAGGGAAAGACCCAGTTGATGAGTATTGTAGCAGGAGCATCCATGCTGATCCTTCTGGTCTGCGGAACAGGATTTATCGGGTATCTGCCGGTTCCTGTGTTGACAGCAATCGTGATTTCGGCATTGCTTGGAGCAACAGAATTTAAGCTGGCAGCAAAATTGTGGAAAGTCAGCCGGACGGAATGTCTGATCTTCTGGGGTGCTTTTGTAGGCGTTCTGCTGTTGGGAACGATTAATGGAGTGCTGATCGGAATTATTTTATCCTTTTCAGAAATGGTGATCCGTTCGTCTAAGCCTGCAAGGTGTTTTGTCGGAATCCAGCCGGGACACAGACATTTCCGTGATCTTGCGGAGGGAAGTCAGATCCATGCAGTGGAAGGAGTTCTGGTCTATCGGTTCAGCAGTAATCTCTTTTTTGCAAATGTCAATATCCTGCAGCAGGATATTGAGGCAGAACTGGAAAAGAAAAAGGGGACGAAAGCAGTGATCCTGGATGCCAGTGGAATCGGAAGTATTGATATCACAGCGGCAGACCGACTGGCGATCCTCTATGAAGCACTGAAAGAACAGGGGATTCGTTTTTATATTACAGAGCATATAGCAGATTTAAATGAGCAGATGCGAAAGCTGGGACTCGGATATCTGATCTCTGAAGGATGCGTGAGGAGAACGATCCATATCGCATTGAAAGATATGGGAATCAATCGCCCGTATCCATTGGAAGGCGGTGTGGACAATGAGGAACGGAGTGCCTCAAGAAAGCGGGTCGATAACCGGGTACAGGAATTCGTCTGGGCCTTTGGGTCTGAGTCGGAAACAGAGATTGAAAAGCAGATCCTGCGTCAGATCGAACAGTTGAAGAAAAGCGGAGATGTGGAAAATCTGCTACATGGAAGCTGGTCGCACATGGAGGCGATGGATGAAGATGAATGGCTGGAACATCTGGAAGAACATCTCAAAGAGATTGTGAACATTTCAGGAAAGGATGAGAAGACACTTGCCGCAAGACTGGAGGAGCACAGAAGAGAGGTGCATGACCGGATTGCAAAGGAACACCCGGAGCTTGCAGAGCGTTTCAGAGAACGCCGACATCATCTGGATCAGCATTTGAAAGAACGAAGACCTGAGGTATATGATCTGGTTATCAGTCTGAGGGAGAAGGAAAGAAAATGAAGAGAAGACTAGAATCTTCCCAAAATCTATTGAAAAAAATGACATAGATCAATACAATAGAAGTACGGAAATGGGAGAAAAGATATGAAGGAAATGAGATTTAGTAAAGAGTTATACTCGAAGGTAGCATTGATCAAAGCCGCTTATAATTTTACGGACAGAGCGTATGTCCATCTCGATGCCGATCAGCATTATTATTATGTGACGGTTGAGGCAAAGCAGGATGAGAAGGAATTAGATGAGACAGAATTTGAAAATGAAATACTGGCTCAGAGTGTGCGGCATGAGGTTTATCTTCAGACAAAAAATATTAGAGAACTGATGCTTGCCAGAGCGGTGGCGAGCAGTGTTGTCACTTCAGAAGAATATGAAGAAGAAAGTGCTGCCCCGGAAGAAGAATTTACGGAAGATGAGATATTAAAGGACTGGTTTGCAGAAGATGAATAGATTAGAACTGAATACGGAGATATATTCTGTGGAACATATTTTGCAGACCTGTGAGGTATATAAAAATCTTGCGGAGATCAGGGCCAGAAAAAAGAAAGGGAAGATCATTCTGATTTTTGAAAAATGCAGATATGAGTGCAGTATTACGATGAAAGAATTTGAAAATTATCTGATCAATATAGAGAATATATGATGAAAAGTCTAGAATTATTATCGGGGATCTTATTTCTTCTTCTCGGAATGATGACGTCTTTCAGCGATCTGAAAGAGGGATGTATTTATAACAGGACTTTACTTATTTTTACCGGACTTTCCGCAGTGATTGATCTGATCTATTATGGGTATTATGCAAGAGATCTGTTCTTGCTGTTCCTTATAAATTTTATAATGCTTGCGGTTATCAGCCTGGTTCTCTTTTATTCTCATTCATTTGCGGGTGGAGACTGCAAACTGGTACTGGTGATGGGACTGCTTTATCCGGCAGATTATTATCTGGTTTATGGGAATACAGCGGTGACGATCTTCTTTGCTCTCGGAATTGCAATTTTATATGGATATGCGTATCTGCTTTTAGCATCAGTGTATGGACTGCTTAGTAAAAAGAATCAGATGACAAAAGAATATGTAAAAAATTATCTTTTCTCTTTTTTAAAATCTTTTGTATCAGCAACCATTTATATCAGCGGAGTCCATCTGCTCATTATAACCTTGGCGGAGAGAGGAATTTATATTAATTCCTGGATCGTGCGGTTGATCTGCATTGGACTTGCCTGGCTGATCGGAAAATATGATTTTCTGAGAAAAATGTATGTAGTTCTGCTGGTTCTGGCAATCGATCTGATTGGTGGAGTAATCCTTGGAACGATTACATTTTCTGTAAATCCGGAGAACTATATACTGGTACTTGCATTATTGCTGTGTCAGATGACGATCCGGACAAGCCTATACGAAGAAGTGCAGATAACGGATATAAAAAAGGGAATGATCCTGTCTATGGGGGCTTCCCTTCTGATGCAGGGATCAAGAGTCAGAGGACTTCCGGGAATCTCTTCAGAGGACTTAAAAAGCCGCCTGACAGAAGAAGAGACAGAAAGTATTAAAAGATGGGCAAAGAGCAAAAAGATCGAGTCACTGCTGATCGTGAAAAAAATCCCGTTCGCTGTATTTATCTTTTTGGGATTTATTAGTTATTTTCTAATATGGAGTGTGGTTTAGTGGTTATGAAGGTGGGGGATTATCAGAGAGACTACAGAGTAGTTTCCCTGGCGTTTGATGAAGAGGTAAAAGAAGATCTGAGAAATAATGAACTGGATTTTCTGTATATAACCGATAAAGCAGTGATCTTATATCCGGATCAGTTGATTCTTTCGGAAGATCCAAACGTAATTGAATTATTAAAAAAAGCAGGAAATTATGATGTCTATGGACTGTCAGGAAACGGACGGCTTATAGAATATTATGATGACAGGTCGATTGACAACTATTTTTTCATTACGGGAAAATGTAATTCAAATTGCGTGATGTGCCCATCACCTGATGCATCAAGAAAAAATGGGGAAAGCAGTTCGATTGAGAATCTGATCGAGATTGCGAAGCATATCCCGTCGGATACACCACATCTGACCATTACGGGTGGAGAACCATTTATGGTTGGAAAAGAAATTTTCAGATTCATCTTATTTTTGAGAGAAAAGTTTACAAAGACAGAATTCCTTTTCCTGACGAACGGACGAATCTTTGCACTGGAATCTTATGTAGAGCAGTTAGCTGAATGTATTCCATACGACAGTGTCCTAGGGATTCCGCTCCATGGTTCAACTGCGGAAATTCATGACCGGATAACGCAGGCAGCAGGCAGTTTTACACAGACAGTAACCGGGATCAGAAGGTTATTGAAAAAGGGATTCAGGATAGAACTGAGGATTGTGGTAAGCAGGCTGAATGCAGAAGATATGGAAAATATAGCAGAGTTGATTGCAACGAAAATGCAGGGAATCTCTTATGTGAGTATCATGGCGATGGAAATGACAGGAAGTGCTTATATTCACAGAGATCAGGTCTGGATTCCATACAGGCAGGCGGCAGAAAAGATAGAAAATGGAATCCGTATATTGCTGGAGAATGGAATTGATGTGAAACTGTATAATTTTCCATTATGCACCGTGAAGAGAGAATATTGGACTTTATGTGAAAGAAGCATCTCGCCTGATAAAGTAAGGTATGCACAGACCTGTGAATCGTGCAGGATGAAAAGGATCTGCGGAGGTGTCTTTGCAGGAACATTAGGAATGGAAAAAGGGGAGTTAAAAGAAATTATATGAAACTGAATTATTTCAACTTTAAGAAATTTCATGATTCAGTTCTGATGACGAATGATTTTGGAAAATATCTGTTTGTTGGAAAAGAGGATTTTAAAAAGATCATTTCAAAGCAGATTGATGAAAAGTCAGAGCTTGCAAAAGCACTTATAGAAAAAAAGATGATCTATGAGGAGTCAGATCTGGAGTATTCTTCAAAAAATAAATACTTGATGAGAGAGATCAAAGGTCATGTAAATACAGCTACGGCACTTCATATTTTTGTGGTTACTACGAATTGCAATATGGCATGCGTGTACTGTCAGGCTAATAACGGAGTGGAAAATTCACATTTGGTCATGGATAAAAAAACTGCTGAACGTGCGGTTGATATTGCATTGCAGTCACCGGAATATTCTTTGTCATTTGAATTTCAGGGAGGAGAGCCACTTCTAAATTTTGAGGTGATCCGACATATTGTTGAGTATACGGAAGAGAATAAAGGCGATCATGAGATTTCCTATAATGTTGTGACAAATTTGACGTTACTTACGGATGAGATTTTGGAATTTTTTAAAGAACATCATTTTGGTCTGTCCACATCGCTTGATGGAAATGAACTGGTACATAATGCGAACAGAAAATATGTAGGTGGAAAAGGAACTTTTTCATCGGTTCTCCGATCCGTTGACAAGATCCGTCAGTCCGGTCTGCATGTCGGAGCAATTCAGACGACGACTCGGTTTTCACTGAACTATCCCAAAGAAATTGTCAGGGCATATGCAGATCTGGGATTTGACAGCATTTTTATAAGACCTCTGACACCGCTGGGGAAAGCATCGATGTATTGGGAAAAAATAGGATACACACCGGAAGAATTTCTTGGATTTTATAAAGAGGCAGCAGAAGAACTGATCCAAATGAACTGGGAGGGAATCTGGATCAAGGAAGATCATGCATCTATTTTATTGCGAAGGATCAGTGGACAATTTGTTAATTACATGGAATTAAGATCTCCATGTGGAGCGGGAATCGGTCAGATGGCTTATTATGCGGATGGAAATATTTTCACCTGTGATGAAGGCAGGATGCTTTATGAAATGGGAGAAGGAGCATTCTGTCTTGGAAATGTCCATGAAAGTGAATATAAAGATCTGATTGAAAATGGCATTTGCAGGACAGTCTGTGCATCCAGCATACTGGAGACGATTCCTGCGTGTTGCGACTGTGTATATCAACCCTATTGTGGAACGTGTCCGGTTGTAAATTATGCAATGAATGGGGATGTCCTGAAGAAGCAGCCGGGTGGCTACCGGTGTAGTGTATATGCAGGAATCCTGGATTATCTATTTGAGAAGTTTTATGAAAATGAGAAAGAAACTGTAAATATATTGAACTCATGGAGTAATTAAAATGGAAAAAGAATGGGAAGAAGAACATTATAAAGCCTGTAGAAAAAGAAAAAAAGCACTGACAGCAGGAGTGGCAGGAGTTGTGCTGATTGAATCCATCGTGGCAGGTGGATTTGTAAATTTTATGCATACAAATCAGATACAGCAGCGGATCCAGAGAGAACAGGAAATCAGAAGAAATGGCTGTATAGAGCTGGCAGAAGGAATTTATAAAGGTGCAACAGACTTCGGATATTTTACCGGTGAAGGAAATTTTGTATTTACTATAGGAAGTGAATATACCGGAGAATGGCAGAGCAATGAGATGGATGGGGAGGGAACCTTAAAAATCCCATCTGAAGGCGAATACAAAGGAGATTTTAAAGGTTCGGAAAAAAACGGGAAAGGAACCTTTTCATGGAAAGACGGCACAGTATATAATGGTGAATGGAAAAAAGATCAGATGTGGGGGAAAGGAACCTATACGACATCGGATGATGTAGTTTATTCTGGTACTTTTGAGCAGAATCAGTTTTATGCAGGAACCTGTACTTTTAAAAATGATACAGGAGAGTATGAGCTTACTTATAAAAATGGAGAGATAGATAAGGCAGAAATCACCTACAAGGATGGTACGGTATATTCCGGCGGATGTACGGATAAAGAGCTGAGTGGAACCGGAATGATGACATTTAAGACCGGAGATACATATTCAGGTTCATACAGTAACAACTGCAGGGATGGAAAAGGTGTGTACCAATGGAAATCAGGGGATCAATATGATGGTGGCTGGTCTGACGATAAAATGGAGGGAACCGGCACTTATACATATGCCAATGGAGCTTATGTCAGTGGAACTTTTGAAAAAAATGTCTTTATTACAGGTAAGTATTATGCGAAAAATGATTTCGGAACGTATACATTTGCCATTGAAAATGGAGAAGCCAAAAGTGTTGAGATGTCTTTGATTGATGGAACAACTTACAGTGGAGATATGAAAGATGGAAAGCTGACGGGAACAGCACAGATCAAATACAGTAATGGTGATCAATATAACGGCAGTATGGAAAATGGACAGAAATCAGGAGAGGGTACTTATAAATGGGCAAGCGGTTCATCTTATACCGGAAGCTGGTCAAAAGATCAGATGAATGGAAAAGGAACGTATCAGTATTCAGAAAAAGAGACCGGTTATAAGGTGACGGGATCATTTAAAGACGGAAAACCCAACGGTGAATGCCAATATTATACAGATTCGACAAAGTATTATAAGACAGACTGGTCGGACGGAAAGTGTGTGAAGATTTATGAATGATAAAGAAAATTTATTTCCAACATTTCAAAAGAATATTGAAAAACTGATCGAGGATGAAGAGGGAAATATCCCGGGAAAGAAGCTGTTGGTTTTAGGAACGATGATGGTTGTTCTGAGCAGTCTGATGTCCATCAATGTATTTGGGGCACATCGGTCTCACAGCTCTCACCGGTCGCATAGTTCCCATAGTTCAGGAACGAGCGGACATAGCAGTCATGGAAGTCATGAGAGTCATACGAGTCATGAGAGCCATACATCACATTCCAATACGCACAGCAGTCATGCAAGCCATACGTCACATTCTAATACGACGGGACATTCCAATTCACTTTACAGTACAGAAGGGGATGTTACATATTCTGCTCCTGCAGCATCCAATGTGCCGGGAGTTACTGCTCCACCGGTAGCTACAACTGCGGACTCATTTAAACTGCCTACTGTAAACCAGAATATTGAACTGCCAAATGGAACACCGGTATCAAGTATTATTCCTGCTCTGGCAGTACCGGCATCAGGCAGTGGAACAAAAATAGATGCAGGTAAATTACATCAGCCTTCCGCAACAGAAAAAGTGGATTAAGAGTAAAGGACAGAGACGGGAGAGAGACAGATGGATGAGATCAAGGAATTAAATGAGGGAGAAAAAGAAGTAGTTATGGATCAAAAGGAAAAAGAAGCAGTCAGCATGACGGAAGAGGCCCGTACCGGTAAATTTTCTGAACTGGAAAAAAGACTGGATGGTATGCTGGACGAGCATACAGAACGTCAGCAATATGTTTTCAGAGAAAATCGGATCACAAAAGCAGTGATTTATGTACTTTTAGCTGCAGGGGGAATTGTTTCAGTAGTTTATTTCTATTTTTTGTTGTTGTGTATTGGCATGCTGGTGTATTCGGATCAGTTTTATGCGGAGGCGATTACTGGTGCGGCGGTTATGATTCTGATGATCGTACTGAATATTTATTTAGTCATCCGGTTAGTAAAGCAGGCGAAGTTTAACCAGCGATATGAGAAATATTTCAATAGTCTGCGGTTTAAAAATATAGAGAGCATGGAAGATCTTGCAGTTTATGCAGGCGTGAAGAAAAATCAGGTGATCAGAGATCTGAAAAGAGCTGTTAAGTTGAGGCTGATCCCACAGGGGCATTTTGGAACAGAAGAGGCTATTTTTATTGTATCTGATGTCAGTTTTGAAAAGTATAAAGAAAAGCAGGGCGTGTATGACTGCTATTATAATCGGCAGATCGAGGAACGCAGGAGGATGGAAGAACGCCCGGAGGAACTGGAAGAAATTCTGGCAAAGGGAAAAGAATATGTTGCAAAAATTCATACCAGTAATGATATAATAAAGGATAAAATTATTTCTGAAAAGCTTGACAGAATGGAAAAGATAGTTTCTATGATCTTTTATGAAGTAGATATTAATCCATCCAAAGCTGACCGGCTGGGAAGGTTTATGAGTTATTATCTTCCAACGACAGAAAAGTTACTGGAAACCTATATTAGTGTTGATGAAAAGCAGGTGCAGGGAGAAACTATAGAATATACTAAGAAAGAAATTGAGAGCATCCTGGATAAAATTATAGATTCTTTTGAAAATCTCCTGGATCAGTTTTATCAGGAGCAGGCAACGGATGTCACAACAGAGATTTTCGCGATGGAAACGATCATGAAGCAGGAAGGATTGATTTCGTAAAGAAAATGAAAAGGAAAATAAAAATTCAAAGTATAAGTGTATGGAGTATTGGAATCGCACTGATATTAACGGTAGTATTTGTTGTAGTTTTGCATAATGGACAAAGTGAAGTTAAAAGATTTGAGGATGCGACCGATCAGTACATTGTCTGTGAAAATGCGGCCAGACAGTTACAGGGTGGGTCTGATTATCTAACAGAACAGGTAAGGCTGTATGCGATGACCGGAGAACGAAATTATCTGGATCAATATTTTGAAGAGGCTGATGTAACCAAACGCAGAGAACAGGCTCTGGAAAGTCTGAAAAAGTATTTTGACAAAACTGAAGCTTTTCAGTCATTGCAACAGGCAATGGAAGATTCAAAGGAATTGATGTCGACAGAATATCATTCGTTGAAAATTGTTGCAACTGCGATGGGAGAGAAAGAAATTCCGGTAGAACTTGAGCAGTTAGATTTGTCAGAGGAGGAAATGCAGTTATCACAAAAAGAAAAACTGGAAAAAGCACAGGAACTGGTTTGTAATAATGAATATCAGAATGCAAGAGGAACAATTACGAAAGAAGTAAGTGGTTGCCTGAATCAGTTGCTCGAAAAGACGAAAAACCGTCAGCAGAGAGCAAATACGATCTTTTCGGATATGTATTTGAAGTTGGAAATAGCAATTATGATACTGGTGATTCTTTTGCTGACAATCTGCATGATCGTAAGAAAATTGATTGTAGTACCGCTTGTTTATTATAATAAGAGTATTATGGCAGGAGAAATATTTCCTGTGATCGGAGCGGCAGAACTTCAAAAGTTAGCAGAGACTTATAATAAAGTTTTTAGAGAAAACGAAGAGACTCAAAGACTGATTCGTCATCAGGCAGAACACGATGCAATGACAGATGCATTGAACAGAGGATCTTTTGAAAAACTGTTGCATATGTACGAAAATGGAGATACACCATACGCTTTAATTTTGATAGATGTAGATACATTCAAGACCGTGAATGATACTTATGGTCATGCTATCGGAGATGAAATCCTGAAAAAAGTATCAAAACTTTTGACGATAACATTCCGAAGTATCGACCATGTCCGCCAGATCGGTGGAGATGAATTTGCAATCATTATGGTAGAAATGACCAGTGATCTGAAGTATACGATTGAAGAGAAGATTAAGGCAGTAAATGAGAAACTGGAAAAAGCAAATGAAAATACTCCGGCAGTTTCACTGAGTGTAGGAGTTGCTTTTTCAGATCGGAAAAATCCTGGAGAGAGTATTTTTAAAGATGCGGATAAAGCTCTCTACTATGCCAAAGAAAATGGAAGAAATGGTTGTAAGTTCTATTAAAAAGTATATGTGGGGAAGTAGTAAGCGATGGCGTGGGGATATGAAAAGAGTTTTACGATCGAACATGATAATACATTGAAAAAAAGAATTGACTGCCGGGATTGCTGTTACTATGATACCGAGGATAAATCCTGTATGAAGCGTCCGCTGTATCTTCCGGTTGACGGATACAATTTATGGAGAAGCTGCCGGTATTTTGAACTGAGTCAGGAAGTCTGCCACTATAGCGAGAAGCAGAGTCAGCTTGAACATCTTGAAAAGCGAAGGGAGTTACAAGCAAGAGGAGTACGGAGAACAGAGGAAGATACTGGCATTGGGAGAGAAACCGGGACGACAGAAGAAGATACTGGCATTGGGAGAGAAACCGGATTAACAGAGGAAGAAAGCAGGGCTGAAAGAGGTCTCATGTCAGATCAGGCTTCGGATATAAGACCAGGTTCAATCTACTGCAAAGATGTTGTATCAGTGCAGGGAGAATTGCCAAAAGGAAAGCATTTTCATAGTCGATGGATTTGGATCAAAATGAAAAATAGAAAGAAAAAAGTTTATTATAAATATAATTTGTTTACTCAAATGGCGTATATCAGTCAACAAGCTTATACAAAAGATGAAATAGAAGCCTTTCGTTCAGTTATAAAGTGCGAATAAAAGATAGTGAGAAAATATGTGGGAAATCCTGCAAAATATTGAATGAACCAAATGATTTTGCAGGAGTGATTGCAAATGACGATCAGAGGGACTGAGAAAGCTCAATGTCCGAGAATGAGAGCGAAATAGCCCCAGTCCCAAATGAGAGCTTCAAAACTGTTGGTCAGATATTCGCGGATATCTTCTTCTTCGTAGCCTGTCATTCTTGTGATGATAACGAGTGTCCGGCGAACCATTTCATAAGTAAGTGTACTCCTGTTATTCTGAAGCCATTGCAGAAAAAGACTTTGACGGATCGCTGAATATTCAAGGGCAATCCACTGGATTCGGATCAGAAGATCTTTCAGGTGGCTGTCAGGAGTGACAAGATCCGAAAAAATTTCATTGGCAAGAAACTTCAGCATCAGTGGCTGAACTTCAGAAAATCTGATCAGAAAGTCTGACCAAAGTTCAGAGAGTGATATTCCTGTATCCAAAGAAGAAAAAGAAACCGGATGCATAAAATCTGTTGCAGATTCTGAAAGGTACTCTGAAAGAGAAATGATGGGATTTAAAAAGTCACAATAAAGGTTCTCACTCTGATAATTAACTGCAAGATCCTGCAACAGTTCATTGCATTCAAAAAAAGTATCTTCTGCCGGAAGATGGATCGATTGGATGGCATCACTTAACTGAGAGAGTGTATCAGCTGAAAAGTAATCACGGATCAGAGTCTCATCCAAAGAATTGTTACGGTATAACTCCTGTAAAATATAATTGATCTTAAGCAGAAGATCCTCAGTGGAGCAGACCTTGGCAGAACGGATTTCGGTGGAACAATGCTTAATGGAGTCATCCTGAACAGAATGATCTTCAATGGAGTAATCCTCAGCAGAACAGACCGGTGAAGATGCAGGCAACAAAAGACGGAGAATGTTCCTGCGGATCTGAAAGAAAGGAGTGTCACATTCGGTGGGAACATCTGGAAACTGTGGTGCATCAGCCTGCTCCAGCAGATCGATCACTGCAGGACAGCACGGCATCAGCGTTTCCTCGATATGACAGGGAAACCGGTGAATTTCTCTTGGAAACGTAGTACAGGTTTCGGACAGGATTTTATCACCGTAAGCAGTAACAAGCCGGCAAAGTCTGTTCTCGGCAAGAAAGGGGCAGCGATGGTCTGAGTCAAGCTGAATGACCCGGAGACCGTCTTTTTTTTTCTGTATAGGCACTGAGATTCTTTTTTCGTTTCGTTACATCAGTGGGGGCAGGAATCTTTTTCCATTTCCGGTTAGTATCTGCATCAACAGCAATTTTCCATTCCTGGCAGCAGGTAATTGTGCAGGAATCTGTGATGCAGTGAAATTCATTATAAAAATCAGGGCGTATTCTTTTCATTTTATTTTCTCCTAAAAAGCTGATAAAGTGTTATCTGGTATCAGGATAGTCTGTCTGATCTTGTGGATCAATACCTGATCCAGCGGTTTATACAATCTTGTGAATAACAGTATTATCATACCACAGAAAGCACATTCGGCAAAATCAGATAGTTACATTTATAGAAATTTATAGAAAAATGAAGTATACTGATTACAGATTTTTTAAAGGAGAAATGCAGAAGTATGGAATCTCAGATAAAGAAAAGTAAATACGAAATAGATATGTGCAATGGGACGATTATGGATAAGCTGATTTCTTTTTCGCTTCCATTGATGCTTTCAGGAATCCTTCAGTTGATGTTTAATGCGGTAGATATTGTTGTGGTTGGAAGATTCAGCGGAAGTCAGTCATTGGCGGCAGTTGGATCGACAACAGCATTGATCAATATGTTTACCAATCTTTTTATTGGAATTTCTCTTGGAGCAAATGTTCTGGCAGCACGTTTTTATGCGGCAAAGCGAGAAAAGGAGATGTCAGAGACAGTACATACTGCAATTACACTGGCATTGATCAGTGGGATCGTCATGGCATTTGTGGGAGTGATCTTTTCGAGATTTGCGTTAGAATTGATGGATACACCGGATGACGTGATTAGACTGTCAACATTATATATGAGGATCTATTTTTTAGGAATGCCATTTTTCATGCTCTACAATTATGGTGCAGCTATTCTGAGGGCTGTCGGAGATACGAAGCGTCCACTGTTCTTCCTGGTTGTTGCAGGAGTGATCAATGCCGGTCTGAATCTGCTGTTGGTAATTGTTTTTGATATGGGTGTGGCAGGGGTTGCGATCGGAACAATCGTTTCCCAGATGATTTCAAGTATTTTGGTTTTACGATGCCTTTGCAGATCGGAAGGCAGTTACAAACTGTCATTTTCAAAGCTTCGGATCAGGGGGATCTATATGAAGCAGATCTTTCAGGTCGGTATTCCGGCTGGAATACAGAGTACGGTGATTAATTTTTCAAATGTACTTCTGCAGTCTTCTGTAAACTCTTTTGGGTCTACCGCAATGGCAGGATATACTGCAGCCAATAATATTTTCGGATTTTTATATGTGACTGTAAATTCCGTGACACAGACATGTATGAGTTTTACGAGTCAGAATTATGGTGCAGGAAAAAGTAAACGAATGGATAAAGTTCTGATTGACTGTATTATTTTATCAGTAGTTATTACATCGATTCTTGGCGTCAGTGCGTATGGATTTGGTCCGGAACTGTTGAAGATTTATACGGAAGATGCAAAAGTTATCCAGTGTGGAATGGAAATTCTTTTATATACAACGGTAACGTATTTTCTGTGTGGACTGATGGATCTTTTTCCGGGGGCATTGAGAGGAATGGGACACTCAGCCGTTCCGATGATCCTTTCGGTAATCGGAACAGTAGGGACAAGAATTGTCTGGATTTTCTGGATCTTTCCTGCACATCATTCATTGGATATTTTATTTATTTCTTATCCTGCATCCTGGATCATTACGATCATTATGCAGGTAATCTGCTATTATTTCGTGAGAAAAAAAGTACACCGGGATATGCAGCGGCAGGTATAGAGTAGAAAAAATAAAGTCAGATCTGATGAAAGCAGTCAGGGTATAAGAGAGAAGAGATAAAGTCAGATCTGATGAAAGTAGTCAGGATATAAGGCAGAAGAGACAGAGCTGAAGAAACTGGAATTAACAGGAGGGGAAAAGAAGTGATTCGGATGATAGAAATAACGGATTTTCATGCACCAGAGCTGGATATATTTGCGAGAAAGACCGAGGCACAGTTGTTAAATAAAGATCACCCGGAGGAGGGAATGTTTATTGCAGAAAGTCCAAAGGTGATTGAGAGAGCCTTGAATGCCGGCTACACTCCGGTAGCGGTATTGGTAGAGAAAAAGCAGATTGAAGGTGAGGCAGCCTCTGTTCTTGCACGATGCGATGAGATTCCGGTTTATACAGCAGAATTTGATGTGCTGGCACAACTGACAGGGTTTAAGCTGACAAGAGGAATGCTGTGTGCTATGCGACGGAGGGGATTGCCAGAAGTGGAAAAGGTATGTCAAAATGCAAAAAAGGTTGCAGTTCTTGAAAATGTAATGAATCCGACGAATGTGGGAGCGATTTTTCGTTCTGCCGCAGCTTTAAATATGGATGCAGTACTTCTGACAGGCGGATGCAGCAATCCATTGTATCGCAGAGCAAGCCGTGTCAGTATGGGGACGGTGTTTCAGATTCCGTGGACATTTATCGGAGAAAAGCAGGAAGACTGGATTGAAAATGGAATCAGGAGATTACATGGCCTGGGATTTCAGACTGCGGCTCTTGCTCTGAGCGATGATTCTGTGAGTATTGATGATAAAAGACTCCGTGAAGAGAAAAAACTGGCAATCATCCTTGGGACAGAAGGTGACGGACTTGCAGAGCAGACAATCGCAGAGTGCGATTATACGGTCAAAATACCGATGACTCATGGAGTTGATTCATTAAATGTCGCTGCGGCAAGTGCAGTGGCTTTTTGGGAGCTGGGGAGATAAATTTGTATTTGTTGGAATGATACGCATGTAAAGCAAAAGACTTCTTTATGGCGAAGCGGACGCGGAAATCAGAGATATTCC
>OGUJ01000373.1_pt1 | contig 35285 bp, 26 predicted proteins | sample 1573661 | NCBI WGS metagenome assembly OGUJ01 (sample SAMEA2581933, study PRJEB24529) | metagenome | biome: Human gut stool | place: China | collected 2011
ATTTGTGCTTACGCACAAACTTGAGATGCGCTGAGAAGCAGCGCAAGAATGGAGATTAAAATGACTAAGGTTGTTGGAGTTAGATTCAGACAGGTGGGAAAGATATATTTCTTTGCACCTGGCAAATATAGTGTTGAGGTTGGCCAGCACGTTATAGTTGAAACAGCGCGTGGTGTTGAGTATGGTTCTGTTGTACTTGGAGAGAGAGAAGTTGAAGACAGTGATGTAGTACAGCCACTCAAAGCGATTATAAGGATAGCTACTCTGGAGGATGATGAAAGAGAAGCAAAGAACAGGGAAAAAGAAAAGGAAGCCTATAAGATATGCCTGGAAAAGATTAAGAAACATAATCTTACTATGAAGCTTATCAAGGTTGAGTATACATTTGATAATAATAAAGTATTGTTCTACTTTACAGCTGATGGAAGAATAGATTTCAGGGAGCTTGTTAAGGATCTTGCATCAGTGTTTAAGACACGTATAGAGTTAAGGCAGATAGGTGTAAGGGATGAAACTAAGATTCTAGGTGGTATAGGTTCATGTGGAAGACCACTGTGCTGTGCAACATATATGCCAGAGTTCGTACCAGTATCTATTAAGATGGCAAAGGAGCAGAATCTCTCACTTAATCCATCTAAAATATCAGGTGTGTGTGGACGACTTATGTGCTGCCTTAAGAATGAGCAGGAAACTTATGAAGAGCTTAACAGCCATCTTCCAAGTGTAGGAGATTATGTAACCACTCCTGAGAAGCTTAAAGGTGAGGTGTCAAGTGTCAATGTATTAAGACAGCTTGTTAAAGTTATAGTAACACTTGATGGCGATGAAAAAGAAATAAGGGAATATCCTGTTTCAGAGCTGCGATTTAAGCCTAAAAGAAAAAACGACAGAATGAACATAGATGATAAAGAGTTAAAAGAGCTTGAAGAGCTTGAGAGAAAGGAAGGAAAAGCCCATATCAATGATGACTGATGTTAAGATAAATGCAGAAGCTTGTATTAATGCAGAATATAAGATTAATGCTAATGAACGAATAGATGATTTATGCAGGGATAATCTTAAGTTAATCCAGAATACAGATGTGTTCTGTTTTGGTATGGATGCTGTTTTATTGTCTACATTTGCAAAAGCAGGAAAGAATGATAAGGTGCTGGATCTTGGTACAGGGAATGGTATAATACCTATACTTATGCAGGCTAAGAATCCTGGTGGTATGTATACAGGACTTGAGATACAGGATATAAGCTTCAATCTTGCAGCAAGAAATGTCAGTTTGAATAACCTTTCTGATCACGTAAATATGGTTCAGGGTGATATTAAGGAAGCTTCACGTATATTTGGTGGGGCTTCTTTTAATGTTGTGACAAGTAATCCACCATATATGAATGAGAATCATGGAATAGTTAATACTGAAAGTGCAAAGGCCATAGCAAGGCATGAGCTTTTATGTAGTCTTGAAGATGTAGTAAGAGAGGCATCTAAGTGTCTTAAGGTTAAGGGGCATATGTATATGGTGCACAGGCCATCAAGATTAGTAGATATATTTACATCTATGAAGAACAACCACTTAGAGCCTAAACGAATGAGACTTGTATATCCATATGTGGATAAGCCTGCCAATATGGTGCTTATAGAGGCAGTTAAAGGTGGAAATTCGCAGCTTAAAGTGGAGGAACCACTTATTGTATATAATAAAGACGGAAGTTATACAGCAGAACTTCTGGATATGTATGGAATGAAAGAATGAATCCTGGATGATTTCGGATATGAATAATCTGGAAGGCTATAAATTAATGAAAGATTATTAAATGAAATCTTATTAAATGTAAGCTATAATATGAAAGGGTGTTTGTATGGATAATAAAGATATATTGGAATCGGAAAAAGGCATAAGCCAGGGTATAGGACAGTTATATTTATGTGCGACACCTATAGGAAATCTTGAGGATATAACATTCAGGGTGTTAAGAATATTAAAAGAGGTTGATGTTATAGCAGCAGAGGATACGAGAAACAGTATAAAGCTGCTTAATCATTTTGAAATAAATACGCCAATGACTAGTTATCATGAGTATAACAAGTATGACAAGGCAAAAACACTAGTTGAGAAAATGCTTAAGGGTGAAAATGTGGCCGTTATAACTGATGCAGGAACACCTGGTATATCAGATCCTGGAGAGGAGCTTGTACGACAGGCACTTGAGGCAGGTATAAAGGTATCAAGTGTGCCTGGGGCAGCAGCTTGTATAACAGCACTAACAATGTCAGGACAGGCTACAAGAAGATTTGCATTTGAAGCATTTCTTCCATCGGACAAAAATGAGAGAAAAGACATACTTTCAGAGCTTGAGTCAGAAACAAGAACAATGATTATATATGAAGCACCTCACAGGCTGTTAAAGACACTTAAGGAGCTTAGCACAGTGCTTGGTGGTGAACGTGCAATAACAGTGTGCAAGGAGCTTACGAAAAGATATGAAAACAGCATGGTGACAACACTTGATGGAGCCTGTGAGTATTATGAAGTGAATGAGCCAAGAGGCGAGTTTGTTCTTGTTATCGCAGGTAAGAGCCGTGATGCGATAAAGCAGGAGGAACAGGATAAGTGGAAGGCTATGTCTGAGATGGAGCATGTACAGATGTATATGGACCAGGGGATGGATAAGAAGGAAGCTATGAAGGCAGCAGCTAAGGACAGAGGAGTATCTAAGAGGGATATATACAATAAGCTGCTTGAAAGTGAATAAAATCATTTTTGTTACAAAAATGTTACAAAACTTATGTAAAATAGGTTGCTTTATTATAATAAATGATATATAATACGTTTACTTGTGAAATATTTCTAAAAAATATTGGGTAAAAGAAAAATAATTATAAAAGTATTACAAAAAAGAAAAGGCGTTTTTTTGGTAATGTTATAATAATTATTTAAAGAATTGATTGTTTTAATTGAGGAATTGTTTATATTGTACAGTTTTTTGGAAATGTGAATCAAATATATATCAGGAGGAAGTTATGAAGAAGAAGACTTTTAACAGAGTATTTGCTATGTTTAGCGCAGTACTTATGTTGGTAGGTATGTTCCCTTCTGTTCCAGCGGCTGTTGTTGCAGCTGAAAGTACTGGAAGTGAAGGAACAGCAGTGGCAAAAAAGGCTTATGTCATGGATGCCGCTGACCTTAAAGCTGAGCAGTTTGGCGCAGATGGCAAGGTCACAGAAGATATTAAAGTAGGAACAGATGGTTATTTCACTGTTGCTTCTAAGGGTGGTAAAAACTCATTAAAAACATTAGCTGATAAGCTTGAATGTAACATGGGTGAATATTCACAGGCGCTTAATCTTGGAGGTGGATTAAATACATCTACAGGACAGGCAGGTATAACATTTACTACAACAGAGCCAGTTAAGGTTATTGCTTATGTTGCAGTAAAGGCTGTTAATAATAAACATTCATTCCAGTATGCCAAAGCAGGAGCTAAGGCTACATCAATTGAGATGGAAAACGATACAAGCATTGTTAACAAGATTGAGTTTAATCTTGATGAAGCCGGTCAGTACTGGTTAGGTGGTAACAATGGTGGTAACTTCTTATATGTAGAGGTTCAGAGCCGTTTACCAGAATATACAGTTGATGGCGCATCTATCGATGCATCAAAGTTTAGTGCTGATGGTAAGCTTATAGCTGATGATACATTATCAGGTTTCTTTAGTGTATATAAGAATGGTGACAAGACAAAGTTAGTTACAGGTCAGTCAGTAGCTTATGGTAAGGAAACACTTACAACATCATTAAGATTAGATGGAAGTCCATCATTCGCAGATGGAAAAGAAAAGTCTGCTATCACATTTACAGCAAAGCAGGATTTCAGACTTACATTAGTAGCAGCCCAGAAGGGTTCAGGAGTTCCAGAGTTACAGTATGCTAAGGATGGCGGTGCCACAGTTACACTTGCAGATGCAGTATTTGAAAAGGGTACAGCAGCTAAGTATACAGTAGAGCTTCCAGCTGGTACATATAAGTTTGGTTCTAAGAATGGCCTTGATATATTTGATATGAGTGTTAAGTATATTGAGAAGTATGAAATGAATGCTAATGACCTGGATCTTTCTAATGCAGATGCAGATGGCAAGTTCAAGGTAACAGCAGATACAGCAGTTGGAACAGATGGTTACTTCACAGTAGCTGGCAAGGGTTCAAAGAATGTATTTATTAAGTTAGCAGCACCAGCAGAATATAAGGGTGTTACATATAACAATAAGCTTCAGCTTAGTGGAGCTACTAAGTTAGCAGATGGAACAGCAACAATTAAGGTTAATGTTGAAAAGACTGCTAAGATTACTCTTGTAGCGGCAGCTAAGGGAGCATCTGGTGAAGGTACTAACCTTATATATGCTAAGACAGGAGTTACTTCTGGTACAGCAATAGGTCAGTTAGGTGTAACAGATGAGATAGGAACATATACATTAGAAAATGTTAAGCCAGGTACATATTATATTGGTAGTGCTAAGGGTGCTGACATATATGATATCAAGGTAGAATATGATCCAGAAGAGAATAAGCAGGCAGTTGCATGGGATACAGTAGAAGCTCCTGTTATCAATTCAGTTACAACAGACGCAGATGGAAACTTTGTTGTTAACTTCACATCAGTTATAGATGAACTTAAAGGTGCTGAGAATGTAAAGGTTACTATGCTTGAAGGTGGATATGAAGTATCTACAGTTAATGTTAAGGCACAGACAGATTCAGTTACATTTACACCACTCTGGTCAGGTGATTATACATTCACAGCAGTTGCACAGAGAGTTGGTGCAGCTGATAAGTCAAGTGGTGCATACAGCTATGGTGCATATACACTTGCAGTAAGAAAGCCAGTTATAACATGGGCACAGAATAAGGGTAACGGAAGCGTATATCTTGACTGGGTTAATATTGAAGATGCAGACAGCTACGCAGTAAGCTATAGGGAAGCTGGAAGCACAGGTGATTTTACATATGCTGTTAAAGATCTTAAAGCAAGCCAGGCAGATTACACAGTAACAGGACTTGAGGCTGGTAAGAGCTATGAGTTTAAGGTTGAAGCAATAAGAAACAGCGATGGATTCGTTGCTAATGCTGTTGCAACAGTTGAAGTTAAGAAGGATGCAGATCAGAAATGGTATGTAGCCACAGTAGGTTCTGCACAGACAACTAATGCGGTTATTACAGCAGAAGATGGAACAGTAACTAAGTATGATCTTGATTCACAGGAACAGACAGCTAATAAGCAGAACAACGTTGAAGCTTTAGATATTTCTAATACAAACGGAACAATTGAAATTGCTTCACAGACAAGTGGTAAGATATCTGATGATGAAGATGGTTTCTCTTACTACTATACAAAGATTGATCCAGATACAGAGAACTTTAAGTTATCAGCTACATTTACAGTAACAGATACTTCTAAGACACCAGATAACCAGACTGGTTTTGGTGTAGTGGCAGCTGATACACTTGGTATTAACAACTGGGGCAAGGTTGACTATGTACATAAGTATTTCAACTATGCTTCATCTATGGTATATAGCAGCAAGTCAAAAACAGCTTGTATGAGAAATGTAACAGGTTATACATCAGCAGATTCATCTAATAATGATGGTGTTGACAGAGTTGTTACAAAGAAAGACTTTAAGGCAGCTACATCATTTGCAGCAGATTCAACATATGAATTCTCACTTGAGAAGACAGATGAAGGATATACAGCGGTATGCAATGGTGAAGAAATTAAAAATGAAGATAATTCATTCACATCAGTACAGGAAGATGGAACAGTTGTTGTTGGTGTGATGGTAAGTAGAAAGATTGGTGTTAAGATTAGTAACATCAAGTTCACTAAATCAGAGAGTAAGGGTATTACATCTAATGATAAGGGTGACGACAAGATAAAACCAAGCGGAAGAGTATATTCTTCTAATACAGTAGGTGCAGCAAGCTATGAATTTATCTATGTTCCTAACTGTGATGGTACACTTAAAGTAACAGGTCCAGATGGTAAGACAGAAGAAAGAGTATTATCAGCTGGTGATGCTGCAAGAGTAAATGTAGCAGTTAATATTGGTGACAATAAGATATCTTATACATATGCTCCTAAGGCAAGTGATAAGATTACATCTACAGATGAACTTAAGGGTGATGTAACAGTTAAGCGTGCTACATATGGAGAAGAGAATGGCGTTCTTATAGTATCACCAGATGGAACAAAAGATGGTGATGCTACAGAGGCTAAGCCACTTAATCTTGCAACAGCAGTACAGTATGCACAGCCAGGACAGACTATCGTTCTTAAGGATGGTACATATAAGGATTTTATATCAATCCAGAGAAGCGTAAGTGGTACAGCAAGCAGAATGATAACTCTTGTAGCTGAAAATACAGGTAAGGCAGTATTTGAAGGCTGTGGTTTATCAATCATTGGTGATTACTGGCACGTATATGGTATCTATGTTAAGGATTCATCAGGCGTAGGTATCCAGATTAGTGGTAACAACAATATCGTTGAAATGTGTACAGTTGAACATGCAGCTAATTCAGGTATCCAGATAAGCCGTTCAGGAGGTGCTGATAACAAGACTGGTATTAAGTATAAGTTATGGCCAACAGATAACCTTGTAAAGAACTGTGAATCTTTTGATAACTGTGATGCTGGACGTAACGATGCAGATGGTTTCGCAGCTAAGCTTACATGTGGTAACGGAAACAGATTCTACGGATGTATTTCACATAACAATATTGATGATGGATGGGATCTTTATGCTAAGTCAGTATCAGGTGAGATAGGTCTTGTAACTATAGAAAACTGTGTAGCTTACAACAACGGATGGCTTACAACAGATGATATTACAGATCCTAACTATGAATATGGTGAAGGTAACGGATTCAAGCTTGGTGGTGGTTACTTAAAGGGTGGACATGTTCTTAAGAACAGCATCACATTTGATAACCATGCTAAGGGAATCACAAGTAACAGTTGTCCTGATATTAAGATATATGATTGTACATCATACAACAATTCTATTAAGAATAGTGCTTACAATGTAGGTCTTAATACAAAGGATTCAAACAGAAAAGAATGGGTTGTTAAGGGATTAATTTCTTTAAACAATGATAAGAACACTAAACTTGATGATTTAATTCCTTTTGCTCTTCATAGCGAGGATAACTATATCTATAATGGAAGTGCTTCTTATAATAACTTAGGTGTTGAAGCAACTAAAGACTGGTTTGTAAATGTAGATACTTCAGTTCTTCCAACAAGAAATGAAGATGGTACAATCAATATGCATGGTCTTCTTGAGTTAAATGAGACAGCACCAGCTAACTCAGGTGCAAGACTTGATGTAACAAGTGCTGAGGCTAAATCAGTTAAGCCAAGTACAGTTGCACCTGGTAAGGTTGAACAACCAGAAATAAATGTTAAAGAAGATGCACCAGCTACAAATGTTAATTATGATTTTGCAGATGTACTTACTGATGATGAATGGGAAGCATATAAAAATGGTGAGAATGTTAAGATTACAGTTGAAGTAAAGAATGCAGATACAACAGTAACAGAAGACGTAAAGAAGTTAGTAGAAGAAAAAGTAACAGAAGAAATCAAAGGTGGTGTAATAGGTCAGTATATTGATCTTAGCATTATAAAGAAGGTTGGAGATAAAGATCCAGTATTAGTAGAAAATACAAAACAGCCAGTGACATTTAGTGTAACTGTACCAGAAAAGCTTGTTAAGAGTGATAGAGAATACAGTATCGTAAGATTTCATGATGGTGTTGCAGAAGTTATAAAAGATGCTAATACAGAAACAGTTGATGGAAAGATAGTTATTACATTTAGTACAAGTAAATTCTCTACATATGCGATTGTATACAAGGATAAAGTAGATAATAAACCTGGCAATGATGATAATAACAAGGGTGATACACCAACAGTTCCAACAGTTCCAACACAGCCAACAACACCAGATAACTCTAATAATGGTAATGCTGATGGCAGCACAGGTGATGCAGCTACAGCTCCATCTACTGAATCAGGTGAAGGCGCAACAACAGGTGATACAGCACGTCCAGTAGTATATGCAGTATTAGCTATGATGGCAGTAGGACTTGTATTATCAGTAGTTGTATATGATAACAAGAAGAAAAGAATTTAGTTAATCTTTTCAATTGAAGCAATAAGGTATTTTAATATGAGAAAGTAGTAAGCTTTGCAGTCAGCCGCATATAGGATTGGCAGAAAAGTTAACAGGATTACAGTATGCAGATGGGGGTCTGTATACTGTGATATACGAGGGAAGTAGTGAAGAACTAAAGATAAACGTGAAAAAAGTTCAGGATAAACATCAAGTCGATGTTTATCCTGAACTTTTTTATTTTATGTAGAGAAAAAAAGAAGAAACGATATTTAATTGCTGATAGTGTGTTCATTGATAATAGCCCGTATAGTGTTATAAAGATAAGGCTTTAATGTATCAATATCAGCAGGTTCTTTATAGAGAATAGCACTGTAGCAAGTAGAGCTTATAAGTTCTACTATCATAAAGAGCATTATTTCAGGTTCTTTAAGGTTAAGTCCGGATTCTGACAGCATATCGTAATATACATCTTTGAAGTTAAGATCATCATCAGCAACATTGGTTGTCAGAGCCTCTTTGAATATTCCCCAGGACAGATTCTTTGAAATGAAAGTAAGAAGAGTCTGGTTATCATTGAGAGCATTGATTATATGGTCAGCAATGAATACAATTTGATTAGTAAGTGAGATTGTAAAAGCAGCATTTTTAGCTGTCTCCTCATATATGTGCCTGTTAAGAGCTGTAGCAGCATTCTTGAAAAGTTTGCTTGCCTCATGAGAAATCAGCTTGTTTCTGATGTCATATTTATCTTTAAAGTAAAGGTAAAAGGTTCCTTTGGCTATTCCAGCTTTCTGTGATATCTCAGCAATAGATGTTTTTGATACACCTTGTGTTGTAAAAAGTTTAAATGCCGTATCTAAAAGAGAAGTTCTTTTTTGTTGTTTATTACTTTCTAGTTTTCCCATACAAAAACCTCATTTCTTAAAGCTATAACTATTCTAACATGAAAAAAATAAAAAATCTATAAAAAAATGACTTGAAGTCATTTTTAATATTGACTATCAGTCATTTTGTGCTAGAATATCGTTTGTAAAGAAAATGACCATAAGTCATATTTGAGAGTTTTTATCAATATATTTATCTGTGAGAGCTGTTAAGGCTGATTACTAAGGTGGATAAATATATAAGAAGACGTCGCAGACGTAGAAATGAGGCGAATGTATGGAAAAGTTTGGAAAAGTAATTGTTAAGCTTAGAATCCCTATTCTGGTTCTAAGTATCCTGCTTCTTATTCCATCTGCAATTGGATATGTTAATACAAGAGTTAACTATGATATCCTGTATTATCTTCCAGATGAGATTGAGACTATGCAGGGACAGGACATTCTTATGGATGATTTCAATAAGGGTGCCTATGCTATGGTGGTTGTCCAGGATATGGACACGAAAGCTGCCAATAAGCTTATCAAGAAGGTAGAGAATGTAGAACATGTTGCACAGGTTATTTCTTATACAGGAATAGTTGGTGAGGATGTTCCATCAGAAATGGTACCTTCAAAGTTCAGGAAGTATTTCGAGAATGACAGCACAGATACAACGTTATTTGCTATATTCTTCGATAATACAACTTCAAGTGATGACACTATGAATGCTATAACACAGATAAGAAAAGAAACAGAAGGTCAGGCATTCATAAGTGGTATGTCAGCAGTAGTTACAGATACAAAGAATCTTTCAGAGAAAGAAACTCCACTTTATGTACTTATAGCGGTAGTACTTGTTTGTATCGTACTTGCTATATTTATGGACTCATTTCTTGTGCCAGTATTCTTTATGCTGAGTATAGGAATGGCAATTGTATACAACCTTGGTTCAAATATCCTTTTGGGAGAGGTTTCATACATAACCAAGGCACTTGCAGCGGTACTCCAGTTAGGTGTTACGCTGGATTATTCAATATTCCTATGGCACAGCTATAAGGAAATGAAGGCACAGTATCCAAATGACCATAAGGAAGCGATGGCAGTTGCCATTGGCAATACACTTACATCAGTTGTCGGATCTTCTATAACAACTGTTGCAGGTTTTATTGCACTTTGTTTTATGAGCTTCACACTTGGTCTTGACCTTGGTATTGTTATGGCAAAGGGCGTTATATTTGGTGTTATCGGATGTGTAACTATACTGCCATCCCTGATTCTTACATTTGACAGGGCATTAGAGAAGACAATGCATAGAGAGGTTATGCCGGGCTTTGATAAGCTTGCTGCATTTATAGTAAATCATTCGTGGGTATTTATTATTATCTTCCTTGCGTTGTTAGGACCTGCTATATATGGACAGAGCCATACATCAGTATATTATGATCTGTCTGATACGCTTCCAGAGGAGCTTGCATGCTCACAGGCTAACAAGAAGCTTGAAGAAAACTTTGATATGAATTCAATATATATGATACTTGCAGATACGAATATGTCTACAGATACGGCAAATGAAATGCTTGATAAGCTTAATGATGTAGACGGTGTACAGTTTGCACTCGGACTTGATACAGCACTTAAGTCAGGTATTCCTCAGGAATTCCTTCCATCTAAGATGGTATCAGAGCTTAAGGGTGAGGATTATCAGATAATGATGATTGCTACTGATTATAAGATAGCATCAGATGATATTAACAATCAGATTAATAAGGTAAATGATATTGTAAAGTCATATGATTCAAAAGCAATGGTTGTTGGAGAAGCTCCTTGTACTAAGGATCTTATAACTATAACAGATAAGGACTTTAAGACAGTCAGTGCAGTATCAATAGTAGCTATATTTGTTATTATACTGTTTGTACTTAAGTCAATATCACTTCCTGTTATACTTGTTGCAGCGATTGAGTTTGCTATATTTGTAAATATGGGTATTCCTTATTTCACACATACACAGATACCATTCATAGCATCCGTTGTTATCGGTACTATACAGCTTGGTGCAACAGTCGATTATGCAATTCTTATGACGACAAGATATAAGAAGGAAAGAAGCCAGGGACTTGCTAAGAAGGAAGCTATACAGACAGCACTTGCAGCATCAATACCATCTATTATCGTTAGTGCGCTTGGTTTCTTTGCAGCTACATTTGGCGTTGGCTGCATAGCATCAGTTGATATGATAGGTTCATTATGTACATTGATGGCACGAGGCGCGATTATAAGTATGTTTGTTGTTATATTCATACTTCCATCATTGTTCGTATTATGTGATAAGCTCATTATCAATACAAGCTTTGGTTTTAAGCCTAAGAAGAATCAGGATATGTAGCCAGATGGATGAATGAACGGGCAAAGATGTATATGTCGTAACAGATATAAGAATATATCAGGAAGTAAGAAAATGGAGGAATAGTTATGGTTAAGAAGACTTTATTCAAATATAGTTCAGTATTAATGAGTGTTGTTCTTATAGCATCAACGCTTACAGCCTGTGGAACAAACACAGCATATAATCAGATATCAAGCGAGGTTGCAGTAAGCAGTGAGGCAGCTTCTAATACAGAAAGCATAATATCCAATGCTATTAAAAATGAGTTATCTGTATCAAACACAAGTACATTGAAGACAAATACGCGTGACGAAATGGTATATGTGTTTGGTAAGGCAGATGGAACACAGGATCACGTAACTGTAACAGAAAAGGTGACAGATGCTAATGGTGATACAACAACTAACCAGAGCAGCTCAAGTAAGAGTGCACCTGTATCTATGAAGGTTACTTATAAGTTAAACGGTGTAGAAACAAAGCCAGAGGATATGATTGGCAAAAGTGGTAAGGTTACTATCAGATATGATTACACTAACAATGAGAAGAAGACTATAAAAGTTAATGGAAAGTCACAGACAGCTTATGTTCCATTCACAATGATCACAGGAACTCTTCTTCCAACGGATAAATTCAGTAATGTAGAAGTTACTAACGGTAAGGTCAGCAAGGTTGGTGATAATATAATAGCACTTGGTATGACTATGCCAGGTTTAAAGGATACTTTAAACCTTAAGTTTGATGGTGAAAGCCTTGATATGGATATTCCGGAATACTTTGAAATATCAGCAGATGTTAATGACTTTGAGCTTGATATGTCTATGTCAGTAGCAACTACAAGTGTACTCAACGATGTAGATGTAGATGACTTCTCTCTTGCAAAGCTTGAGGATAAGATGAATGAGCTTCAGTCAGCAGCAGACCAGCTTACAGATGGAACTGTTACTCTTCAGGATGGTACGCAGACACTTGCAGACAGCATCCCAGCACTTACAGATGGTGTTAACCAGATAAATGATGGTGCAGGAACACTTAAGAATGGTATATACGCTTATACTGATGGTGCAACAGCACTGGCAGCAGGAGCAGGCCAGCTTAAGGATGGTATCACAGCTTATACTGATGGAGCATCTAAGCTTTCAGCAGGAGCAACACAGCTTAAGGGTGGTCTTTCAACATATACAGCTGGTGTAGCACAGCTTGCAAAGGGTTCTGATACTCTTACAACAGGTATTGCAGCATATACAACAGGAGCATCTAAGCTTTCAGCAGGAGCAGGAACACTCAAAAAGGGTATTGAAGACTATACAGATGGAGTAGCACAGCTTGCAGATGGTTCAACACAGCTTAAGGATGGTCTTTCAACATATACAGCTGGTGTAGCAGCTGCAGCATCAGGAACTGCGGATTTAAAGAGTGGTATAAATGCATACACAACAGGAGCTAAGAATCTTGGAAATGGTGCTGCCGCTTTGAAAAAGGGTATCAATGATTATACAGCTGGTGTAACGAAGGCAGCAGATGGAGCTTTACAGGTAAGTAATGGTGTTTCACAGTTAAAGAAAATGCTTACAGATAAAATGGCTGCAGAGCTTAAAAATAATATTACTGCTTATAAAACGAACCAGAATATTACAACTGATGTAGAAAATCTTACTAAAGCAGCTGTTCAGGCAGGTCTTAGTGATATAACAATAGCTGATGATCTTACTGTGCTTGCAAAGACTAGCGAAACTGAAAAGATAGAAGCTAAGATTACTGAAATGTATAATAAATATCTTATAGCATATACCAATAGTGTAGTGAATAATGGTGCAGGCAGCCAGCTGACAGGCTTATATGCAAGCCAGTTAGGACTTTTAGTCAAGGCTTCCGGTAATCAGGGAGCAGCAAGTGCGCTTTCACAGGTGGCAACACAGCTTGCAGCAAGCACAGGTTCCCTAGAAACACTTGAAAAAGGAGCAGAAGATGTAAGTAATGGACTTAACACTCTTAATTCCATGAATAAAACACTTAATGATGGTGCAGAACAGCTTAATGATGGCTTAGTAGAATTAAATAAGAATAATGATAATTTGAATAATGGTATTGCAAGTCTTGATACAGGCGTATCAACTCTTAATAGCAGTAATGAAAAGTTAAATACAGGCGCTTCTCAGTTACATGCAGGTGTGGTTAAGCTTAATGAAAACAGTAAAGCACTTAATGATGGTGTTGCCCAGATAGATACAGGACTTACAGAACTCAATGGTAATAACAAAGCACTTAATGACGGTGCAGCCCAGATAAATGGGGGACTTGTACAGCTTAATGCTAACAATGATACAATCAATGGTGGTATAGACCAGATAGATAGCGGTCTTATAACACTTAATGCAAACAACAGCACACTTAATGGAGGTATTGCCCAGTTATACAACGGCTTCGCAACACTTAATGCAAACAATCCAGCTTTAAGAGATGGTTCATCACAGCTTGCTGATGGTACATCAACACTTAAGTCATCATCAGCAACCTTAGCAGATGGTGTTACACAGCTTAATGATGGTGCTATAACCCTTAAGGATGGCATGGCTGAGTTCAACGCTTCTGGTATAAAGGCTATAACAAGTCTTGTAGGAAATGATGCTGATACAGCAGTAGATACAATCAAGGAGGTTATAAAGCTTGGTAAGAATTATAATTCATTCCTTGATAAGAAGGATGGAAAGGAAAGCTCAGTAACATTCATATATAAGACTGCTGAGTTAACTAAATAATAAGGCTTACTTTTCCAAAACTCTCATATATATAATTGCCGGCCAGGCCGGCGGAAAGATTAATAATCTTTCAAAAAGCCCCCACAGGAATTATATCTGTGGGGGCTTTAATATTTATTCACGTATCAATGCAATTAAGGTGTTTAGAAGCTTTTGAAATATTCTTCCAGTCTTGTAAATGTCTTAGTAAGTGCAATGGCTTCACTTTCGCTTAAGTCTTCTGTGATGTAGTTAATCATATCTTTGTGGAACTTTTTGTGATGATTATATGCAGCAATCCCTTTATCAGTAAGTGATGCATATACAATACGGCGGTCTTTTTCGCCACGTGTTCTGATAACGTATCCTTTTTTAACAAGTCCGTTAATGCCAACTGTAAGCGTACCCATAGTAACACCAAGAGCCTTGGATATAATACTCATAGTTCTTGGCTCATCTATACCTATAGCTTCTATAATGTGCATATCTGTTACAGAAATGTCCTTAAATTCGTCTGTAATTAAAGCTTTTTCTTCTATATTCATAATATCGTTAAACAACGTAACAAGTATAGAGTTTAATGATTCGTAAATGTCCATAAAAGCACTCACCTTTATATAAAATTAACGTAAAAAACTAATTACATTATATATTACAATAAGGGGTAATGCAACAAAATACTACACCTCTTTGAACCATTTTAAACCACTTTTAGTTTCTAATGGTTATAAAATAAGGTGTAGTATTTTGGTATAAATTATGACATAACAGATTAAGCTGTCAATTAATTATTCATTCAATTATCTATTGATTTTTTTAGCTTTTACAGCAAAGGTATAAAGTGTTGCGCTGCTGCAAAGAACTATAAGTAGTGTAAGCCAGAGTGCAATATTACTGTTATCAGCTGTCTTAGGTGTTTCCAGCTTATTGTTTGTAAGCTTCTGTTTTGTTATAAGATATGTTGAGCAGTGATCCTGTTCTACTGTCATATAACCATCATTATCGACTACTGCAGACATCATGCTGATTATTGTTCCATCATCTAAGAGCTGGCTGTAATAAAGTGTCTGGCCAGCATAGGCTTTTCCAACATTTAACTTAATGCTTGCTTTTGCAGGAAGTGCACCAGAATAATTGTATACTATCTTAGATACAAATATATCATCTGTTACAGCTGCCGGTATATTTCCAGCTTCTTTTATATCAGAAGTGATTGCTGTTGAAAAGTCATAGATTGCAACCTGTGATACTTCTGACATAGTTCCTTTGGCAAATGTAAATGTAACATCATTGTTAGACTTGATAATAACATCATTTGTTTTGTTATCTTCTATAATCTTTCGGATTTCATCAACCTTGATTATTGTGTTGCCGTCGGATACATCTACTATTGTATTATTGGAATCCTGGTCTGGAGCTGATGGCTTCTCATCGCCTGGTTTCTCAGTTGGTTTCTCAGTTGGTTTCTCAGTTGGTTTCTCAGTTGGTTTCTCGGTTGGTTTCTCGGTTGGTTTTTCGGATGGGTTTTCAGATGGGTTGTCTGTTGTGCTGTCTCCGGCTGATTTAGCTGTAAATGTAAGCTTGTCTGCTATACATTCAACATTATAAAGACTTTCTACTTCTGTTCCGTCATACTTATATCCTTCTGGCGGATTATCATTTCCCCATACAGGATTATATGTTGCTACAGGATTGCTATAATCAACAAGCCATATTTCATCATTGCTTTGTTCATCTACACCAAGCTTTTCAAGCAGCTTACATATTTTATAAAATGATTCTCCGTTTTCATATGCATATGCAGATACATATTTTTCACTGGTAGCTGTATTTATTACAACCTGGCTCGTTCCACCGCTTCCGCCATCTGACTCATAATATGAAATAGGCTTGTCTAATGTGGTTTTAGTATATCCAGCAGGGATATTATCATATTCACCTATCTTGTCAGCATAATATACGTCACCCAGAGCTTTCTTTGTGGTAAGCTTGTATATTGTATAAGTTACTTTCCCAGATTCAACATATGTCAGTTCCTTAATATAATATAATGAAGTATTATCTGCCTCGTTCTTATATACTGTATTAGTTGTATATGGGTCGTACTCATAATACCTGGCATATAAGCTTGATATTTGCAGTGGATGTGAAACATTATAAGTTACATTTTCCTTTAATGTTCCATTATCTCTGATTGGTTTGTCCGTTAGATTATCGATTGTATGTACTACTGCCTTTGAACCGGAATATATAGTGACATTACATGTGTCTGCAACTGAAAGTACTGAATTAGTTCCCTCAGCAAAGAAAGCTACACCATAATCTCCTGCCCTGTCTGCATTAATAACCAGGGAACCATTGCCACATATATTGATAGAACCGCCCCATGCATCACCATATGAACCTATACCTCCGATTTCATTATCACCAATAAGGTTAATCTTGAAATCATCACCCATCATATTAGTAGCTATTCCAGCAGTCTTGTTTTTATAATTATTTAATGTAAGCGTATTGGTTTTTCTGTCATAAGACATTCCATCTATAGAATTAGTTCCTTTTGAAGAAAATATAGTAGTACTATCTTCTCCAGTTCTGACATTAATATAAGCATAAGCCCAATCGCCAGTATCACATGGTCCGTTGGCAGCTTTTACCGGTGGTGCAGCATATAAAACTGCGGATGATACTGCGAGTACGACTGCTCCAGCTAATGCGGCGATTTTTTTGATATGACATTTTTTGTTTTTCACCATAAATCATTCCTCCTGTTTCCTGATAATAATTCTCATTTATTTATTTGTTTTTTTTCTGTGCAAAATCTGTGCAAAAATCTGTATTTCACACAAAGCTCCCAGAATTAAAAGAGCGTATAATATTACGTACATATCAGCTGTATATGTTGTTAATACTATATATAACATTATTAAAAAAGTATATAAGGGAAGTCCGCCAATATGCTAAAACAGATGATATAAAGACATATAAATTTAAAAGAATTATTTGTTATAAAGATTAACAAGTCCAACTCGTGATTTAATACCGGTTTTTTCATAAATAGCTGAAATATATCGTTCAAGGGTACGCCTCGATACGTGCATATGTTCTGAAATAGTCTGGATATTATCTTCAGTAGTAACCAGGTAGTTAAATACTTCATTTTCTCTTTCAGTAAAAGAGTATTTTTCTGCTAATATTTGCAGCTTGTCATGTTCATTTGCAGCTTCATCTGTACGCATAGTAAACTGTTGTATAAAATAATATTTTTCAAATGTATATACAACTGAAATAATACTTACCAGAACAAATAAAACAAGTATAAGAATAATCTTTAAAAGATTATTATCAGATGAAAGCAGCTGTAAAACAAAGCCGGCAATAACAGCAGCTGTAATATTGTTAACAGCACGTCCCATTCCTGCCCAAAGCTCAGAAATTCGGACATACCAGGAAAGCTCCATGAATTCTGATGTAAAGAAAACAGCAAAAAATCCAGCGGACAGATAGAAAACAATAAGTACAGCTGTAAAAGGCTTGGAAAATTCAAGCAGCACAATACACATGGTTGAAAGAATCATTATGCAGTACATTATGATTCCGGTATATTTTCTATTGTTAATGTCGAATATAAAGCCGGCAGCAAGTCCACTGAGAGGCAGCAGAATTCTGGCACCCCGCCCAATATCTGTGCTGCCATCGGAATGGATAAGAGTTACTGCACTATCAAGAGTGCTGAATAAACATGCCATCAGCATTACAAGAGCTACAATACTAATAAATAAAGGAATGTTATGCTTATTAACTTTTATTATATTTTTATCTGTTTTTTTATCGCTATTTTTATCTATATTTTTATATACATTATTGTCTGTATTTTTTGTGGTCATATTGTCAGTAGTATCTTTGCTGGTATTATACCAGCTATACCGGTTAAAAATATGTTCATTTCCTATTAATAAGATGAAAAGTATCAGTATAGATGCTGACAATATAACAAGCTGTATGATCTTTATATGAATAGCATTATGGTTTATAAACTGAAGCAGGATGCCAAAAAAATATGAGATTCCGACAGTTTTTGCCAAATGCCGGTTTTTAATCATACATGCAGATACATAGTATACATTACTTCCAACAAGACCAAGAAGTATAAAAAGAATAATTCCTCCGTGAAATATATATTCAAATGACTTACTGCATGTAATGAGTATTGTTAAAAAAACAGAGAGCAAGCCTGCTAAAATCATCAGAATGTTTTGAAGCCTCCTGCTTAAGAAATGTTTAAGCAGAGGATATAATAAAAAACCTGCTGTACTGACACCAAGTACATAATTCTGTGAAAGAGTGGCTTTTTGTTCTGATACGAGAAGAGAAAGCTCATTTACAAACATATATTCAACACTTAAGAAAATAAATGTAAATAATCCCATTAAAACAATAGCATAGATATGTGGCAGACTGGTTAAAGTTTTAATACTGCCACCTTTTACAGTGTCCCTCTGAGGTGAATTCATATGATAATCCTCCATTCTTGCATAAATTATATATTTGAAAGTGTGTTAAGTCAATGCAGGTTACAGTAAGCTAAAAAATACAGTTTGCATTTTTATTGGCTGCGTAGTATCATTTAATGGAGTATTATTTTTTTGGACAGAGCAATAAATGCAGTTTATTGTTAATGCATATAAAATATTACTTAATATTAGGTTTAATAGTTTAATTATAGATGGAGGCACATATGAAGTTCATAGCAATTGGCGAATTGATGTTAAGATTATCACCACCTAACTATGAGAAGATAGTTACAACTCACAATTTCATCGTTAATTATGGTGGAGCAGAGGCGAATGTAGCAGTTTCCTTAGCTAATCTTGGTGTTGACTCAACATTTTTTACTGTATTACCTAATACAGATCTTGGTAAGTCTTGTATTAATTACCTAAAGGCTAACGATGTACATACTAAGCATATTATCAAGGCTGACGGAAGAATGGGACTTTACTATCTTGAGGAGGGTGTTTCAGTAAGACCTTCACAGGTAATATATGATAGAGGAAGCTCAGCGTTTGCTGAATATGATTATAAGGATGTAGATTTTGAGAATATTTTAAAGGATTATGACTGGTTACACTTAAGCGGCATCACACCAGCTCTTTCATATAACTGCCGTCGTCTTATAGATAAGGCTATCAAGGCAGCTAAGAAGCTTGGACTTACAGTAAGCTTTGATCCTAATTTCAGAAGTACATTATGGTCTTTTGAAACTGCAAGGGATGTACTCAGCAAATATCTTCCATATGTAGATGTACTTATAGGTATTGAGCCTATCCATGTATACAATGCAGATGGTACAGATGTTAAGGATGGTCTTACTATGGATCCATCATTTGAGGATATGGACAGAGTGTTTAAGGCTATTGATGAGCAGTACCATATGAAGGCAATTGCAAGAACAGTACGTTATGTTCATTCAGGAAGTAATAACTCTCTTAAGGCTTTCTACTATGCTGACGGAAAGACTTACGAAAGCAAGACACTCAACTTTGAGATTGTTGACCGTGTTGGTGGTGGAGATGCATTCTCTTCTGGTCTTATCTATGCTCTTATGCAGAATGACTGGAAGCACGAAGATATCGTCAACTTCGCAGTAGCTTCTTCAGTAATGAAGCACGCTATCCGCGGCGATACTAACATCACAAGCGTTGGCCAGATTAAGAGGCTTATGAATAATGCATCATTTGATGTGCAGAGATAATGAGCGCAGGTCATTAGTCATACAGAAGGAAGGTCTAAGGAAAATCAAGTACTTGAATAATGATTTTCCCTAGACCTTCTTCATATGAGATTAATAACAGATAGATTATAGTTAATTTACCGGAGGATATATGAAAAAGATAAAAGAACTTATGCCTGAGGCATATGATTTTAATGGAAAGCTTTCATTAAAACAGGCGATACCGCTTGGACTGCAGCACGTTATGGCAATGTTTGTTGGAAATCTTACACCTTTGCTTATTATTACAGGAGCATGTGGTATTGGAGCAGGAAGTGAGTATGCATCTATTCAAGTTGCACTTTTACAGAATGCTATGATTATAGCTGGTATTGTAACACTTATACAGTTGTTTTCAATTGGACCTGTTGGTGGCAAGGTGCCTATTATTATGGGTACAAGCTCTGGATTTATCGGAGTGTTCAGCAGTATAACAAAGGTTATGGGAGGCGGAATATTAGCCTATGGCGCAATTATGGGAGCCTCCATTATAGGTGGTCTTTTTGAAACAGTACTTGGTGCATTTATTAAACCGTTAAGAAGATTTTTCCCATCAGTTGTAACAGGAACGGTTGTGCTTTCTATTGGATTGTCACTCATTTCAGTTGGTATCAATTCATTCGGTGGTGGAAACGGAGCTAAGGACTTTGGCTCACTAGAGAATCTGTTTCTGGCATTTGTTGTGCTTGTTGTTATATTATTTGTTAAGCATTGGACAAAGGGATATCTTAGTTCATCATCCATACTCATTGGAATTATAGTTGGTTATATTGTAGCAGCTATTATGGGCTGTGTGCTTCCACATACAGCGGTTACTGCTGATGGAGTTGAATATACTAAGTCATGGGTACTTAACTGGAATAAGGTTGCAGAAGCTAAGTGGATTGCGATTCCTAAGTTTATGCCAGTTAAGCCGGTGTTTGATTTAAGAGCAATACTTCCTGTGCTTGTGATGTTTGTTGTAACAGCAGTAGAAACCGTTGGTGATATATCAGGTGTTATGGTCGGTGGAGTAGGAAGAGAAGCGACAGATAAAGAGCTTTCAGGCGGAGTTATGTGTGATGGTTTAGGTTCATCGCTTGCAGCACTTTTCGGTGTGCTTCCTAATACATCATTCAGTCAGAATGTTGGTCTTGTTGCAATGACTAAGGTTGTTAACAGAATTGCACTTGCATCTGGTGCGGTATTCCTTATATTATGTGGTCTTATTCCTAAGCTTGGAGCCTTAATATCAATTATGCCACAGTCGGTACTTGGTGGTGCTGCAGTTATGATGTTCTCATCAATTATTGTTAGTGGTATCCAGCTTATTACTAAGGAACCGCTTGATGCGAGAAGACTTTCTATTGTATCTGTTGCACTGGGTGTAGGCTATGGTATGGGTGTAAGCCCTGCAATTCTTGCACATACACCACAGGCAGTACAGCTTATGTTTGGTGAGTCAGGTATTGTTCCAGCAGCATTTGTAGCGATATTACTTAACATAATTCTTCCTAAGGATAAAGCTGAGGAAACAGTTAAAGAAGTTGTTTCAGAAGAAGCAGCAACAATAAAGGAAAAGGCTGTAACTAAATAAGGTACAGCAATTAGCAAGGATACTGGGAAAGACGAATAAGGTCATCAGGAGTATCAATATCAAATAATTCATATTCATCCTGTGCAGGAACTAAAACAACCTGTGCAGGATGTTTTTTTGCAATAAAACCGCCACCCTTGCCCTGTGGAAGTGTAAGAAGCTCATTATAATAGCACGCAGGAAATATTACTGGTGCACCTGCGTTTTCGTTGAAAGCAAGCCGGCATATCTTATTATTATTGTTATTATTATTGGAATAATCATTATTAGAATAATTATTATTAGAATAATCATTATTGGCATTGCTGGATTTATCTGTGCTGTTACAAGCAAAATAACTGTTGTTGTAGTAAATAAATAAAAGGCACAGCAGCTGAAGGCTTGTCTTAGTGATAAGCGGCTGGTCTGATGGAAGAAATAATATCCCTTGGGTGCAGCAGCTTTTGTGTCTGTGGGTTTCCTTTAGAATATGTGAAACACCAAGACGTACCATATCATTTCTGTAAGGCATATTGTGTTTTATGCAATGTATATGTTCCCGTTCACATATCTGTACAAGTTCATCATGCCGGGTTACGGCAAGAGTTTTACCAAAGCTGACAAAGCGGCTTATATTTATCGCATTTTCAAATAGAGTGTTGTTGTTGAAGGAGGCTAAAAGCTTGTTGGTACCGAATCTTTTTGACATACCGGATGCCATAATAATGCAGGAAATAGAGCTGAATATATTATCAATATCGATTAAAAGTACATCAGCTCTGCTTTTAATACTGTCAAGAAATTCTGTGGATTGTTTTCTGATGACAGCTAATACGCGTGAGTTATCAAGAAGACTTTTAATGTTCTCCTGAAAAGGGATACAGGAGCTTTCCAGATAACCAAGCTCGTCAATAACAAATATACTATCAGCAGATGTCATAAGATGCTTCTTAATGGCAGGACAGGCGCAGTTAATAAAACCATCCTCTACAATGGTCATATTGTTGCCTTTTTTAGGGGAAACAGGAGTGAGTGTACGTGGTCTGCCAATCACATATTCTTTTCCATCATCTATAAGATTGGATTTAATAACAACTTCTGGTGTGTCCGTTCTGCGGCTTATCAGATAATTGAAATTGAAAAAATCAGACATATCCATAGTTTCTTCAAGCTGGTTTAAAATGCTGTTTAACAGATATGATTTACCATTTCCCCGTTCTCCGGTAATAAAAAGATGTTTTTTATCTGACATCTTAAAAAATGTAATTACAGCCAGAGCGTCTAAATAACAATTATCCATAGATTAAGTCACCTCATTTCAGTAAATGCTTTTATAACGTAGGCGTGTCTGGTATAAATAGACATATTATCTGCAGTAAAGGCCTATAATGCCACAACTACGCGGTGTGTTTTATGGTGGATATCGGTACATTCAATAACATTAATATTATCATATATAAGAGATAGCTTTTCGTTAATAATATCAAGGGAGTCGGTATGAGTATTAATGCTGGTAAGTATTGTTCCGGCTTTCATAAGAAATATATTATCGCAGTATTCCAAAGCAAGCTCAGGACTATGAATACACATAAGTGCGCATCTTCCATCAGATACAATGCTTCTTATGTGCTGCATAAGCAGATGACGGTTAGAAAAATCAAGTGCACTATCCGGTTCATCAAGAAGCAGCAGAGGTGCAGCTTCTATTATGGTACGTGCCAGAATACATAACTGCTTCTGTCCCTCACTTAAGGCTAAAAAGTCTGTTTCATATAAACCATTAAGCCCAACAATATCAATAGCTTCATCCGCACGCTTAAGCATATCTTTGGTGTAGCTATTAAGCAGGTGCATATGTGGATTGAATCCAAGCAGACATACATCTCTGACCGTCATGCTTATGGTAAGATTATTTCGCTGTGGAATGTAGCTTATCAATTGTGATCTTTTTCTAACAGAAATGCCCTCAAGTAAGTGTTCATTAAGCTGACATTGTCCGTTGTGCTTTATAAGTCCCATAATGGCTTTAATAAGAGAGGTTTTACCACAGCCGTTATTGCCTATAACAGCATTAAGCTGTCCTGCATTAAGGTTAAGGCTTACGTTATCAACTGCACAGTTGTTGCCGTAATATACGGATATTCCGGCTGCGGAAAATGTAGTATTGAATAAATCAGACATCATAACCCCTCCTTTTTATTAGCCCTGATAAGCAGAATGATAAGCAGCGGAGCGCCCAGAAGTGAAGTAAATATACTGACTGGCAGCTCAGATGTGGATACACTTCTTGCCAGTATATCGGCAAGTGTCAGTAAAATAGCCCCTGTTAAGCCGCTTGTTATATATGTGAATATGTCATTACGCTTTGTAAGCAGTCTGGCAATATGAGGTGCAATAAGTCCGATAAAGCTTATAAGCCCTGTAACACATATTATTGATGATACTACTAATGTAGCAAGCATTAATATGATAAAACGCAGAATTGTCACATTTACACCTAGCGATACAGCTTCCTCTTCACTTGTAGAGAGAATGAGAACTTGTCTGTATAACATAGCCATTATAATAAAGCCGGCAAGTGTCGTGAGAAATGGAATAGCAAGGCTGTCTCTTGAAATACCATTAAGGCTTCCCATAATCCAGTATTCGATTGAAGCAAGCTGTTTTTCAGGATCTGCAGCAAGTTTTAGAAACATAAGTATAGTCTGTGCCACAGAATGAATAGCTATACCAGCAAGCACGATAGTATAACTGTTTCTTCCAGGGACAAGATAGGCTGTGAGCAGAGTTATTATGAGGGCTGTTACAGCTCCGATAAATGCAGATATGGAGATGACTGGAACAGAAGCTGAAACTGCGACTATTGCAAGAGCAGCACCGGCACTTGCACCGGAGGAAACGCCAACGATATCGGAAGAAGCCAGAGGGTTTTTAAATATAAGCTGATATATATAACCTGATATTGAAAGCCCAAAACCGCCGATAACACCCATAAGGGCACGGGGAAGCCTGAGCCTTTTAAAGACCATAATAGACATAGTATCACCAGACAGTAAGCTCTTTAATGTGAGTGGATACTGTCCGGTAATGACAGACCATACAAGTACTGCAAGAAGAAGCAGTACCTGTATGGCTGATAAAAGTATAATTTTGTTCCGGTAATTATAAGTATTTTTGAACATAAATCATCCTTATTTAGCAGGTGTGAATCCATAAAAGCTTTCATAGAATTTAGTTACACATTCTTCATAGAAATCCTTAGTAACCTTTTCTGGATGAAGAACAGAGGCAATATATATGCTTCCTAAGAAGCTTGCTGGTACAGGTGAATCCCAGGCTTCTATATCACCAGGAAGCTTTACAACCTTTTTATTCTTAACAGCATTGCAGTCTGCAAGATTAGCATCATTAAGAACGTCATCTACTGAGTAGGTTGCATCAGCAGCTATTATGATGTAATCAGGGTTCCAGGCAAGAAGCTGTTCATATGAAACATTTGCCCAGTAAGTATCTGTGAGCTCAGAAGCTGCATTCTTTCCGCCTGCATTGGTAAGTAATGTGTTCTGATACATCTTGCTTCCTGCTGTTGAAAGAACAGAGCTGTTGCCTGCAAGATATACTAAAGGAGTGCTCTCACCTGCAAGCTTGGCTTTATTATCAGCTAAAAATGTATCGATAGAATTGTTAAGTGCATCAGAGCGTCCAATTGTGTTAGTTATTTTACCAACAAGTGTTATACATTCCTTAAGGAGCGTTGCATCCTCAGGATTAACAACAACAGCCTTGATACCAAGACTTTCAAGTGTATCTGCAGCTTTTTTTAACTTCATAGGAAGGAATACAACATCAGGTGCTGCTGCAACACAGGCTTCTGTGTTGAATTCTTTGGCTGTTCCCATATTAGGAAGACTAACGATGGATGGAGCTGCAAGCTTATAGATGTTTCTTGTATTAGCCTTAGCTTCAATTCCTACAAGCTTATCCTTTAATCCAAGTGCAAGGAGAAGACTTGTAGAGATATAGTAAGATGAAGCAATCTTTTCAGGTGCTTTTTCAAAAGTTACTGTTCGTCCAGCCTGGTCGGTAACAGTAAGAGGGTAGCTTGTGCCTATCTCGTTGAATTGGGACATGACATCAAAGGCTGATGTTGAAGCAGCCTGTGTAGTGCTGTCATTTGCAGCAGAACTGCCACATGCTACAGTTGATATAAGCATGAGCACTGCAAGAACTAAAGCGGTTAATCTTTTAAAATTCTTCATAATTATCCTCATTTCTACTTTGTTTTAACACACTCATTTATGTTGAACAGAATATATCTTATAGCAACAGTTAAAAGAAGTGTGCGAATGAATTTTATCAGATTGACAAGGCTTTTACAAGTCAGTATAGTTATATTATAATGTAATTAAGAAATGGTCAGGAAAAAGTTTAAAGGTTGTTTAAGCTGTACAGCGGGACTTTTATTTCTGGCATAAGTATGATCAAAATGAGGAGTTTTTATGCTTAATATACAGAATTATAAGAGAGTAGAAAGTATTGAAGAGGCCTACGAGCTTAACCAGAAGAAGGCTAACAGAATTGTCGGCGGCATGATGTGGATGCGTATGGGTGATAACAGAATCAATACCGCGATTGACATGTCAGGACTGGGACTTGATAAGATTGAAGAGACAGATGAAGAATTTAAGATTGGATGCATGACATCTCTAAGACAGTTAGAAAACCATAAGGGCTTTAATGAGTATACCAATGGCTGCACTAAGGAAGCACTAAGGCATATTGTTGGGGTGCAGTTTAGAAATCTTGCGACAGTTGGCGGAAGCATATATGGAAGATATGGATTTTCTGATGTTCTTACATTATTAATAGGACTTGACTCATATGTGGAGTTATATAAGGGTGGAATAGTTTCCCTAAAGGAGTATGCGGCCCAGAGCTATGACAGGGATATTATTGTAAGCATTATAGTTAAGAAAAAGCCAGTCAAGATGTTTTATGAGGCAGTAAGAATAACAGAAACAGACCTTCCGGTTCTTACCTGTGCCGCTGTAAGCTTTAGCGGTTTGGGTGAATATAATCTGTGTATAGGTGCAAGACCGGGAAGAGCTGTTGTTGTAGAAGATAAGGAAGGTATTCTTAAGGGCGGAGTAAATGATGAGGCTATAGAGAGCTTCGCCAGATATGTAAGGGAAAATGTTTCTACAGAGAGTAATATGCGTGGAAGTGCTGAATACAGAAGCCATCTGGCAGAAGAGCTTACTAAGAGAGCATTAAGAGCTGTAAATTATTAATATAGAGATTTATTAGTGTATGGATTGGAGAATATATGTTAGTAGATATTAAGTTAAATGGAAAGTCAGTCAAGGCAGATGTGGCCTGCGATATGACTCTTTATGATTTCGTGAGGGAGCATGGCTGTTATAGTGTAAAATGTGGCTGTGAGACTTCTAACTGCGGACTGTGTACGGTATTTCTTAACGATAAACCTGTACTTTCATGTTCGGTTCTTGCTGTAAGAGCAGATAAATGCAGCGTTACAACGCTTGAAGGTTTACAGGATGAGGCCGCAGAGTTCGTTACATTTATAGCTGACCAGGGAGCAGAGCAGTGTGGCTTCTGTAACCCGGGCTTTGTTATGAATGCTATTGCACTTTTTAGGGAGAATCCTTACCCTGATGAAGATGAGATTAAGGAATTCCTTTCGGGAAATCTGTGCAGATGTTCAGGATATGAAGGCCAGTTAAGAGGAATTCTGGATTACCTAAAGGTAAAAAAGGCTAAGGAAGCCAGTGTGGAAAATAAAGAAAATATAGCAGAGGAGGTGAAGTAATGAAGTCAGTTAATAAAGCGGTAAGAAAAAAGGATGCAATGGAGCTGCTTCTTGGAAAGCCGGTATATACAGATGATATTGCACCAAAGGATTGTCTTGTTGTAAAGCTTCTGCGTTCACCATATGCCAACGCATATGTTAAGAGCATTAATACAGATATTGCAATGAAGGTACCTGGAATAGAGGCAATATATACATATAAGGATGTTGACCAGAATATGAAGCGTTTCACCTGCGCCGGTCAGACTTATCCTGAGCCAAGTCCTTATGACAGGCTTATTCTTGATAAACACGTAAGATTCATAGGTGATCCGGTTGCGATTGTTGCGGGAGTGGATGAACGCTGTGTTGATAAGGCGATGAAGCTTATTAAGGCTGAGTATGAGGTGCTTGAACCAGTACTTGACTTTACAAAGGCAAAGGATAATGAGATACTTGTTCATCCGGAGGATAACTGGGAAGCATTGTGTCCTGTCGGAGCTGATAATAAAAGAAATCTATGTGCACATGATGAGTGCAGTAATGGTGATATAGATAAGGTGCTTGAGAGTTGTGATGTTGTAATTGACAGGACATATCATACAAAGGCATGCCAGCAGAGCATGATGGAGACCTTCAGGACATTCTGTACAATCGATACTTATGGAAGACTTCATGTTGTAAGTTCTACACAGATAGTATTTCATTGCAGAAGAATCATTTCACACGCACTTGGAATCTCTCCATCAAAGATACGTGTTACAAAGCCTAGAATAGGTGGTGGTTTTGGTGCAAAGCAGACCTCAGTTTCAGAAATATATCCGGCATTTGTCACATTGAAGACTAAGAAGCCAGCTATGATTATATTCTCAAGGGAAGAGTCATTGTCAGCTTCATCTCCAAGACATGAGATGCAGATGCATGTAAGGCTCGGTGCAACTAAGGATGGTATCGTAAAAGGAATAGATTTATATACCCTGTCTAACACAGGAGCTTATGGGGAGCATGGACCAACGACAGTAGGTCTTTCAGGACACAAGTCAATACCGTTATACGGAAAGGCGGAGGCATTCCGATTTGTAAGTGATGTTGTATACACGAATGTTATGTCAGCAGGGGCATATAGAGGCTATGGTGCCACACAGGGACTTTTTGCCGTTGAATCTGCTGTAAATGAGCTTGCTGATAAGCTTCATATGGATCCTTTTGAAATAAGATTTAAAAACATAGTTAAGGAGGGCGATGTAATGCCTGCTTACTATGGTCAGGTCAATACAAGCTGTGCGCTTGACAGATGCTTAGCAAAGGTTAAAGAGATGATTAAATGGGATGAGAAGTATCCTATGAGAAAGATATCTGATACGAAGGCACGTTTTGTCGGAATGGGCATGGCTATGCAGGGCTCTGGTATATCAGGTGTGGATGTTGGAAGTGCCACACTTAAGCTTAATGATGAGGGCGTGTATACAATGAATATCGGTGCTGCTGATATGGGAACAGGCTGTGATACAATACTTGCACAGATTGCTGCGGAGGTGCTTGAGTGCAGTACTGATAACATAAGTGTATTCGGTGCTGATACTGATATATCACCTTATGATTCAGGCTCATATGCATCAAGTACAACATACGTTACTGGAAAGGCAGTTGAGAACTGTGCCTTAGAGCTAAGAAGCAGAATCGAAAAGCTTGGAGCTAAGCTTATAGGCTGTGATAAGAGTGAGGTTACATTTGACGGAAGCTGTGTAAGATGTGAGGCTGGAGAGCACAATGGTGCATCGGTAAGTCTTTGTGATATCGCAACAGCTTCAATGTGTGGCAATGATATGGCACTTACTGTTACTAATACACATACATCACCTATTTCCCCACCACCATATATGGTAGGTGCAGCTGAGGTTGAGGTTGACCTTGTTACAGGCGAGAGCAGAGTTGTGGAATATGATGCATGCGTTGACTGTGGAACACCAGTTAATCCTAATCTTGCAAGGGTTCAGGCAGAAGGCGGAATCCTTCAGGGAATTGGTATGGCAATGTCTGAAAATATCACATATTCTGATAAGGGAAAGCTTTATGAGAACTCATTCCTGCAATATAAGATACCATCAAGAATGGATATTGGACATATTAATGTTGAGTTTGAAAGCAGCTTTGAGGACGCTGGACCATTTGGTGCTAAGTCAATAGGAGAGGTTGTAATTAACACTCCACTTCCGGCTGTGACAGATGCGCTAAGCCACGCAGCAGGAAAGAGGTTCTATGAGCTGCCTATAACACCGGAGCAGATTGCTATGGCGAGAGCAGAGAATAATTAGGATTATAACACAGATAAGATAAAAGATAAGATGGCACGATTTATTTCTGGATAAGGGGAATAGTCGTGCTGTTTTTTTGTTTATAAATAAAGTAAAATCTTGAAGAAACGGATAAATTGGGCGAAAATAGTTTTGAAGAAAAGGTCAAATTAAGCAAAAATAATCTTGAAGAAACGGACAAAATGAGTAAAAATAGTTTTGAAGAAAAGGTCAAATTAAGCAAAAAACACTTTGAAGAAATGTACAAAATGAATAAAAATAATCTTGAAGAAACGGTCATAATGAGAGATAAGTGGAAGGAAAACAAGAATTAATAAAACTGTTTTATTTAATGCCATTTCTCATAAAGTAGATGACTATTTTACATTATAAAATACAGGAGTAAAAATTATGCCTAATATACTGATTGTAGAGGATGATATAAATATTAATAACCTTCTTTGTGAGGTGCTTATGAAGGCAGGTTATACGTGTGAACAGGCATTTTCAGGAACAGAGGCAAAGCTGCTTCTTAATATAAAAGAAAAGGCTTATACGCTTGTGCTGCTTGACTTAATGCTGCCTGGGGCAAGTGGTGAGGAGGTTTTAAAGGAAATAAGAAAACATGGAAGGCTTCCGGTGATTGTGCTGACTGCAAAGGATAGTATAGATGATAAAATCGGAGTGCTGACAGACGGAGCAGATGATTATATAACAAAGCCCTTTGAGATTAGAGAGGTACTGGCACGTATTCAGGTGCAGCTTCGTCATATAGAGGCAGAAATAAAAAGTGAAGCAGATGCAGAAACAGAAGCAGATGCAGAAACGGAAGTAAAAACAAAGGCTGGTATACAAAAAGGACAAGGCAGCGGAAGGCTTGAGTTCAGGGATATGGTGCTTACACGCTCTACCTTTGAGGTAAGTATCGGTGGCAGGGTGCTTCCTAAGATTACAAAACAGGAATTTGCAATACTCGAATTGCTGCTTAAAAACCCGAAGCAGGTGTTTAGCAAGGAGGATATATTCGAATATGCGTGGGATGAGCCATATATGGGTGAAACAAAGACCCTGGATGTGCATATAAGCAATATCAGAAAGAAAATAAAGACCGTTACACCTGATGAATATATAGAAACAATATGGGGGATTGGATATCGCCTGCATGAATAATTTACTCTTTTTTTACTATTTATTTGCGATTGATTAGGATTTATTTTTTATGATAAGAGTAGTTAAGAAAAGGAGGAAAAGGCTTTGAGTGAATTATTATTGCAGACAAGGAATCTGACTAAGCAGTATGGCAGACACAAGGCAGTTGATGGTGTAAATATGCACATTAAAAAGGGTGCGATATATGGCTTTATTGGAAGAAACGGAGCCGGTAAAACGACCTGTCTTAAGATGATTAGCGGACTGTCAACACCGTCTTATGGCGAAATAGAAATGTTTGGATATAAGGGAAAGGACTTACAAAAGGTACGTTCAAGAGTAGGGTGTCTTATAGAAGCACCCGGACTTTATGGAAATATGTCGGCATATGACAATCTGAACATTAAATGTAAGCTTACAGGGATTAAGAAAAAAGGATATATAGAAGAACTGTTAAAAACAGTAGGTCTTGATACTGTTGGAGAAAAGAAAACAAAGCATTATTCGCTTGGAATGAAACAGCGCTTGGGAATTGCTCTTGCACTTGTAGGTGAGCCAGACCTTCTTATTCTCGATGAGCCGATTAACGGACTTGATCCACAGGGAATAGTGGAGGTGCGTGAAACTATCCAGAAGCTTGCTAAGGAGCGTGGCATGACAATATGTATTTCAAGTCATATCCTGGAGGAATTATCAAAGCTTGCCACAGATTATGGCATTATTCATAATGGATGTCTTGTGCAGGAACTTACAAGGGAAGAGCTTATGAAAAAATGCAGTGAGCGTATAGAGCTTACACTTGATAATCCTAAGCAGGCTATTCCTGTGCTTGATGATATGGGCTTTAGCAGCTATCAGGTTATAGATAAAGAACATATTCATATATTTGAAAGACTGGGAGAAAGTGCCAGTCTGAATATGGAGCTTGCAAAGGCGGGGATTCCAGTTAAGGGAATATCTATTACAAGTGAAGAGCTTGAGAATTATTTCTTAAGGCTTACAGGGGGTGACAATCGTGCTTAATATGATAAAGATGGATGTATACAGAATGTTTCGTACAAAGAGTATGTATGTAATATGGATTATATTGCTTGCATCAGCACTGCTTACCTCATTTCTTTCAAAAATAGATTATGATGCAGTTAATAAGGAATGGGAGAAGCAGCAGGCAGTGGAAAGTCAGGCAGATACTGATGTGCAGGCAGCTGATGTGATAAATGCACAGGACATAGAGGAACAACAGGCAGATGACAGCAACAAGGAACAGCTTTCGCAGCAGAATACAGATAATGTCAATCTTGGTATGAGCGTGGAATTACCTACGGAGCCAGGAAAGAAGGTTACGGTAATGGATGTTTTCTTTTCTAATGCACAGGGAAAGTTTTATGCACTTTTTCTTGTAATATTTGCGGTTATGTTTGCAACAGCAGATATTAAGAGCGGTTATATTAAGAATATTGGAGGACAGGTGTCACAAAGGGGGATGCTTATTGTTTCAAGGGCAGTTGCACTTGCCTTATTTACAGCAATTACCTTTGCAGGGATATTTGTATTCCAGGCAGCAGCAAATATGCTTGCGTTTAAATGTGTGGTGTGGGGTAACTGGAAAGAGATTATACCTTATTTCTTAACAGAACTTATGCTTCATTATGCGTTTGTGTTAATATGTATGGCGATAGCAGTTATAATTAAGAATAATGTTATAAGCATGACCTTATCGGTATGTCTTACTATGAATATAATGAGCATTGTGTATGCCCTTATAGATTATGTGGGCAATAGAGTGGGACTTCATAACTTCAATATATATAAGTATACAGTAACTGGAAGGATGGCAATGCTTCCTATGAATGCAGGCAGGGATGATGTTGTTAGTTCAATGTGTGTGGCAGCTGTATTTATTATTATAATGCTGTCATTAAGTAGTTATATTTTTCAGAAAAGGGATATTTAGAGAATGAGCATTATTATTGGAATATTAGCAGTAATAATTATTATACAGGCATTTATTATGTGGAAATACCAGCGGCAGATTAAGGACATCTGCCGCCAGTTGTCGTTTCTTATGGAACATGATAGTAACAAGCTGATTCAACGTGAAATAGATATGGGGGGAATAGGTGAGCTTTCAGATAAATTGAATGAGCTTCTTGACCTGCGTAAAAAAGAAAGAAACGAGTACAGAAAAAAAGAAGAGCTGATTGCAGATACATATACTAATCTTTCACACGATATAAGGACACCGCTTACATCGCTGGATGGGTATTTCCAGCTTATAGAGGAATGCGACAATATAGATGACCAGAGGAGATATCTTGATATAATCAGAGAAAGGCTTAACAGTCTCAATGAAATGCTGGAGGAGCTTTTTACATTCACAAAGCTTAAAAATGATTCATATAAGCTGGAGCTTACAGACTGTTGTATAAACAGAATATTAAAAGAAGCTGTATTTTCTTATTATGATGAATGGAAGAAGCAGGGCATCTGCCCAGAGATTAGTATTACTGAGGAAATGCTGTATATATCAGGTAATAAGCAGGGCTTAAGAAGAGTTATACAGAATGTCATAAAAAATGGTCTTGATCATGGGGAAAAGAATATAAGTATCAAGCTTATTCGTGAGGATAATCACGCCTTGCTTAAAATCAGCAATTATACAGAACATCCTGAAAATATTGACTTAAGCCATGTGTTTGAGCGTTTTTATAAAGCAGATGTGGCAAGAGGCAGAGCCTCAACCGGACTGGGTTTATCTATTGCAAAAGAGCTTGTGGAGCGTATGAATGGAGATATAAGTGCAAGAATACAGGGAAATGATTTCATTATTGAGATAAAAGTTTCACTTGTGGTATAATATGTATAGGCTGGAATGGAGGAGGCTAAGTTATGGGGAGATTTGTTAATACGGATAATAGTGCATTTAAAATGGCACTTAATTCTGAAATATATGTAGATAAGTCTGGACTTATCGAGTATACCAACAGAGTGCTTAATACTAATCAGGCATTTATATGTAATAGCCGTCCAAGAAGATTCGGAAAGTCAGTTACAGCAGATATGCTTGTGGCATATTATAGCAAAGGCTGTGATTCAGAAGGGATATTTGACAGACTGCAAATAAGTAAAAGTCCATCATATAAAGAAAATATTAATAAATATGATGTAATACATTTTGATGTACAATGGTGTATGATGGATGCCGGTTCGCCAGATAAAACAGTAAATTATATTAACGAACAGATTATAGCTGAGTTAAAGGAAAACTATCCAGATGTCGACCTTGATTCTGCGAGAACGGCATATGGTGCTATGTCACTTATTAACATGAACAAGGGAATTAAATTTATTGTAATAATAGATGAGTGGGATGTGATTATTCGTGATGAGGCAGCTAATAACGATGTTCAGACACAGTATATTAATTTCTTAAGGGGAATGTTTAAGGGGAGTGAGCCGGCAAAGTTCATACAACTGGCGTATCTTACAGGCATTCTGCCAATAAAGAGAATAAAGACACAGTCAGCACTTAATAATTTTGATGAATATACGATGATAAGTGCAAAGGTTCTGGACAAATATACAGGCTTTACTGAGGATGAAGTTAAATGCCTGTGTGAAAGATTTGGAAGGGATTATGATAAGGTAAAAAGCTGGTATGATGGCTATAAGCTTGGAAACTGCCATATATACAATCCTAAGGCCGTGGTCAATGTTATGCTGTGGGGAGAGTATCGCAGCTACTGGTCGGAAACAGGAACCTATGAGGCTATTATTCCGTTAATTAATATGAACTTTGATGGCCTTAAGACGGCAATAATAGAAATGATAGCAGGAGCTTCGATAAATGTTGATGTTAATTCATTTCAAAATGATATGGTCAGCTTTGCAGGAAAAGATGATGTAATGACGCTGCTTATTCATCTTGGATATCTGGCATATGACAGCAGTTATCAAATGGCATATATACCTAATGAGGAAATTCGTCAGGAATTTATTCTTGCTACTAAAAAAACAGAGTGGAATGAATTAATTGCATTTCAAAAGCAGTCGCAGGTAATAATAGATGCAACTCTTGATAAAGATGCAGATACAGTAGCGGATTGCATTGAAAAAATTCATACAGAATACACATCGGCCATTCAATATAATAATGAGAACTCTTTAAGCTGTGTTTTATCATTAGCTTATTTAAGTGCAATGCAGTATTATTTCAAGCCAGTAAGAGAAATGCCAACAGGCAGAGGCTTTGCAGATATTGTACTATTACCAAAGCCAGAGTATACAGCAGGTTATCCGGCTTTAATTATTGAGCTGAAGTGGAATCAGGATGCAGTCACCGCCATCAATCAGATAAAAGAGAAAAAATACCCAGAGGCTGTTAAGAAATATACAGATAATATATTACTTGTTGGGATTAATTATGATAAAAAAACAAAGAAGCATAGCTGTGTTATAGAAAGGTAAGCGGTGATAGCTATATATTAAAGAAGTGAAAAATTAATAAAAATATTCCACTATATATTGACAAAAAAATAACAAAATGATATAA
>OGUJ01000377.1_pt1 | contig 35066 bp, 25 predicted proteins | sample 1573661 | NCBI WGS metagenome assembly OGUJ01 (sample SAMEA2581933, study PRJEB24529) | metagenome | biome: Human gut stool | place: China | collected 2011
GTCAGAACGGACAGTGCCAGAACGCCGGCGAGGGCGACGGCCAGAAACTTCTTTGCCATTTTCATGATTTTTGCCTCCATAATTATGAATGATCTTACAGGCAGGCTGTCCAGTTCCGGTCGTCGGCCTGTCGGCCTTATTGTACCCCCCCCCCTATAGATTTGTCAATATATTCCTTGAATTTTTATCATATCATCGAATTATGAAGGATGCCTCTGTGCATATTTCACAAATTCACGAAAAACAACCGCTGCTTACTCTTTCCGGCTGCTCCGTATCTGGGCCAGCAGCGTAGACGCCGACACAGGTTTTACCACATAGCCGTCGATGACGCCGTGGCTGCGGGCGTCCACAATTTCTCTCGTGGGGGCATTGGTCATCACGATGCGGGTCATGCCCGGGTAGCGGCCCCGGATGGCCATGCAGAGATCCACGCCGCTGCTGCTCATCAGGCTCTCGTCGATGGCAAGGACGTCGAAGGGCTGCTGCTCCAGCAGCTGGCGCAGCTCTCCCCGGCGGGAGCAGGTGGACACGCTCAGGCCCAGCGCGCTGAGGTCTTTGTCCAGCAGGTCGAGGACCTTGTTGTTGTCGTCCGCCGCAAGGATGCGCAGCTTGCTGTCCACGCCCCACTGCAGCTGTTCGCGCTCCTGCTGCTGCTCCAGCACCGGCAGATAGACATAGAAGGTCGTGCCTCTGCCGATGGTGCTTTCCGCCCGGATACGGCCCCGGTGGGTGCGGATGATCTGGTCCGCCAGAGCAAGGCCGAGGCCGGTGCCTTCGCCGGTCTTTTTTGTGGTGAAGAAGGGCTCGAAGATGTGCTGCATCGTCTCCTTGTCCATGCCGCAGCCGGTGTCGGTGACGCTCAGGCAGACGTAGCTCGACCATTCCTCGGAGATCTTCTCTTCCGGGAAGAGCGCCGCCAGCTCACTGCGCGGCACGACACTGCCCCGGATGGTCAGCTTTCCGCCCTCGGTGCCGATGGCGTGGATGGCGTTGATGCTGATGTTCAGCAGCACCTGCTGCAGCTGGGTCGCGTTGCCCAGAACGCATTCGCCGCTCAGCTCATTTTCTTCCTTCAGCTCCACGTTCTTCGGGCAGTTCGTCTCCACCAGCTTCCTCGTCCGGTGCAGCAGTCCCTCCACCGACACGGCGTCGTAGACCGTCTCCACGTTTTTCCGGCTCATGGAGGAAATTTGTTTCACGACCTCCTGCGCCTTCTGCGCCGCCTCGCTGATCTCCATCGCGTTGTCATAGATCTCGCTGCCCGGGTCGGCGTCGGCCATGATGAGGTCGGCATAGCCGGTGATGGGGGTCAGGAAGTTATTGAACTCATGGGCGATGCCGCCGGTGAGGGTCCCCATCATCTGCAGCCGCTGGCCGTGGGCCAGCGACTCTTCGCTGCGGTGGAGCTCTTCGAGGGTCTGGTTCAGGGTCTTCAGATCGCTGATCTCGGTCGCGCTGCGGCGGTCGCGCTCCTGCAGCCGGAACATCTGGAACATAAAGAGCACCAGCACCAGCGCCACGCCGCCGAAGATGAGGACCACCTTCACGAAGCTCTGCTGTACCGGCTCGTAGAAATCGTCGTAGTCCACCACGGCGCTGACGATCCAGAAGCTGCCCCCCACGTCCAGATGACGGAAGGCGCTTATCTTATGCACCCGGGGCAGAGCCGGGTCGCTCCACCAGTAGGAGTAGTAGTCCAGCACGCCGGATTCCTCTTCCCGCTGAGCGCGCAGCAGCTCACTCAGGCTGCTCATGTCCAGTTCCTTCCCCTGATAGATGCGCTGGCGGCCCTCCACGACCTTGATGCCCCACTGAACGGCTTCGGGGTGCATGACCACAAGGTTATCGTCATTCTTTATCATGATGTAGCCGTTCCTGCCGACATGGATCTCCGAGATGAGCTGCTGATACATGACCGTGGAGTCTACCACGAGGCAGACTGTCTCATCCCCGGCCTTCTTCTTCATCACAAGATAGTGCTCGCCGCCGCTGTGGTACTGCCAGTAGGCGATGTCCTCCGTCCGGGTGATGAGGACATCGCAGACAGCGCTGAGGCCGTAGCAGCTGTAGATGACCTCGCCGTTGCTGTTTTCCAGCCAGACGTCCCGGATGGTATCGCTCCGGGTCACCGTGGGGCGGAACGCTTTGCTGGCCTGTGCTTTTCCGGCGATGGAGTCCAGCCGGTCGGCGTATTCTTCCAGCAGGACGCGGATGCTGTCGGCGGTGCTCTGCACCACCAGCTCCATCTGCCTCGTCTGGCTGTCCATCATGGCGGTGCGGTAGTCCTTCCACACCATACCCACCACGACAGCCAGTGCGGCTACCGTGACGACGCCGATGGCCAGCGGCGCCCACAGGGTGCGCAGCGTCTGGAAGCGTATCTTTTTCGGGGCGTTCTCCTTCATATCGGGTCCTCCTTTGGGGCGGTCTTGCTCTTCCTGTCTAAAAATGTTATAATTTTATTCATTATAAGATAAGCGAAACAAATTTTCCGGTCAGAAAAGTGCAGGGAGTTATCATGTCGTATCATGTTCTTATTGTAGACGATGATCCAGCAATTTGCAAACTTTTATCGAAGGTTATGATAAGCAATGAGATGGACCCTCTCGTCGTCAACAGCGGTGCGGCGGCGCTGGACCTCATCGCGCGGCAGAGCAACACGCTGGATATGATCCTGATGGACATCACGCTGGGCGACATGGAGGGCTTCGATGTCATCCAGACCATCCGGCGCAACGGCGTCACCACGCCGGTCATCATCATCAGCGGCCGCAACGAGGACTACGATTTCATGTACGGCCTCTCGCTGGGCGCCGACGACTATGTCACCAAGCCCTTCCGTCCCCAGATTTTGGGCGCAAAGGTCAAGGCCCTCATCCGCCGCAGCAAGAGCTTCTCGCAGGAGAACAACCAGCAGATCAGCTGCGGCCCCTTCCTCTGCGACACCACCACCATGCGCTTTTATAAAAACAATGTGGAGCTGAACCTCTCCGAGAAAGAGCGCAGCCTGCTGCTGCTCTTCGTGCGCCACCCGCAGCAGGTGTTCACCAAGGATATGATCTACGAGCAGATATGGGGCAACCTCATCGCTGTGGACGACAACGCCATCATGGTCTACATCAACCGCCTGCGCAGCAAGATCGAGGACAACGCCCGCACGCCCCAGCACATCATCACCATCCGCGGCGTCGGCTATCGTTTCGTGCCGTAAGAGCGTTATTTATTTTTTCATAGAAACAAAGAAGAGCAGCCAACTGCGCGCGGTGCAGTTGGCTGCTCTCTGGTTTTATGCCGGTATAAAACACAAAACCTTGAAAAAGGAGAATCGCATGAAGTTTGTGTGCATATTTAGCCGCAAAAGCGGGGTGAGAAGAGCGAAGGAATCTCCGTGAATCCATTCCGAAGCGTGGTTGGCAAGCCACATTCCCGCTTTTATGCTATATCACTCAATCTTCGCGGAAAGAGAAAGGCTTGACTTCGCGGACGACGTCCATGACAGTGCCGTCGCGGGCCTCGATGATGCCCACGATGCGGTCACCGAACTGGACCTTCTCCGGCTCGCCGACGATGGAGTAGGCGATGTCGCGCAGCTCCTCGATGGTCTTCAGAGGCACGCAGTCAGCGGCCTTCAGAGCCTCCAGCAGGTCGGGACGGCGGGGGTTGACGGCCACGCCGTAGTCGGTGACGACGATGTCAACGCTCTCGCCCGGGGTGGTGACGGTGGTGACGTCGGTGCAGATGGCCGGGATGCGGCCCTGCAGCAGAGGAGCGATGACGATGGTGCATTTTGCACCCTGTGCGGTATCGGGATGGCCGCCCTGTGCGCCGGTGATGATGCCATCGGAGCCGACGACGACGTTGCAGTTGAAGTGGGTATCAACCTCCAGAGAGGCCAGGATGACGTAATCCAGCTTGTTGACGAACGCGCCCTTGTTCATCGGGCTTGCGTACTCGCCAGCAGAGATGGGGAAGTGGTTGGGATTGGTGCGGACGTTGTTGACAGCGTCCAGGTCGAAGTCCTGGGTATCCACCAGCTTGCGGGCCAGACCGCGGTCCAGCAGCTCGCACATGGGCTTGGTCAGACCGCCCACGCCCAGCCCCATGTGGATGTTCTTCTCTTCCATGATCTTGGACAGAGAGATGGTGGAGGCGATGGATGCGCCGCCGACACCGGTCTGATAAGAGAAGCCGTCCTTGAAGTAGGGGGTGTTTGCAACGACCTGAGTGCAGTACTCGGCCATCAGGATCTTGCGCTGGTCGGTGGTGGGCTTTGCAGCGCCGGTAGCGATCTTCTCGGGGATGCCGATCTGGTCCACGACGCAGACGTAATCCACCTTGGTCTGGTTGATCTCTGCGGGGTAGTTGGGGTAGTCCACGAGGCAATCGGTGACAGCGACGACATAGTCCGCCATCTCAGCGTCCACGTAAGCATAGCTCAGGACGCCGCAGTTGGTCTTGCCGCCCATGCCGGAGCAGTTGCCGTACTCGTCGCAGGAAGGTGCGCCGATAAAGGCGATGTCCACATGGGTCTCGCCGGTCTCGATGGCGCGGACACGGCCGCCGTGGCTGCGCATGGTAGCCAGGCCCTTCAGCTTGCCATGAGAAATAGCATCGCCGATCTTGCCGCGGACGCCAGAGGACTCGATATTGACGATGGTTCCGTCCTCGATCATGGGGACGAGGGCGTCATGAGCCTTGCCCAGAGAGCTTGCGCTCAGGGTGATGTTCTTGAAGCCCATCTTGTGGATCTCTTCCATGACCATGCAGACCACGAGGTCGCCCTCGCGGAAGTGGTGGTGGAAGGAGACGGTCATGCCGTCGTGGGCATTGCACTTGACCAGAGCCTCGTGGATGTCCTTGACCATCTTGTCGTGGTCATTGCGCATCACGGGGGTCACCTTCGGGCTGGCCTTCTGGAAGGCCTTGCCGTCTTTATAATTGTTGCCCTGGAAGACCTCTTTGCCGGTGCGCTCGAGGATCTCTTCGGGAATTTCTCTGCCGACTGCGTTCAACATAATTACAAATCCCCCTTATACACGCCGGATGCCTTTGCCAGATCGATGGTTCGCTTTGCACCATCGTAGAAGGCGATGTCGATCATCTTGCCGTCCACGGTGAAGACGCCGATGCCCAGAGCCTTCTTGGAGTCGATCTCCTTGACGACCTTCTCAGCGAAGATGATGTCCTTCTGGGTGGGCGTAAAGATCTCGTGGACGATGGGGATCTGACGAGGATTGATGATGGACTTGCCGTCGAAGCCCATCAGGTGGATGTTCTCCACGTCCTTGCGGAAGCCGTCCATATCCTTCAGGTCGGTGTAGACGGTGTCGAAGCACTGCACACCTGCTGCACGGGCGGCAATGATCATCTGCTGGCGGGCACCCATCAGCTCGATGCCGGTGCCGGTGATGTGGGTCTGCAGGTCCTTGGTGTAGTCGCCGCCGGACAGTGCGATGCCGAACAGGCGCTCATCGCTCTCGCAGATCTCCAGAGCGTTCATGACGCCGCGGGCAGACTCCAGCGCAGCGATGATGAGGACTTCGCCCTCGGGGCGGCCATAAGTCTTCTCGTCCTCGGCGATGGCCTGCGCCACGCGGCGGACATCCTCGGCGTGCTCGGTCTTGGGGATGCGGATGGAATCGCAGCCGCCGGCCACGCAGGCACGGATGTCTTCACGCCAGTAGGGAGTATCCAGACCGTTGATACGGACGACCCGCTCTGCACCGCGGTAATCCACGGTCTTCAGGGCGTGATACAGGCTGAAACGGGCGACATCCTTCTGGTTCTCGGCCACAGCGTCCTCGAGGTCCAGCATCAGGGAATCGGCCTTATAGATGTAGGGGTCCTTGATGAGGCCGGGCTTCTGCGCATTGAGGAACATCATCGTGCGGCGCAGGCGCTTCTTGTTCGGATTATTCATCGAATGGCACCTCCCCAGGGCAGATTCTCATACTGGTCAACAGAGCGGAACACCGCGCCCTCGATGCGGGCCTTCAGGGTGCAGTCCAGTGCGCCCTTGTCCACGATGGTGATGCGGACGTTGTCGATGTCCAGATTCTTCAGGGTCTCCAGCGCGACCTTGCGCAGCTGGTTGCCGTACTGGTGGATGACAGAGCTTTCGAGGGAGAAATCGATCTTGCCCTCACCCGGCTCGACGGTCACCATGCAGTCGCTGGATTCCAGAGTACCAGCCGTGGCTGCTTTCTTGATCTCCATGCTTTTTTCCTCCTTGACAGGTGGTTTCTTCAATCGTTATACCGTTCTTGCGGGGCGGTGCCTCACTGCGCCGCTCCTGATGGTTCTATCATAATCGGACAATCTTACAAAAGGCATAGCGTCAGTCTTAATATTCGTTAAGAATCGCCAAAAAATTCTCTTGTACACAAGATTTATTCCATTTGGTCATGCTGCTCGCGCATTTTCTCTTCCATTTTCCCTCCTTTCCTGCACGAGATGCCATCCGGCGCTGTTTTTGCCTTTTTCTCAGCTCTATCCTACCGCACCCGGCAGCATTTGTGAAATGAAAAGATGGAATCCTTATCCATCCAAAAAGGGAATGGGTAGTGCAAAGCAGGCAAAACCACTGGCTGTGCGTTTTGCCTGCTGCGGGAAGATCCTTTTTTACACAGGGCTGAAGCCCTTACCGATGATCTCGCTGGAGTTTTCTATCATGATAAAGGCTGTCGGCTCCTGCTGGCGGATGAAGTTGCGCAGGCGGATGGCCTGACTGCGCCGCATGGTGGTCATGATGACCGTCTTGTGGGCGTCAGAGTACGCGCCGCGCGCTTCAAAGGTGGTCGCACTGCGGTTCAGCTCGTGGATGATGAAGTTGCAGATGGGCTGCGGGTGCTCACACACGATGTTGAAGCACTTGCAGAGGTTCATATTCTCGATGACGTTGTCCACCACCATCGACTTGGCCACCAGACCCATGACGGAGAACAGACCGGTGGAGGGGCCGTACATTGCAAACGAGAGGCCCACAGCCGCCACATCCGCTGCCATCAGGGCAGAACCGATGTTCATGCTGGTGTACTTTTTCAAAATCATGGCGATGACATCCGTGCCGCCCGAGGATGCGTCGATGTTGAACAGGATCGCCGAACCGATTGCCGGGAGCATAATGGCAAATACCAGCTCCAGCATCGGCTGGTCGGTCAGAGTACCGTGCATCGGCACCAGCGCATCCAGTGCCTGCAGGCTCACCGACATCACGATGGTCGCATAAACAGTGCGGACGCCGACACTCTTGCCCAGAAAGATGAAGCCCAGCACCAGCAGCGCGTAGTTGGCAGCGGTGGTGAAGGTACTTGCCGAGCAGTGGAGCAGCTGGCTGAACACGGTGGAAAAGCCGGTCACGCCGCCGAAGGCGAAGTGGTTTGGGAATTTGAAAAAGTAGATGCCGATGACCATGATCCAGATGCTGACGGTGATGAGGCCATACTCCGCCAGCGTCCGGAGCAAGGGATTTTTGATTTCCTTTATTGTTGACGCCATAGTCTGATTTTTTGCCGCCTTCCGGTTTACATGGGGCCGAGGTGGATCGCCTGTGCGATCATCAGCATCACAGAACCGACGGCCAGCCAGATGAGGAACAGCTTCCACATGAACTTCATCCAACGGTCATAGGGGATGTTCACGGCGCTGATGATGCCCATCAGAGCGGTGGAAGTGGGCAGGACGTAGTTGCAGAAGCCGTCGCCGAAATTGAAGGAAAGGATCGCGGTCTGACGGGTAACGCCCACGAGGTCGGCCAGAGGCGCCAGAATGGGAATGACAGCTGCGGCCTGACCGCTGCCGGAAGTCAGGAAGACGTTGATAATGGTGTTTGCCAGCAGCATGGCGGGTCCGAGCAGGATGGTGGGGACGAAGTTCAGGCCGTTTGCCAGTGCATGGACAACGGTATCGGTGATGTGACCGGCGTTCATGATGCTGCTGATGGCCTGTGCCATGCCGATGATGAAGGCAGCGCCCAGCATCTTTTTGCAGCCCTCAAGGAACTCCTTGGAGATCGCGGAGGGGCCAAAGCCGCCCAGTACGCCTTCGATGACAGCCAGTGCGAGGAAGACAGCTGCAGTCTCAGACATATCCCAGTCGAGCTTGATGCCGCCGTAGACGATGAGGATAAGGGATGCGAAGAAGACCAGCATAATGAGGATCTTGCGGGCGTCCAGCTTGCCGAAGGAGTCGAGGTCCGCAGCATCGCGGAACTCGCTGGTCTTGTCGAGCTCGTACATAGGGCTGAGTTCGGGATGTTTCTGGATCTTCAGTGCGTAGCGGATGAGGTAGATGTTCGTGATAACATAGAACACAGCAAAGCAGATAAAGCGGTATCCCACGCCGGAATACAGCGGCAGACCGGCGATTTTCTGAGCCACGATGGTGGTGTTGATGTTCAGAGGGCCAGTGGAGAAGCCGATCGCGCCGCCCAGCAGGATGATGGATGCACCGGTGATGGAGTCCAGACCCATCGCAAAGGCCATCATGACCATGATGGGCGCAAAGGCAATGAACAGGTTGACGCCCTGCGTGGTGCAGATGAGGCCGAACACCAGCGTCAGGATGGGCAGGAACAGATAGACGCGGGTGGAGAAGATCTTCGCCATCTTGGCCACCACGGCGTGGAGTGCGCCGGTCTTGGTCAGGATGTGGAAAGCACCGCCTGCGAACATGATGACCAGCATCAGATCAATGCGCTTGATGAAGGCCTTGACGATGTACAGAGGAATTTCAAGCGGGTTGACGGGAGTCTTATCAATGTAGTTGAAATCGTTGGGGTCGATGACCTTGATGCCTGCTTCGTTCTCGAAGCGGGTGTAGGAGCCTGCCGGGATGATCCAGGTCAGCAGGACCGCAAGCAGGATGATGATGCCGATGATGACGAAGGTATGCGGCATCTTGAATTGTTTCTTTTTCGTTTCCATAATTTATTCCTCTCTTTTGACACACCAAAGCGTCAGCTCTGGCCGTTCAGTTCTTTGGCCAGATTCTCATGGAATTCCTTCTTGATGGCTTCCAGCTTTTCCGGGTCTTCAATGAGCTGTGCGCCCGTGAGAGCCAGGATCTTTGCGCCGTAGACCACCGCATTGTGGGCCGCTTCGGTCTTGCCGGCGTCCAGATACTCCTGCGAGTGAGCCGCTGCGCCCTCCGGGACAAAGGCCACGCGGATGCAGGTGCCGGGTACATGGCGCATCACGTTGCCGAAGTCGGTGGAACCGGTCTTCTGGCGGGCCGGACGGATGCAGGGAGCATGGACCTTCTCGGCCTGCTCCATCACCAGCTCGTTGAGAGCCAGCACCGGGATCTTGTTGTCGAGGCTCTTTTCCTCGATGATCTCCACTTCCGTCTCGGTCATCATGGCTGCGCCCTGAAGTACCTTCCTGACGCGGGCCACCACGCCGTCTAACTCCGTACGATTGTAGGAGCGGACATACATACTCGCTTCTGCATAGCCGGGCACCACATTTGCCGCCGTGCCGCCGCAGTTGACGATGGTATAGTGCATCCGAACATCCGAGGGAACGTGCTCCCGCAGGAACTCGACGCCCTGACAGGCCATGATCAGGCCGTCCAGTGCGCTGCGGCCCTTTTCGGGCTTGAGCGCTGCGTGAGAGCAGACACCGTGGTAGATGATCTTGAGCTTGTTGAGTGCCAGCGACTTGACGTCCACCTGCGTGGCCGGGCCGCCGTGCATCATGAGCGCCACATCCAGCTCCTCAAAGGTGCAGCCGTTTTCCAGCATCACGACCTTTCCGCTGATGGTCTCTTCGGCAGGCGTGCCGTAGACCGTGATGGTATACGGTGCGTCGATGGCTGCATCTTTCAGTGCCTTGGCTGCGCCCAGAATGGCCGGTCCCTGCATGTGGTGGCCGCAGGCGTGGCCCAGACCGGCCAGAGCGTCGTACTCGCAGAGCAGACCGATGTTCGGGCCGCCCTCGCCGTGCTTCCAGACAGCTCGGAACGCGGTGTCCATACCAGCAATGCCGCGCTCCACAGTGAAGCCTTCTTTTTCCAGCCAGCCGGTCAGGGTCTCAAATGCATGAAACTCCTGCAGACCCACTTCCGGGTGGTCGAAGAAGTCGTCTGCCATTGCAGTCAGGGCAGCTGCGCTCTGCTCAATGCTTCGCTCCAGTTTTTCCTCCAACATAATAAGCACCTCCGTTTTTTGGTGCTTTCAGTTTACCAAATCGGAGGTGCTTTGTACATTTTGAAAAAATTATATCTTCATTTTGGAATTCTTATGTTCAGTTTATCAGAGCTTCAAATACTCCTCTGCCGCATCCTTCATCTGCATGATCATCGCTCGCATGGGCTTGGTCAGCTCCACATCCCGGCGGTAGGCCACCACAACATCCTGTCCGTACCTGGAAATGTCGATGGTGTAGTATTTCACCGGCTTCGGATAGTGGATGTTCTTCTGATAGCCCTGCCGGATAAAGCCCACGCCCAGACCCTCGGCCACCAGCTGTGCGCCAAGCTCCATATTGCGTACTACCCGGATGCGACCCGGCTTGACCTTGTGATCTTTCAGGATCTTCTCTTCCACCCGCCGGGCGCTCTGCATCTCGGTGTTCAGAAATATCGTCTCACCGCTCAGAAGGTGCGGGTCAAGGAAGTCGAACATTGAGCCTTCGACGGGGACCGCCTTTTCGTTCAGCGGGTGGTCTCCGGGCAGTATCAGCAGAAAATCTTCCATGCCCAGCGGGACAGCCTCCATCTCGGACGTTACGTCGCTCCGGCTCAGCACCACAAGGTCAAGCTCCCGGTTTTTCAGCATGATGGTCAAATCGGCCAGATTTCCTTCCCGGATGACCACATCCACCTGCGGCCACTCCCGCTCGTACACCGACAGTACCGCCGGCAGAAACCAGATGCCGCGCCGCTGTGCGATACCGATCCGCACCTGCCCGGCATTCTCCCGCTCCGCCTGCCGCCTCACCGCCTCGAACTGCCGCTCCAGCTCCAGCATCTGAGAAGCCTTTTCCACATACTGCTTGCCCAGCCACGTCAGCTCGAATTTCCGGCCATTCCGCTCGAACAGCCGCGCCCCCAGGATCTTTTCCACATTATTGATGTACAGGCTCAGTGCAGGCTGTGAGATATACAACCGCTCCGAGGCGCGGGTCAGGCTCTTGCATTCCGCAAGGGTGCAGACGTACTTTTGCTCCTTCAAGTCCATTTGATTCCAGCCTCCTCACCAAATAACGACATTTTTCTTATTATAGCACATTTGAGCGCAAACAAAAAAGCCCTCCTTTGCAGGAGAGCTTTCGTATGAGCTTTACACAGACCGTTTTACAGCATCATCGAGACTGCAAGGTTGAACACTGCCGCGATGCCCACGCTGATGGGCGCTGCTGATGCTGCCGATATTTTTATGCGTGGTTGAAACCCTTGCCGAACACCTCGGTGGTGCTGAGCATCGAGATAAAGGCGTTGAGGTTTTCCTTATGGATAAATGCCTGCAGCTGCAATGCCTCGCGGTGGGTGAGGGTCGTATAGATCATGTAGTGGGGCCGGTCGGTGTAGGCACCGTAGCAGGGCGTATAAGTCGCGCCGCGCACCAGCTTGCGCATGACGAAGTCACAGATGGGGTCTTTGTCGTCGCAGATGATGAGGATGGCCTTGCACATCTTCATCTGCTCGAGGACGGCATCGACGACGAGGCTCTTGACCGTCAGACCCACGAAAGAGTAGAGAGCGGTGTAGAGGTCGAAGACGAAGCAGGCTGCCAGCACCATGACGAAGTCGGTGATAAAAAGCGCCTCGCCGGTGTTCTGCATATGGGCGTATTTTTTCAGGATGAGGGCGACGACATCGGTGCCGCCGGAAGACGCGCCCACGTTGAAGAGCAGAGCCGACGCAATGGCGGGCAGGGCGATGGCGAAGACCAGGTCCAGCATGGGCTGGTTGGACAGGGGGCCGCTGAGGGGGACATATTTTTCAAAAAGGGCCAGCTCTGCCGTCATGACGACGGTAGCCCAGCCGGTGCTGATGGCAAAATCCCTGCCGAGGAATATCCAGCCCAGAATGAGCAGGAGGATATTGGCACAGGACGAAAAAGCTGAGGCCGACAGGGGCGTGAGCTTTGCCACAAGGGCCGCGCCGCCGGTCACGCCGCCGAAGACGAAGTTGTTGGGAAATTTGAAGAAGTATACGCCGATGGTCATGATGCTGATGCTCAGGGTGATGATAACGTATCGGCTGACGATCTGCAAGGTCTTTTCCCGCGTGCTGATCTCCATTTGACTGTTTCCTTTCGCCGTCCGCGCGGCACTCTCTTCTCACACGAAGGGCCGTTTCTCTGCCCATTCCCTGTGTTATTGTAACACTGCCCACCGCGCCGTTCAAGAGGAAAAAACTTTTCGCGCAAAAACCGCCCGCTTCGTTTTCCACAAAGCGGGCGGCAGATGTTGAATTTATGGAAGTGCTTACAGCTTTTTGCCGGTCAGCATCTCATAAGCTTCCTCATACTTGGCGATGGTCTTGTCGATGACGTCCTGCGGCAGGTCGTAGTCACTGTCGGGGTTGGCCAGCAGCCAGTTGCGGACGAACTGCTTATCAAAGGAGGGCTGACCGTGGCCGGCCTCGTAGCCCTCCAGCGGCCAGAAGCGGGAAGAATCGGGGGTCAGCATCTCGTCGCCGAGGATGACATTGCCCTCCTCATCCAGACCGAACTCAAACTTGGTGTCGGCGATGATGATGCCGCGGGAGAGGGCATACTCAGCGCACTTCTTATACAGAGCGATGGTGTAGTCACGCAGCTTGGTGGCGTACTCCTCGCCCTTGCCGGGGAACAGCTTTTCCAGCACGTCGATGCTCTGCTCGTAGGAGATGTTCTCGTCGTGGTCGCCGATCTCAGCCTTGGTGGAGGGGGTGTAGATGGGCTCGGGCAGCTTCTCGGACTCTTTCAGGCCCTCGGGCAGCTGGATGCCGCAGACCTTGCCGGTCTTCTGGTAGCTGGCCCAGCCGCTGCCGGTGATGTAGCCGCGGACGATGCACTCGACGGGCAGCATGGTCAGCTTGCGGCACATCATGCTGCGGCCCTCGTACTGGGGCTGCCGGAAGAACTCGGGCATCTCCTTCACGTCCACGCTCAGCATATGGTTGGGCAGCAGGTCGCGGGTGTAGTCGAACCAGAACTTGCTCATCTGGGTCAGCACCTTGCCCTTGTTGGTGACTTTATTCTTTAAGATAACATCGAATGCAGAGATGCGGTCGGTGGCGACCATGATGAGGCTGTCGCCGTTGTCGTAGATCTCACGGACCTTGCCTTCCTTGATGGGCTTGAACTCAGTCATAGCAAAACTCTCCATTTTCCTTATTCCGTAGGTATCTTTTCTTTTGGTCATTGGCAGGCTGTCTGCCGTCCTGTTACACTATAATCTTATCACAGGAATTGTCCGTTGGGAAGAAACAGATGGGAGAGAAATGGGCCGATTTTTGGTTTTTTCTCGTGAAAAGTGCTAAAATCCAGCTTAAATTTTCGTCGTTTTGACGGTAAAAGTCGTACTTTCGCCCCATTTTCGCCTGCCTTGCTGACCGAAACGCCGTCATTGACGAAATTTGTGAAAACGTGTATCATGGGTAACAGCATCGCATTTTTCAACTTTTGTCTTTTAAGGAGGTCCATGCCATGCGCCCTCTCATCATCGCCCATCGCGGCGCGTCCCATCTGGCCCCCGAAAACACGCTGACCGCGTTCCGTCTGGCAAAGACGCTGGGTGCGGACGGCTTCGAGTGTGACGTTCAAATCACCCGAGACCGTCATCTCGTGGTGGCCCACGACTACCTCACCGACCTCAAGACCGGCGTCCACGGCAACATCCCGGATATGGACTTCGACGACCTGCGCCAGCTGGATTTCGGAAAATGGAAAAGCCCGGAGTTCGCGGGCGAAAAGATCCCCACCCTCGAAGAGGTTCTGGAAGTCGCGCAGGACTTCAGGATGGTACATATTGAATTGAAGCCCTACTTTGACCGGGACGAAGAGATCGTGGACCGGGTCATCGACGCTGTCCTTGATGCCGGGCTGGAAGAAAAGGCCGTGCTCACCTCCTTCGAGTACGGCACCCTCCGCCGGGTGAAGGAGCGGATGCCCCAGATGGCCACCTGCGCCATGACCCTCAGCCCCGAATCCCAGCTCAGCCAGCCGGCCACCTTCTGGGAGAAGCTGGGCCTCAAGAAGACCGACCCTCTCGTGGAGAAGCTTTCCAGCCCCCAGGCCCTCAGCGAAGCGGCCGCTCTGCTGGAAGACCCCAGTAGTCCGGACGAAGAGAACAGCGTCCTCATCTATTACTTAAAAGACCGTCTCGATTTTCTCTACTCCATCTACCCCGGCATGAACCTGGCCGAAATTCTGCAGCAGTATTATTATCAGACGGATTTTGTGAACTATGTGGCCCAGTTCGGCTTCCCAGTGGATTACGTCGGGCCGGAGTACCACGCCTTTTTCCGGGACAAAGACCTTGTCCCCAATGCCCACGCCCGCGGCTTCAAGGTCGCGCCCTGGCCGGTGGGCAATGACAGCCGGGACGACCTGCGCCAGCTGTTCCGGCTGGACCCGGAGCTTGTGGTCACGAATAAGCCCGAGGTGGCCGTTTCCATCCTCACCGGGCTGGGCCAGTGGGACGAATCATCCAAAGAGGGTTGACAGCCCTCTTTTTTTAGTCCATAATAGTCCTGTATCAAACAGTTTTATGTGAAACAGTTCGACCTCCGAACATTCACAGCTCTGCCATATCATATAACGAACAGAAGGATGGTAACTATGTGTAAAGAAATCAAGCCTTGCTGCACTCCTGTCGCGCCGCCGTGGGAGGTGCCGCAGGTCATCCCGGCCCAGCTGCGCCGGGTGAACAATCTCATCTTCCGCAAGATCGGCCAGTTCTCCCGCACCAATGGCGTGGAGGCCGTGACCCCCATGCACGGCTGGATCATGGAGTACCTCTACCGGAACTCCGACACCCCCGTATTCCAGCGGGACATCGAGCGGGAATTCTCCATCACTCGCTCCACCGTTACCAATATTTTACAGCTCATGGAGCGCAAGGGCTACATCGCCCGTCAGAGCGTCGCGCAGGACGCCCGCCTCAAGCAGCTGGTCCTCACCGAAAAGGGCCGCCAGTTCCACGAAAATACCATGCTCGCCCTCCACCAGACCGACGAATATGTGGCCGGCCTGCTCACCGAAGAAGAGAACACCGAGCTGCTGCGGCTGCTGAATAAGCTGTATCTGGGACTAAAGTGAAACAAATATGAACTTTTTCCGAAACTTTGAAAAAAGCATTGACATTAAAATTGTTTTGTATAAAATTGTTCCGTACCAAACAATTATTCAAAGGAGGCTCAAAGTATGATAAAGAAGCTTGCTTCCCATCTGGGCGAATACAGACGCGCCGCCATCCTGACGCCGATGTTTTCCGTGCTGGAAGCAGTCATGGACATCCTGCTGCCCACCATCATGGCGTTCATCATCGACCTTGGCATTGAAAAGGGCGATATGAACGCCATCGTCAAATACGGCCTGCTCACCTTCGCAGTGGCAGCCATTGCCCTGCTGCTGGGCATTCTGGCCGGCAAGTACGCCGCCGAGGCGTCCACCGGCTTTGCCGGCAACCTGCGTGACGCGATGTATGAGAACATCCAGCACTACTCCTTCTCCAACATCGACAAATTCTCCACCGCCGGCCTCGTCACCCGCATGACCACCGACGTGACCAACCTGCAGAACGCTTTCCAGATGATGGAGCGCATGTGTGTGCGCGCCCCGGTCCATCTGGTGTTCGCACTCATCATGGCGTTCAGCATCGGCGGCCCTCTGGCCCTCATCTTCGTGGTGGCTGTCGCCTTCCTGCTGGCCGTGCTGGCAAGCATCATGGTGCCCACCTTCAAGATCTTTGACCGGGTCTTCAAGAACTACGACAACCTGAACGCCTCGGTGCAGGAGAATGTCTCTGCCATCCGCGTGGTCAAGAGCTTCGTCCGCGAGGGCTTCGAGAACGAGAAGTACACCAAAGCCTGCGAGGGTCTGTATCAGCAGTTCGTCAACGCAGAGAGCCGTCTGAGCTTCAACAGCCCCGCCATGCTGACGGCTATTTACGGCTGCAACATTGCCCTGAGCTGGTTCGGCGCAAAGTACATCCTGCACGGCGCGCTGACCACCGGCCAGTTGAATGCTCTGTTCGGCTACATCATGAACATCCTGATGGCTCTGATGATGCTGAGCATGGCTTTCGTCATGATCTCCATGTCCGCCGCTTCCGCAAAGCGTATCGTGGAAGTTCTGGACGAGAAGACCGACCTGCCCCCCGCCAAGGCTCCCGTGCAGGAAGTCAGGGACGGCAGCATCCGCTTCGACCACGTCACCTTCAAGTACAAGCACGGCTCCGGCCAGCCTGTCCTGAACGACATCACCTTTGACATCAAGCCCGGCGAGACACTGGGCATCATCGGCGGCACCGGCAGCGCAAAGTCCAGTCTGGTGCAGCTCATCCCCCGCCTGTACGACGCCGAGACCGGCACCGTCAGCGTGGGCGGCGTGGATGTCCGGGATTATAACCTCGACGTCCTCCGCCACGAGGTCTCCATGGTGCTCCAGAAGAACGTCCTGTTCTCCGGCACCATCCTCGACAACCTCCGCTGGGGCAATGAGAACGCCAGCGAGGAAGAGTGCATCCGTGTGGCGAAGCTGGCCTGCGCCGATGAGTTCATCGAGCGCTTCCCGGACAAGTACAACACCTGGATCGAGCAGGGCGGCTCCAACGTGTCCGGCGGCCAGAAACAGCGTCTGACCATCGCCCGCGCCCTGCTGCGCAAGCCGAAGGTCCTCATCCTCGACGACTCCACCAGTGCTGTGGATACCGCCACCGACGCAAAGATCCGGAAGGCGTTCCGTGAGGAGATCCCCGGCACCACCAAGATCATCATTGCACAGCGCATTTCCTCGGTGCAGGATGCCGACCGAATCCTCGTGCTGGACAACGGCCAGATCAACGGCCTCGGCACCCACGAGGAACTGCTGAAGAACAACGCGATCTATCAGGAAGTCTACAGCAGCCAGACTCAGGGCGGCGGCGACTTCGACAAGCAGGGAGGTGAGCAGTAATGGCAGAACAGAAAGCAAAAGTCGTCCATGGCCCCGGCCCCCGCGGCATGGGAGGCCCGCGTCCGAAGGTCGAGAATCCGGGCAGGCTGCTCAAGCGCATCATGGCAGAGGTGTTCCGGCACTATCTGCCTCACTGCATCCTCGTGCTCATCTGCATCGTGGTCAGCGCGCTGGCCAATGTGCAGGCAAGCCTGTTTCTGCAGACCCTTATCGACGACTATATCATCCCCATGACCCAGCAGCAGGACCCCAGCTTTGCACCGCTGGCCGGTGCGCTGGTGCGCGTCGGCTGCATCTATGTGGTGGGCATCCTCGCCGCCTGGCTCAACGCCCGCATCATGGTCAACGTCACCCAGGGTACCCTGCGCAACCTGCGCATCCAGCTCTTCACCCACATGGAGAGCCTGCCCATCCGCTACTTTGACACCCATCCCCACGGCGACATCATGTCCGTCTACACCAACGACGTGGATACCCTCCGCCAGATGCTCAGCCAGAGCATCCCGCAGCTGGTGTCCAGCGCCATCACCATCGTTTCCGTCTTTGCCAGCATGTGCATGCTGAGCTGGCAGCTCACCATCGTCACCATGCTGATGGTAGCCCTGATGCTCTTCTGCTCCAAGAAGATCACCCAGCAGAGCGGCAAGTACTTCATCGCACAGCAGCGCGACCTCGGCAAAGTGAACGGCTACATCGAAGAGATGATGGAGGGCCAGAAGGTCGTCAAGGTCTTCACCCACGAACAGAAAGCCCTCGAGGGCTTCCGCGAGCTGAACGACAAGCTCAAGGACAGCGCCAAGCAGGCCAACAGCTTCGCCAACATCATGATGCCCGTCAACGCTCAGCTGGGCAACATCAGCTACGCCATCTGCGCTCTGGTGGGTGCAGCCATGGCCGTCACCGGCATGGGCGGCGTCACGCTGGGTACTGTCATGGCGTTCCTGTCCCTGAACAAGAGCTTCAATATGCCCATCAGCCAGGTGTCCATGCAGGCCAACAGCATCATCATGGCACTGGCCGGTGCAGAGCGCATCTTCAAGATGATGGATGAGCCCAGCGAGACTGATGAGGGCTATGTCACCCTCATCAACGCCAAGTACGACAAGGACGACAACCTCGTGGAGGCCAACGAGCGCACCGGCATCTGGGCCTGGAAGCATCCCCACCACGACGGCACCACCACCTACCACAAGCTGGAAGGCGACATCACCTTTACGGACGTTGATTTCGGCTATGTGCCGGGCAAGACCGTCCTGCACGACATCAACCTCTATGGCCGTCCGGGCCAGAAGATCGCCTTCGTCGGCTCTACCGGCGCCGGCAAGACCACCATCACCAACCTTATCAACCGCTTCTACGACATCCAGGACGGCAAGATCCGGTACGACGGCATCAACATCCATAAAATCAGGAAAGCCGACCTCCGCCGCTCTCTGGGCATCGTGCTGCAGGATACCCACCTGTTCACCGGCACGGTCATGGAGAACATCCGCTATGGCCGTCTGGAGGCCACCGACGAGGAGTGCATCGCCGCAGCCCGTCTGGCCAACGCCGACGGCTTCATCAAGCGCCTGCCCGAGGGCTACAACACCATGCTGACCGGCGACGGTGCTAACCTGTCGCAGGGCCAGCGTCAGCTTCTGGCCATCGCCCGCGCAGCCGTTGCCGACCCGCCGGTGCTCATCCTCGATGAGGCTACTTCCTCCATCGACACCCGCACCGAGGCTCTGGTACAGCGCGGCATGGACGGCCTGATGTATGGCCGCACCAGCTTCGTCATCGCCCACCGCCTCTCCACTGTCCGCAACGCAGACTGCATCGTGGTCCTGGAGCAGGGCCGCATCATCGAGCGCGGCAGCCATGACGAGCTCATCGCCAAGAAGGGCAAATATTACCAGCTCTATACCGGCAATCTGGCCGAGAACTAAACTTTATATACAGAAAGCCGCTGTGCAGCTTTTCACAGCTGTACAGCGGCTTTTCTTGTGTTTCGTCGAATTTTATGGTATCCTGTAGGTGTCGGCCTTCCGACTCCATTAAATGGGGAAGGGGGTGAAAAACCTATGGAGACATTCTTTTCCTTCATTCTGTCCGTCGCAGCCAATGTAGTTGCTCACTGCATTGACAAGTGGCTTGACGAACAGCTTAAGGCCGGTAAGCACTAACCCCTGGTAAGCAAAACGCCCCGCGGTATTCGCAGTACCGTGGGGCGTTTTGCTGCTCATTGGTGAAAACCTATGAAGCAATATCTTCCTTCATTGCTTTTATTATATGCACTCTCAGCAAAAAAGTCAAGCACTTCGCAATTTTATCGATCCAAATCGTGCTTCTTACAGAATTTTCTGCTCACCCAGTACATCCCGGCCCAGATGGCGATGGCGAGAATGAGATACACCGGATTTTTCAGCGAGCTGACCAGCGACTGGCCGAAGAGAGCCATCATGGCCACCATAACGGCCTTGCCCGCCAGAAGGGTGAGCAGATAGCGCTTCTCGTCAAAGTCCGAGATGCCGAAGGCCAGATGCAGGAACGACGTGGGCGTGAAGGGCAGGACCGCCAGCATGAAGAGGGTGGCGGTGTCCACATGGCTGACCCACTGCTGGGCCTTTTTCAGCTGTTCGGAGCGAGAGGCCAGCTTCCAGAAAAAGCGCTTGACCACCCGCCGCCAGAATAAAAACACCACCGTGCCGCCTGCGGCCACACCGAGCCAGCTGTAGACGAAGCCAAGAAATCCGCCGTGGGCCGCGATATTGAGGGCCACGATGGCGATGAGGGGCAGCGGCGGAAAAATGGATTCCACCATCGCCAGCAGGATAGGGACCAACGGCCCCAGCCCTTCAAAGCCCTCTAACAATGCCTCCCAGAATTCCAGCGTACCCAGCTGGTGAAGCCCGTCGATGAGCATCGTTTCCATCGTGCTCGTACCATCCCTTCCGTTTCTGCCTGATGTTCCTTCTTAGTATATCCAGCATCTATGACCGGGATATGAACAAAATCTGAGCATTTTTGCCTTTTTCTTCCTGTCTCTCCTTACAATACGAAACAGCGTCGTTCTTTCCTGCACGCTATTTTATTCTTCTGCCTCAGAAGATGTGCCGGGCGGCCTCTGCTTCGGCAGCCTGCCGTTCGGCCTTGAGGCGCTGACGCTCCAGATACTGGGCCTTCTGCTTTTTCCAGCGGACCAGGCTTGCATCGTCCGGCATCTGGACGCAGCGGGCGAAGGCCCAGTGCAGGCCGTCCCGGCGCGACATCCGGTATTTCTGGAACACGCCCCGGCCTGCCTCGCCGCCCCGGCCCTTACAGACGGGACATTGGGACAGCGTATACCAGCCGCTGCTCCCTTTTTTCAGCCAGACGTCATCCGGCTGCAGGGCCGTGCCGCAGACCGGGCAGGCCATCGTGCCGATGACGGGGTCCAGCTTCCACATAGACTGGTCCAGATAGCCCCGGAAGACCTTGAAGTCTCGGTAGTCGCCCGGCGTGGGGCAAAGGCTCTGGCGCAGGGTGTCCTCCTCGCTGGGGTAAGCGGCCAGTCCGGCCCGCAGGTCGAGCATACGGCAGAGGTCGGCGGTATAGAGGGTGTCGGACAGAGCGTCGTGGAAGGGGCGTTCCAACGGGATGCCCATCCGGGTGACGACATTTTCCAGCTTCATCCCCTCGCCTTCCTTGCGGGGGTACTCCCGCAGAAAGAGCTGCTGCAGGTCGTACCAGACCGTCGGGCGGCTCTCGTCGAGATTGCAGAGGAAAAGGTTCTGCTTGAGCACCGGCACGTCATCCATGCCCCACTCGGCGAACTCGGCGTCCGGGCCGCACCACTTCATAAAGCGGCGGAGGCCCTGGATGATGGGTTCGCCCTTGTCCAGGTCCTCCTGCGTCAGACCGGTGACTTTGGCGATGTGGTGCTGCAGGCAGCGGAAGATGCGGGGACGCAGGTGGATGGAGAAGGTATCCAGCACGTTGGCGTCCTCGTCGATCTTGACAGCACCGATCTCAATGATCTCCCCCCGGAACGTCTGCTGGACACCGTGATAATTAAAGATAAACGGCTGATAGCCGATGTTCCACTCCAAATCGAATAAAACTAAGTTGCGCGGCATTTGCGTCTGGTATCCTTTCAAAAAATGAACTTCTCAATGGCCTCAGCCACGCCGTCGTGGTTGTTGTCGGCGACGGTCACATAGTCCGCCGCCTCCTTGACGGGGGGCTCTGCATTCTGCATGGCCACACCCACGCCGGCAAAGCGTATCATAGAGCAGTCATTGAGGCCGTCGCCGCAGGCCATGAGGTTGTCGCGGGTCAGCCCCCTGCTTTCCAGCAGACTGCCAAGGCTCACGTCCTTGGCGACCCCCAGCGGCACGGCCTCGATGAAGAAGGGGCTGGACGGGTAGAGGTCGATCTCGCCCGCAAACCGTTTCCGGCCTGCTTCCAGCACCTCGCCGCGGCGGGCGGGGTCGAGGGTAATGAGCATCTTGCAGATGGGATAATCCACATAGGCGGCGAGGTCCTCCACCTTCTGCATGGGCAGCTTGCAGGTAAAGCACTCCTTCAGCGCCCACTTGTCCTCGGGGCTTTCGGTGACGACGCCCTGCTTATTATAGGTAATGATGACCACGCCCTGCTCCCTGGCGAAGGCACAGAGCTGCGGCACATACTTTGCATCCAGCTGCTTGCGGTAGAGCGTCTCGCCGGTGGCACAGTCGATGATGGCACCGCCGTTATACGAGAGGATGCAGCCGCCCTTTTTATCCAGTCCCAGCTCCTTTGCCAGCGGCATGACGCCTGCCGTGGGACGGCCCGAGGCCAGCACGATGGTCACACCCTTGGCAGCAGCTGCATCCAGCGCTGCGCGGGTGGCGGGGGTAACGACCTTCTGGTCATTGGTCAGGGTGCCGTCGAGGTCGAGCGCCAGCACACGAATATCTTTCTTTTCCATATCCAGCCTCACTTATTTTTACAGGCCGGAACGTCCCGGCCCTGTCGATTTTATCGCATACCTTTTTATTGTACAATGAATGCACCTCTCAGCGCAAGACTCTTTGTTATATTTCTTCGGCACTTTGGAGTTTGTTTGAAAATACAAACTGTAGTTTGTACCAAAAAACACGTAAAGATAGACATTTCTAACTACTCATCGTAAAATGTTAGCAGATATAAACATCGTCAAAATCCCTTGAATTTTCCAAAAACCGCGTTATAATAACGGCAGAAACACTTATCCCATGCCCTTTGGGGTACATGAGGGAATACGATAAAAAGGAAGGTATACTACTATGTTCGATATGAAGAAGATTGCTCTGTTCGCTGCCGGCACCCTGTTCGGTTCCGCTGGTTTCAAGCTGCTGTCCAGCAGCGATGCCAAGAAGGTCTACACCCAGACCACCGCTGCTGTCCTGCGCATGAAGGACTCCACCATGGAGACCGTCAGCAAGGTCCAGGAGCAGGCCGGTGACATCCTCGAGGATGCAAAGGCCATCAACGAGGCCCGCGCTGCCAAGGCTGAGGCTGAGGTCATCGAGGACGCTGCTGAGGCAGAGACCACCGAGACCAACGAGTAATTTTGCAGTCTTTGAGCCGCCTGCGGGCGGCTCTTTTTATGGTTATTTTTTGCAATACGCAGAGGATATTCTGATATGAAATGTACTATTCTTCATGAGAGCCGCGGCCGCCTGCGGGTACACGTCTGCAATGTGCGGATGACCCTTCACCGGGCCGATGTGCTGGAAGCCTATCTGAACCACCACGACGCCGTGAGCAAGGCCAAGGTCTACGAGCGGACGGGCGATGTGGTGGTGTATTACACCGGCTCCCGCAAGGACGCCGTCACCGCCCTGAGCACCTACCGTTTCGATGACCCCGAACTGGACGCACTGGTCACCAGCGCCGACAGCCGCCGCATCAATCAGGAATATCAGGAAAAGATGTATAACCTCCTGGCAGGCCGGGTGCTGCGCAACTTGTTCCTGCCCGCCCCGCTCAACGCCGCCTACACCGTGTTCCGCTCCATCAAGTTCCTCTGGAAGGGTGTGTGCTGCCTGTGGCGCCGCAAACTGGAAGTCGAGGTGCTGGATGCTTTGAGCATCGGTGTCTCCATCCTGCGGGGGGATTTCGCCACCGCAGGCTCCGTCATGTTCCTGCTCAACGTCGGCTCCCTGCTGGAGGAGTGGACCCGCAAGAAGAGCCTCGACGACCTGGCCCGCAGCATGGCCCTGAATGTCGATAAGGTCTGGGTCCGCGCACAGGGTACCGAAGTGCTCATGCCGCTCACCAAGGTCCACCCGGGCGACGAGATCGTCGTCCGCTCCGGCAACATGATCCCGCTGGACGGCACCGTCATCGAGGGCGAAGCCATGGTCAACCAGGCTGCTCTGACCGGCGAGTCCATGCCGGTGCGCAAGACCATCGGTGCCACCGTCTACGCCGGCACTGTGGTGGAAGAGGGCGAGTGCGTCCTGACCACCAGGGCCGAGGGCGGCGCCAACCGCTACGACAAGATCGTGGCCATGATCGAGGAATCCGAGAAGCTGAAGTCCAGCACTGAGAACCGTGCGCTGGTTCTGGCCGACCGTCTGGTCCCCTGGTGCCTCGGCGCCACCGTCGTCACCTACGCCCTGACCCGGAACGCCACCCGCGCCATCTCCTGCCTGATGGTCGATTTCTCCTGCGCCCTCAAGCTTTCCATGCCGCTGGCCGTTCTTTCTGCCATGCGCGAGTGCGGCGCAAGCCACATCACCGTCAAGGGCGGCAAGTACCTCGAGACCCTGTCCAAGGCTGACACCATCGTCTTCGACAAGACCGGCACCCTGACCCGCGCTACCCCCAAGGTGGTCAAGGTCGTTCCCTTCTCCGGCTGCAGCGAGAGCGAAGTTTTGCAGCTGGCCGCCTGCCTCGAGGAGCACTTCCCCCACTCGATGGCCAACGCCGTCGTCCGGGAGGCCAAAGAGCGCGGCATCTCCCACGAAGAGATGCACTCCGAGGTAGAGTATATCGTAGCCCACGGCATCGCCAGCCGCGTCAGCGGTGAGCGGGTCGTCATCGGCAGCCACCACTTCGTCTTTGAGGACGAGCACTGCACCATCCCCGAGGACGAGCGCGAGAAGTTCGATAACCTCGAGCCGGAGTATTCTCACCTCTATCTGGCCGCTTCGGGCCATCTGGCCGGCGTCATCTGCATCGCCGACCCGCTGCGTCCGGAAGCTTCCCGCGTGCTGCGCGCTCTGCGCGGCCTCGGCATCACCAACACCGTCATGATGACCGGTGACAGCGAGCGCACCGCCGCCGCCATCGCAAAGCAGGTGGGCGTGGACCAGTTCTTCGCCGAAGTCCTGCCCGAGGACAAGGCTGCTTTCGTCCAGAAGGCCAAGAGCGAGGGCCACACCGTCGTGATGATCGGCGACGGCATCAACGACTCCCCCGCCCTCTCTGCCGCTGACGTCGGCATCGCCATCAACTCCGGCGCTGCCATCGCCCGCGAGATCGCAGATGTGACCATCAAGGCCGACAGCCTCGAGGAGCTGGTCGTCCTTAAGACCATCGCCAACTCCCTGCAGCGCCGTGTCAGCGCCAACTACCGCTTTGTGCTGACCTTCAACTCTGCCCTCATCGCGCTGGGGGCAATGGGCATCCTGCAGCCTGCGTCTTCTGCCATGCTGCACAACCTCTCCACCATCGGCATCAGCCTCAAGAGCATGACCAACCTCATCCCCGAGGAAAAGGCTCAGAAGGCTCTGGTGGAAAAGAACTAAATCCCATCAGATACAAAAATACCGGCTGTGCTTAAAACACAGCCGGTATTTTTATGTTCAGATATTACTCAAGGCCGATCTGCTGGGCGTACTCTTCCAGCAGCTCCCGCTCGAGGAAGGGGGTCTTGACGCCCTCGCGGTCGCGGTAGGTCTCATGGCCCTTGCCGATGACGGCGATGAGGTCGCCCTCCTGTGCGTGGTCCACAGCATAATGCAGGGCGTCGAGGCGGTCGGGGATCTCCACGAACTTTGCGTCCGGGTTGCCCTTGTTCATGCCCACGCGGATGTCGGCGATGATGTCCTCCACCTTCTCAAAGCGGTTGTTGTCCTCCGTGAGGATGGAGAAATCGGCCATCCTGGCACAAATTTCGCCCATGCCGTAGCGGCGCAGCTTGGAGCGGTTGCCGCCGCAGCCGAACACCACCACGAGGCGGTGGGGGTCGTAGGCCCTCAGGGTGGTGAGCAGGCTCTCGGTGGAGACTTCGTTGTGGGCGTAGTCCAGCAGGATGGTGAACTTCCTGCTGATGGGGACCAGCTCCACGCGGCCCTTGACCACGCAGCGGCCCAGACCTTCGTGGATGGCCTCATCGGGCAGGCCCAGCACCTTGCCCACTGCGAGAGCAGCCAGCGCATTGTAGACGCTGAACTCGCCGGGCATATTCACCTTGACGTCCATATCGTCCTTGCCGGAGACATGGAACTGGACGCCGAGGAAGTCGTGGGTGCGGAGCAGCTGATAAGTACCGGCGCGATAGTCGGCCTTCTCGCTGCAGCCGTAGGTCACCAGCTTGCAGGTGTGGCCTTCCAGCAGGGCCTCGGTGTTCTCGTCGTCGATGTTCACGACGCCGGTGGTGCAGCGCTTGAAGAGCTGACCCTTCCAGCTGCGGTATTCTTCAAAGGTCTTGTGCTCGCCGGGGCCGATGTGGTCGGGCGAGAGGTTGGTGAAGACGCCGATGTCGTAGTGGATGCCCGCCACGCGGTCCATCATGAGGCCCTGACTGGACACTTCCATCAGCGCCGTGTCGCAGCCGGCGTCCAGAAACTCCCGGAACGTCTTCTGCAGCTCATAGCTCTCAGGGGTGGTGTTGGCCGTCTCCTGATGGCGGCCGAGGAAGTAGATGCCGTTGGTGCCGATCATGCCCACTTTGCGGCCTGCGGCTTCCAGCACGCTCTTTATCATGTGGGTGGTGGTGGTCTTGCCCTTGGTGCCGGTGACACCGATCATGGTCATCCGGCGGGAGGGGTTGCCGAACAGGTTGCCGCTCATGAGTGCCAGCGCATAGCGGCTGTTCTCCACCTTCAACACGGCAGCACCGGGGACGGTGGAAAGGTCGATGTCGTGCTGGACCACCAGCGCCGTCACGCCGTCGGCCACGCACTGGGCGGCGTAGTCGTGGCTGTCCCGCTGGGTACCCACGATGCAGACGAAAAGCCGGCCCGGGGCCGCCTTGCGGCTGTCGTAGATGATGTCCTCGATGTCAAGTTCAAGGCTGCCCTGCACCAGCGTATAGGACACGCCCTCCAACAGTTGTTCCAGTTTCATCGTTCAAATGCTCCTTATTGCTGTTCTGCCGCTGCGGCAGTGGGGTCTTCGGCGGGCGCGGCTTCCGCGCCCTCAGTATCGGGTTCGGTGCCGGAGGCTTCCTCCGGCTGGCTCTCGGCTTCTGCCTCCGCCGGGGCGGCAGGCTCTTCCGGGGCCGTCCAGCCCGAGGGCAGGGTCGGCTCACCCTGTGCAAAGCGGAATTTGCGGCTGGAAGAGGCGCTCAGGTGGCTCAGATCCAGCATACCGGTGTCGGTGGGCGAGCAGCCCTTGCCGTCCTCGTTGAGCAGGACATACTTTGCCAGCCGGAGTTTGTAGTCCAGCTCATTCAGGGTACCCAGAAGCACGCTGATGCGGCCCTGATACAAAAACGCCATCTGCTCCGGGTCCTCGAACTCGATGCGGGTGACATCCGCCCCCAGCTCACTGCTGTCCAGTGCGGTCAGCAGAGTGTTCAGGGACTCGAGCCGCTTATCCGTGGGCGGTCCGGCCTCGCTGGATGCGGCGCTGTCAGACGCCGCGCTGCCCGAAGACGGGCCGGACGGTCCTGTCTCAAATTCCAGCTGTGTACCCGGCGTCGCGGATACCGGCTCGCCGCCGCAGAGGATGATAAGGTCCGGCTGGGCCGAATCCTGATCCAGTATCTTCAGCCCCGCAGAAAGGCTCAGCCAGCCGCCGGACGTCTGCATGGCGTAGACGGCAGCGGCCGCGTTGGTCCGCACCACTACGGTGTTAGGGTAATCCCGCTCCACCCGGATATTTTCCAGCAGCGGGAACTGCTTTTCCAGCGCAGCGGCCTTTTCGGCGGGGTCGAAGCTGAAGATGTTCTCTTCCGCGTGGACGCCCAGCGCCTGCAGGATCTCAGCGCTGGAATAGCTGCCCACCTCCTGCACCACCTCTCCATCGACCGCCACTTCTAAGGTGTTTATCTTGAAGAGCATGGTCACCGTGAGGTAGACGCCCACCCCGATGACGCAGAGCAGCAGCGCCAGCGCCGTCAGGCGGCGGATGGCCCTGCGGCGGCGGACAGCGGCCCGGGTCAGACGACGCTTTTTTCTGCCCTCCCGCCGGGCCGGGCTGCGGAGGTTCGCCTCCGTGGGGCGGTAGCGCCCGCCGCTCTGGGGCCTCCGGGCGCTCTGGGCATTCTGGGGCCGCTGGCCATTGCGGGGGCGGCTCCCATTTGCGGGGTAGGCGGTCGTGTTCTGACGGGGCCGCTGGCTTCTCTGCTGGCCCTGACGGCGGCTCTGGTTCTGGTTATTGGGCCGTCGCGCCGTCTGCTGGGGAAACTGGATGCTGTTGTCCGCATATCCCGAGCTGTAGTTTTCGAACGTCACATTGCCGCCCGAGAAGTCCAGCGTCTGCTCCTGATAGCCCTGCGTCCGGCGGCGGTCCTGATTCGAGGGACGCCGGTCCTGCGTCCAGTCGTAGGCTTTGCGGGGCTTTCCCTGCCGTCGGGCGCTGTTCTGCTGGATCGAACTGCTGGGGCGTCGGCTCTTGTTCCGATCCTGCTGCATGGTGCGGCGTCGCCTCCTTTCCGTCTGATTATTTTATCACAAGAGTGCTGCCGAATCAATCACGGCGTCTTGACCAGTTTCATCAGGGCGTCGGCGATGCGGTCGAGGCTGTCGTCCACCGAGAGGGTGCGGGCGTTCCTGCCCATGGCAGCCAGCTTACCCGGCTCGGCCAGCAGGCCGGAGACGGTCGAGACCAGCTTCTCGCCGGTCAGATCCTTTTCCTCGATGACCACAGCGGCACCGGCCTTCTGCAGCTCCATGGCGTTGTAATACTGGTGGTTCTCCGCTACATTGGGGCTGGGGATGAGGATGGCGGCGCGGCCCTCGGCTTCCAGTTCGGCCAGCGTCAGCGCACCGGCACGGCTGATGACGAGGTCGGCAGCGGCCAGCAGCTCGGGCATATTGTTGATATATTCCTTCACCACGAGGCTCTCACCGGGAGCAAAGCCTTTTTCCTTTTCAAGGTTCTGGAACAGCTCGACGCCGTACTGTCCGGTGGCGTGGATGTGGAGCACAGGCTTGTGCTCTTTCTGCTCCCAAGCGCAGAGGTCGGCCACCACCTCGTTGACACGGCGGGCGCCGAGGCTTCCGCCGAAGGAGAGGATGACGGTGCGGTCACCGGCACCCAGCTGGGCGCGGATGGCGTCCCGCTCCCCTGCCTTCTCGAACACTTCAGGCCGCACCGGGTTGCCCACGACCTGCGTCTTTTCGGGCGCACCCAGCTTTTCCACAGCGGCAGGCACGGCGGCGAACACGATGTCCACGTCCGGGGCCAGCAGCTTGTTGGTCACGCCGGGGAAAGCGTTCTGCTCATGGATGGCGGTCTTGATGCCCTTCTTGGCGGCGCAGCGCACCACCGGGCCGGAGACGTAGCCGCCGCAGCCGATGACGAGGTCGGGCTGCACTTCCTTCATCATGGCCCGGGCTTTCGGGCCGGAGAGGGCCAGGTTCCAGAGGGTGATGATGTTCCGCTTGATGTTGTTCAGGGAGAGCCTGCGCTGGAAACCGGTGATCTCGATGTGGTGGAAGGGGTAGCCCGCCTGGGTCACAAGGCGGTATTCCATCCCCTCTTTCCGGCCTGCAAAGTGTATCTCGGCGGACGGGTCGGCCTTTTTGATGGCTCCCGCGATGGCCAGAGCCGGGTTGATATGTCCGGCAGTGCCGCCGGCTGCGATCAGTACACGCATGGTGATTTCCTCCTTATCTGGATGTGCTCAATATCCCATGTTGGGGTCGAGCCGGATGGTGTTGTCGGACTTTTCTTTTTCCCGCTGTTCCCGCTGGGCGCGGAGATTCTCCCGCTCGAGGCGGGCGCGCTCGCCGCCCCGGCCGATATTTATCATCACGCCCATCTCGGCCAGCAGCAGGATGAGGCTGGTGCCGCCGGAGGAGAAGAAGGGCAGCGAGATGCCGGTGTTGGGCAGGGTGTTGGTGACGACCGCGATGTTGCAGAACACCTGCCACGCAATTTGGGCCATGATGCCGATGCCCACCAGTGTGCAGTAGCGGTTCTCGGCGTGGAACGCCAGCCACAGCCCCTGCACGAGGAAGAGCACGAAGAGCAGGATGACGATGACGGCACCGACAAAGCCCAGCTCCTCGCACACAACGCTGAAGATGAAGTCGTTGGTGCTCTCGGGGAGCCAGAGCTGTTTTTCGATGCTGTTGCCGAGGCCGAGGCCGGTGACACCGCCGGAGCCGATGGCGTAAAGGCTCTGCAGGGTCTGGTCGGTCATCTTGCTCAGGTCGTGGGTCCAGCCGTCCAGACGGCTCTGCAAGTACGGGATGGAGTCGATGTGCTCCAGCACGGTGCGGAGCAGCAGCACAGCGGACGCGCCGCCCGCCCAGGTGATGATGCCGCCGCTGCCGCCCAGCAGCAGGATGGTGCCGCAGATGGCCGTCGTCAGGACGATGCCGGACATATGGGGCTCAAGCATGAGCAGGATAACCACAGGGATGAGGGGCAGCAGCGGGACGATGAGTTCCCGCACGATGCGTTGATAGAGCCACTGGCCTGCCGGGACGCGCCGCCCGGAGGCGGGGTCCAGCTTTTCCAGATGGGGCGCTTTCGCGGCCAGATGGGCCGTGAGCAGGATCATCTCGAACTTTGCGATCTCCGATACCTGAATGGTAAAGCCGATGCGCAGCCAGCGGCGGCAGCCGTTGAGGGGCGCACTGAACAGCACCGCAATGAGCATCACGATGCAGACAGCATAGCCCGGCCAGACCATCCTGCGCAGAAAGCGGTGGTCGATGCGGGAGAAGAGCAGCATGACCGCGAGGCCCAGACCCAGACAGAGCATCTGCGACTTGATGTAGTAGAAGCTGTCGCCCATCCGCAGGTAGCCCGTGGTGTAGCTGGCACTGAACAGCATGATGAGTCCGAACACGATGATGACTGCCAGCGTCGCCAGCCAGTTGATGAGCACCTGCGGCCAGGGGCCGGGGCTCGACAAGATGGCAAAGGACTCAGGCTTTTTTCTCCGGATGGTCGCCATCCGCATTCCCTCCTTATCGGGTCCCGGCTCAGCTGGCCCGCGCCGCCTGCAAGGTCAGCGCAAGGCCCAGCATGGCCAGGACTCCAAAGATATAAAAGATATTCACCGGGTCAAAGCCCCGCTTTTCGAGCCAGCGGTGGAGCGGCGCGGTGCCGAACAGCTGCCGCCGCCCGCCGGAGGCTTTCCAGGCGATGATCTGCAGAGCCACCATGCCGCCCTCCAGCCAGTAGGGCAGGGCCAGCGGGAGCGTCAGCCCGGGCCAGCCGACGCTCAGCGGCACACAGCCCAGCGCACCGGCTAAAAACTGGCACCCCACTGCACCGGGGCAGAGCTTTGCGGGGTAGAAATTCCAGAGCAGGAAGGCCATCAATGCCCCGGCCAGCGCCGCCGGGAGGACCCCCAGCGGAAACCAGCCCAAGAGGGTCATAGCCGTCATGAGACCCAGCATGGCGATGAAGGCGCAGCCGCAGACCGTGCCGTCCATGCCGTCGGCGGTGCGGGCGCTCTCGGCCAGCGCCACTAAAATCGCCAGCCAGACCACCGGGGCCAGCGGCCCGAGGGTGCAGTAGCCAATACCCGGCAGGGCCAGCCCGTCGGGCAGGCAGTGGTTCAGCCCCAGCAGGGCCAGCACCAGCGTGCCGGAGGCCGCTTCCAGTGCCAGCCGCACCGGGCGGCGCAGCCCCAGCGGCGACCGATGCCGCAGCCGGACCAGATCGTCCGCCAGGCCCACGGCCCCGAAGCAGAGCGCCCCGAACAGGGCGATGAGCAGCCGGGTGGTCAGCAGGCTCTCGGTCCCCAGCAGCTCCGGCTGGGCGACACAGGCCGCTGTCCAGCCGACGCCCACCGCCGCCAGCGTCCCCACCATCAGGCAGAGCCCGCCCATCGTGGGCGGCTCATTTTCCTCCTGCCGGACGCGGAACGCCCGCAGCAGCGGCGTCATCAAATTCCCGAGCGCCGCCGTGAGGACGAACCCCAGCGTTGAGGCGACGATCAAGGCAAAACGAATCATAACAACGATACTCCAAGTGTTTTACTTTGTGCAGACGGGATAAAACAGGGCCAGCGCCTTTTCCAGTGCCATGCCCCGGCTGGCCTTCACCAGCAGAGCGTCGCCCGGGGCCATCCGGGCCAGCAGAGCGTCTGCGGCCTGCTGGTAATCCTCGGCGTGGACGACGTCGGCGAGGCCCGCGTCCTTTGCGGCCTTTGCCGTCCGTGCGGCCTCGGGGCCGTAGGTGACAAGAGCGGTCAGCCCGGCCTCTGCGGCCTGACGGCCCAGCTCTTCATGAGCGGGCGCGCTCATCCCGCCCAGTTCCAGCATATCGCCCAGCAGAGCGAAGCGGCGCTTGCAGGGGTACTCTTTGAACATCGCCAGCGCAGCCTTCATGCTGTCGGGGTTGGCGTTGTAGCAGTCCTCGATGACGTCCATGCTGCCTGCGTGGACCACCTTCTGGCGCATACCGGTCTGCTCGAAATCGGCCAGACCCGCGATGACGCCCTCGGGCGCGAGGCCCAGACGGGTGGCGGCGGCGTAAGCGGCCAGCGCGTTCGCCACATTGTGACGTCCCATCGCAGGGATCGTCACCTCATAGCGGCCTGCATTTTTATCACAGAGGGTGAAGGCCATGCCGTCGCCCTCCTGCCGGACATCGAGGGCGCAGACGTCGGCGTTCTCGTCGCCGAGGCTGAACCACACGGGCCGGACATGGGCGGGCAGAGCGGCTTTGCGCAGGAAGGGGTCGTCGCCGTTGAGCACGAGGGGCGAACCCTCGGCAAGGCCGGCGCAGATCTCCAGCTTCGCCTTGCAGATGTTCTCCTGACTGCCCAGATTGCCGATGTGAGACACTCCGATGCAGGTGATGATGCCCACATCGGGGCGGGCGCACTTTGCCAGACGCTCGATCTCGCCGGCGTGGCTCATGCCCATCTCGACGACAGCGTACTCCGTATCCCTGCCGATGCGGAAGATGGTGCGGGGCAGGCCCAGCTCATTGTTCTGGTTGCCCTCGGTCTTGATGGTATTGCCAAAGCCCGCGATGGCGGCGTAGGTCATCTGCTTGGTGGTGGTCTTGCCCACACTGCCGGTGACGCCCACCACCTTCGGGTGGAACTGGCTGCGGTAGTTTGCGCCCATGACCATCATGGCGTGGTAGCTGTCGGGGCTGATAACCGCCCGTTCAGCCGGGACGCCCTCCACCGGATGGTTGAGGACGACGTAGGCCGCGTCCTCTTCCAGCGCCCTGGCCGCGAAATCGTGGCCGTCGAAGCGCTCACCGGGGAAAGCCACAAAGATGCAGCCGGGACAGACCTCGCGGCTGTCGGTGGTCACGAGGCCGATGGGCTGGCTGTCGGCGAAGCCCTCGGGGGCAAGGCCCTTCAAAAGCAGGTCTGCTGCGATTTTTTCCATAATAAATCTCCTTATCCGCAAGTGATGGTGACGACGGTGCCTTTCTGGACGCTGGAGCCGGCGGCCTCGCTCTGGCTCTGCACGGTACCGGCGCTGTCGCCCGCCACCTGACAGTTCAGGCCGGCGGCGGTCAGCATCTGGCGGGCAAAGTCGGCACTCTTGCCGCTGACGTCCGGCACTTCCGTGTGGCTGCCGGAATAGGTATCGGTGTAAAGATAGATGGTGGTGCCGCTGGCCACCGTTGCGCCCGCGTGGGGGTACTGGTAGGTGACGACGGCGGCGGTCTGGTCGCTCTCGCTCTCCACGAGCTGATGCTTGAGGCCTTTGGTATTCAGGGAGACCTGCGCATTGCTCCACTCCTTGCCCACGAGGTTCGGCACCTTGACGGTGTTCTGGCTGCGGTCGATGCCGTCGGTGGCAATGCCCAGATAGGGAGCTATCTCACTGATGATGTTGCCGACCACAGGCGCAGCCAGGATGGACGAATAGTCGGTGCGGGCGTTGTTGGGGTCGTCCAGCATGACATAGACCAGAATTTCGGGGTCGTTGGCGGGCAGGACGGCGGCAAAGGAGGCGACCTTCTTGTAGTCGCCGTCGGCGCGGCGCTCCATGTTCAGCTGCTCGGACGTACCGGACTTGCCGCCGATGCGGTAGCCCGCGACGTAGGCGTTGGAGCCGCCGCCGGTGGTGGTGCCGTCGCCGACCTCGTATTCCATGATCTGGCGGATGGTCTCGCTGGCGCTCTTGCTGATGACCTGGCGGCGGACGTTCGCGCCGATCTCCTCGACGACGTTGCCGTTCTGGTCGGTTATCTTATCCACCACATGAGGGGTGACGAGGTAGCCGCCGTTGACGGCTGCCGAGACGGCGGTGCAGACCTGCAGCGGGGTCACAGCCATTGCCTGACCGAAGGCGGAAGACGAAAGCTCGACCTCGCCCAGCTGGCTCTTGGTGTAATACTTCATCATGCCCGTCTCGTTGGGCAGATCCACGCCGGTGCGCTCGGTGAAGCCGAAAGCGTCGAAGTAGTCGTAGAAGACGCTGGGACCCAGCCGCTGACCCAGCTGGATGAAGTAGATGTTGCAGCTGTTCCGGAGGGCCTCGGCGAGGTTCTGGACGCCGTGGGCCTTCTTACCGGCGCAGTGGTACGTCTCTTTCGCCACGCCGTAGGCACCGGAGCAGTTGAAGGTGGTGTAATAGGTGGCCTTGCCCGAGTCCACGCCCATGGCGGCCGTGATGACCTTGAAGACGCTTCCGGGGTAGTACAGCTCGGTGATGGTCTTGTTCTTCCACTGGATGTCGCGGTAGGTTCCGGTGTAGTCGGGGTCTTCTTCCGGTATCTTCTTGCCCTGCTCATCCCGGAGATAGTTGCCGTTGGCGTCTTTCTTGTAGATGGTGTAAATTTCCGGCTCGGCGTTCACCTGCTCATTCAGATAGGCCAGGTTCTCGCTGAAATCCAGCGGAGCGTTGGGGTCGAAGTCAGGCTTCGAGGCCATGGCAAGGATGGCACCGGTCTTGACGTTCATGACGATGGCTGCGCCGCGGTTCTCGACCGTGTTGGCGTAGATGGCCTCGTTGAGGTAGCGCTCCACGACCTCCTGCACATTGACGTCCAGCGACAGCACCAGATTGGAGCCGTCCTTGGCGGCGTAAGTGGTGGCGTTGGCGTCGGCGATGGCGTTGCCGTAGGCATTGCGGAGGGTGATGGTGCGGCCATTGACGCCCGCGAGGGTGTCATTGTAGGATTTTTCGAGGCCGTAGAAGCCCTCGCCGTCGCCGTTGCAGAAGCCCAGCACCGATGCGGCGAACGCGCCGTAGGGGTAATCGCGCTGGAAGCTCTTGGACGAAGAGACGGAGACGCGGCCCTTCTTGATGACGGTGCCGTCTTCCAGAGTCTTGGCTTTGGCGTGATCTTTATTATATTCGCTGATGTATTTCTCGATGGAGAGCTTGACGGCATTGTTCACCTTGGTGGCCAGCACCTGATAGGACGAGCCGTTTTGGGCCAGCGCATCGTGGACGGTCTGGTACTGGGTCTGATATTCCGCCGAAGAGGTATCTACGCTGTCCAGACTCTCGCCGTCGCCGGAGAGCAGCCGCAGGGTGAGCTGGCGGCTCACATCGGCCAGCGTCGTCTCGTCCACGGTCTTGACAGCCTCGCCTGTCTCCTCGACGGTCTGGCTGGTGAAGAGGGCCGTACTGTAGCTGGGGTCGGCCCAGATGGTCCATACTACGCTGGTGGACGCCAGCGTGATGCC
>OGUJ01000386.1_pt1 | contig 34751 bp, 41 predicted proteins | sample 1573661 | NCBI WGS metagenome assembly OGUJ01 (sample SAMEA2581933, study PRJEB24529) | metagenome | biome: Human gut stool | place: China | collected 2011
CTTCAGTGCCGAAGTGGCGAAATCGGTAGACGCAGTTGATTCAAAATCAACCGTAGAAATACGTGCCGGTTCGAGTCCGGCCTTCGGCACCAAAAACGATTGTGATAATCGGAAAATCTACAACAATCAGTACGTTGTACAATGAAGCTGGACGTTGACGGCAACTACAAAATGGCCGCATCTCCGGCTTTTTTTGTTTATAAAGCCTCGGGCCGGATCTCTTCACTCACTCCCTGTTTTGTCAATCTCTCTCCACGCAACTTCTGAGCATCTCGACATTGTGTTCAATATAGCTGAGCGTCACTTTAATATCGCGGTGGCCGAGTAGTTTCTGCGTGACATACAGATTTTGCTCCGGTTTCTGCATCAATTCTGTGGTAACGGTATGACGGTAGCGATGTGATGAAAAACGGCTGTGGCAGGCATCGCTGAGTTTGGCAAAGAAATAACTGACCTGATTTTCTGTCATCGGTTTACCCTGGCGCAGCGTTCTCCGACTGAAACGATTGATGTTGAACAACTGCTCGTCAGCCCGTATTCCCTTCGTTTTAGCCTCCTCAAGTAGATGCTCCAGATAGGGCCGCAGCCGGGAGGCGATGGGAACAATATGTTCATCATGGTTTTTGCTGCCTTCGCTCTGGATAAACAGCGTGTCATGGACCAGATCGATATCCCTGACCCGCAGGTGAATAAGCTGATTCAGCCGGATCGCGGTGTAGTTGAAGGTTTCAACCACGGTCAGCCAAAACCATGCCGGATATAAAGGCGAACGATAGCCGCGCTGCATTTTCTCCCGTTCGATAAACTGGTTCAGTACTTTGCGGGATGCGAGGATTTGCTCGCGGGTCAGGGTTTTCTTTTTCTTGCGGGATTCCCGTAGCGATGTTTTCTGAAATGGATTGATGAACTGCTCCAGTAGCCCCTGTTCAATCGCGAAGTTATACAAGGCCCGCATATGGCGCATATAGTGGTTCCAGCTCACCGGCTTGATACAGCGCACATTTAACAGGTAATGACGCCATTCCAGTACCATATGCGGTGTGACTTCGGCGGGAAGTACGTTGCGTCAGTGGGTAAACTGATTTACCGCCGTGCAATAGCAGCTCTGGGTATCAGGGCGCAGCAGACGGGCAAAAAAATACTCTTCCAAGAGCTGTTCAAAGGTCATGGGGGTCTTCTCCTTCACTGAGCAAGAGATGAGGGTTATTAAAGGGAACGTCATCTCCAAAAAGCGGCGTGGGATCGTCAAGCAGATATCCCTTCAGACGTGGACAACGGCGTGGGCCGACAACGGCGCAGTGCCAGATGTTGAGGCCGTTTTTTTGTTTTCGGTGAAGATTCAGATTCTGGAACTTCTTCTGTACCTCCCGCCAGTATTCTTCAGGGACATTCTGACCGCAGGCGCTAAGCCAGAGTTTGAAAATACCGGGAGTCACCAGAAACACCGACCCGGCGACGGTATGGATCCGGGCGTTAGGTTCATTGACTTCCAGATGTTGAGCCTGAACGTTACGAACCAGCCACTGCCAGAATGCTTCGCCGGATAGTGCGGTATCGTTCTGTTCGGGTTGGGGGGATGGTTGTTCTACTTCGGTGTTTGTTTCAATCACTGCTTCTGTCTCATTTCGGATCCCCGCTATCGGTGTGACGCTTCCACTGAAGGTTGCAGGCCGCTGTTGTGGATCTTCCCAAATCAGCAAAGGGGAAAAACGTAACAGCGTGAGTTCACTGCTCCAGCCGCCGCTGGCCTCAATTCGGCAATGCCAGATGGCTTTATCCTCACAGGGAATGAGCAACTGGTATGCCTGCATCTCATCGAACAGCCGCACGTTATGCTGCGGTACGGCGTCAATACCCTGGCGCAGCAACCAGCCACGGACGGCATCGGCAGCGTTCTTGCTGACCAGCCACAGCGACTCTTCCGCCAGCCAGCCGTCAGAGCCACCGTTCGGGTTGTTGAGTCGGAACTCATTTGTCAGCAGGTCGCGCAGGGCTGTGATAATTTGCTGTGGCAGCGAGGTTTGCGGACGATGGATAGCCTTGACCGGATTGCCGCCGAGATTAAACGCCACCGATGCACGGTCAGCCTTCTGCACCAGTTCACCTGCCAGCCCGGCATACTGATACTGTCCGTTCAGGCAGTGCAGCAGAGTGGATAACGCAGCGGCATCGGCGGCGAGCCAGTCGAGGCTTTCCGGGGGAGAAGTTGGGTAAGCAGAAGGGCTGCCGCAGCCGAATGGCGCAGATAATCACGTTGCGGCAGATAGCGGAACCGATAAGGCTGGGCCAGCGGACCATGCCACGGAAACCAGCGTTGCCCGTTAATATCTTCCACTTCAATATCGGTGATGAGTTTGCCCAGATCGTGCAGCAGCGCGGCGTAAATGATGACCGTTGTCCAGCGTTCGGATTGTGCGGCCTGATCTTCCGGCGCTGCATCAGGTGGAAAAAGATAACTCTGCCGCAGCCGTGCGGCATAACAGGCGGCTTCCAGGCTGTGATCGAGCAGGCCACCTGCGTGGGAATGGTGGTGGTTTTCCGAGGCTGGGAACAACTGCGCCAATTCTGCGAAGCGGTGGATTGGTATCAGCCAGAAGCGTTCGAACAGTGAGGCGGGAACGGCGGTGCTCTGGCGAATAAACTGGATCAGCTGTTGGCGAGTAGTTTCAACCAGTAGCGTTTGCGCGGATTCAGGATGCAGCCATCCCTCCGTGACGTCTGGTTCGCCAGTGGATGGTGTGGTGTTTTGCTTTTTGCGCGTCAGCCATATCCGCATAATGGCCCTTTCCCCTTTTTCGGGTAAGCCCGTTACCCCTTCACTCTCTTCCCCTTAACCTTTTGGATTTTGCCTTTTGGTGCCGTCAGATTTGGGGCGAAACTGTTTATTGGGTTGCGCAAATTTATTGGAGTGGAGAAAAACGGCAGAGCAGGATGCTCCGCCGTTGATATGAAGGTCATGCGCTCAGCGCTAACGGCTGCTGCGCCCGTTCAAGCAGATATTCACAGGCATTACGCGCTAATCCGCTGGCGCGGAAAATCGCTTTTTTGTCCTGCTGCAACACCTTCAGCCACGATGCGATGTAACTGTCATGCTGTAGCTTCGACTGGATGCCAACATGAGCACACAGGAAAGCCGCTCCCATTTCGGCGACCAGCTCTTCAAAACTGTACATCGGATCGCCGAAGGTATGCTTTCCGGCAGTGATGCCGTCCCGATTCAGCCGTGAAGGTGTCCGGTTGCGTGCTTCAGTTCATGCAGCAGCGTGCCGTAATAATCCTCACGCGAAGTGAACTGCTCAGGATGCGGCATGATGATGCAGTCGCCCTGGCGAGTAATACGCCCGATTCTGGCGTCGGTGAGTGATCGTCACCGCGCTTTGCCGGGCAACCTGCTCAGCGGCGGCGATAGGGTCATCGACCATCACGACAGGTTGTGAAAACGCCTCCGGAAGTCCTTCACATTGCTGAATGTTGAACAGCCGGAACTCGCGTACCACGGCGTACGACGTCACTTTGGGGCTACCGTTAGCATCAAGAACGGTGTTCCCGTTGCTGTCCACTACCTCGCGCTGCTGGAGCAGATAAAACACGGCCAGTGTAGATTTTTCGCCTTTGCGGAGGTTACCGCCCGCATTGCGAATTTGAGTGAAGGTCAGCCAGCGATCGCTTTCATATCCCTGTCGTTCTGCGCTGTTCCAGAGCAGAGGGATGTTGATGCCATGATAAAACCGCCCGGATAAGGCATTCATCGGCACCACCGGTTCCCCTTCCCGCCATGGGCGAACCCAGGGGATCACGCCTTTCTCCAGCGCGGCGATAATTTCATCGGTGACTTTCTGGTAAAGATCGTTGCTTCTGTTCATAAGCGTAACCTCATGATAAAGAAGCCGGGTACAGCGCTCCCGGTCGGGAGTCGCCCGGCACGGGGAGTAAAGGATGCTGAGGTAATCAGCAGGTATGAAGGGCAGTAACCAACAGGTGGTTATCTTCAAGCGTTAAGCGCAGTGGCGTCATCAGCGGTACATTGCTGCTGCCGTCAGAGGGCAAACAGTACAGACCGAAATTGATGCTCTTACGGTCCGGGCCTGCGCTTTTGAATGTCAGCATGGTGGCGACAATCAGGTTTTCGAGACGGTCGTCTTCCTGAGAGGGATCGAGTGGAAAACTGACTACCTTTTCCCAAGCCTCAGATGAGACAGACAACGATAAGGATTTTGCTTCAGGGCAAGATGAGGTTGGCATAGCGTTTCTCCAGTGATGAAAGCAAAGAAACACCGCCCGACAGGGAGGGATTCCCTGCATGGTGGGGTAGAGGGTGTATCAGGCGCTAAGCGCTGTCCGCGAGGATGATACGGAGCGGACGAAAAGGCGAGCCTCACCGGGTAAGGTGGCAACCTGAAGGCTCTGGTTGCGGGTCGTACTTTGTACAGATTAATACGGTATCAATAATAATCAAGAGCAAGCCTGGTGTGTGATTTATCCGCTATAGGGGGTAAAGGCAATTTATCCTCTGGAGGGGATAAAGCATATTGGGCAGGCGATGATACCTGCAAAGCCCACTGTCTCAGGCTTTGAAGATCTGTTTACGATGCCAGCCGACGTATTGTTCGGTAGGCCACAGTGATGTGTCATGAGGAAGATGCAACGGCTGGCCGTTGCGTTGCCAGAACAGGTTATCCACCACCGGGCTACGGCTGACGCCGCTGGAGATGCGGATGGTAAGGTTTTCATCCAGCCCGAATGCGCCCATATCAAACGCATCATGGTGCAGCGAACACAGTGCCAGACCGTTGTTTACCACACACGGCCCGCCATAGGTTTTCCAGTGGATATGGGCTGCTTCAATACCAACCAGCGCACCATCCAGCCGTAGATCGTAACCGCAGAAAGCACATCGCGAATGGTAAGCCCGGAGAACGATATCCCTGAATCGCGGATCGCGGTTCTTTGAACGGTCGATAAAATCCAGATCTAGTTGGTTGGCGAGGATCCTCTGAATACTTTCGGGAAAGCGATCCATCAGAATTTGCTGGGCCAGTTGGTCGATCATCTCCGGATGCGCCTGCAACTGCTGGTAAGCCGCTTCATCAAAGCCGCCTGCTACCTGGTTATCAATCAGCTCTTTTTTTGTCGGCTGGGTGTTGCCTTTACGGGGTTTGCAGCCTTCCGCATTGGCAATTTCCCAGAAGCCATCAGTTCTGAGTCGCCAGAAAGGCATATTTGGATAGTCAGTACGACGCTTGGGGCCAAATTCTTTCAGCAGGTGAGTGAGCGGTTCGTGGATCTCAAGGCCGTAGTTAAACAGGCGCGGGTGTCCTGCTTTGTACTGCGACAACACATACAACAACAGCAACGGCTTATGTGGCGCGCATACGTCACCCTGACGCCATACAGAGACGTTAGAGATGGCTGATTGCAGTGTTTTGAGTGATGTCATAGGAATGAACCGGGTAACTGGCTGATGTTATTGCGATCATGCTCGCAAAAGAGGTGAAATTCAATTGTGGTTTGTCATGTTGTTAAGTGAGGGAAAGATGCTTAACGTTGGTACCTTTCATAGGTAACCCAAGGATATTCAGTTCTATCAAGAGTGAACATAGCGAGGGTTTTAATCAACATATTGTTTTATTTGTATTATTTTTTTCAAGTGCTATCAGCGTGCGTTTTAACCTTGGTTAAGTCATTTCATGTTTCGTAATGACACTACCGATATTAAAATTTAGAATCTAAAATCAGAATCATTTTTTGAATCTAATGTTGATCTTTACTTGAGTAGGATGTATGTTGTCATACGACACTAAATGCAGGGGGATTTATTATGTCTAATTTCATCGATGCTTTAAAGGCAAGCTTGAAGGCTGGAGACGGTAATTCCGTGACGGTATCTGTTCGTATCAGTCAGGATGAAAATGATATTCTTCAAAATATTGCAGCGCATGTCGGTACTTCCCGACAGGAAGTTGTCCATCAGTTGATCAAATTGCATGCTATCCCTGCTTGGCTGGCATTGCAGGCATCCGGCCAGGAGAAGAGCTCGCTTATTTCAGAAAGAAAATCAGAATACTTCATTTTGAACACTAATAAGACGAATAGTAAAAGTGATCATGAACTCATGATAAATGAAGGTATTGCTGCTGCTTTTGAAGATGGGTACATAGGAAAAATAGACAGAATAGAAAAGGGAGATATTGTTTTTTTGTATGAATCAGGTCATGGCATTATTGCCTATGGTATTGCAACTGGTGATTCCATTGATGAGGAAGAACCTGAAAAATATGGGCATAAGAGTATGCGCTATCAATATCTCAAAAATTTTCGACGTTTGTCATCTCCGCTTTCAGCCAAGGAAGTCAAGCGTATCGTTGGCCGCTCTATTCCCTTTGTTCAAACATTAGCGTCGATTTCTGATGGTGATATACTTTACCAAGATTTAAAAAAACGGAAATAGACCCTACCCAAGTAATGTGGATAAAGTCCTAAGTGAGGCGCTGCTTTTAAATTATTTAGGGCCATTTCCGCAACGGGTTCTGTATTTTTATCATTGATTGTAATCACATCAGGTATAATTTAATGGTGATATTTACATATTTCATTGCTCGTAAAGCACTCACTGTTGATAGTGTCGCGCAGAGTTTTCATCTTTTCATATAACTAGCTTTCTGGGGGGGCAATTTTAGTGCGTTGTTTAAATCGAAAGGGATATGTATTATTTCTTTTTGATTATATATTATTGGCATGACTTGAAATTCCTAACACTTCCCCTTGATATTAATTGGGAATGCAATTGCATATGATTTTATAAGTTTAAAATAGAGGTTGTTATTTCTACTAGATTGCGGGATAATGTTTGAATCGCTCCGGGTCTTGAAATACCACGAATTTCAACCTGAATACCTACGATGTTCACTTTATCGATGACTATTTTTTCAAAAACGTTACATAGTCCAACAGGCTGAATATTACCATTTGGCATAGAAGGATATGCCAGTATTATATGGTTACTACCTGCTGCTTTGGAAAAAGCTAGAGCCTCATAAATATCGGCATGACTAATATGAAGCGCACCTTTCTCTATATGCCCTTTATATTTAGCATCTAGGAGTACCTTTGGCCTAACACCATCGGATTCAATTGAAAGATCAGGATATACAGATAGTGAACTCATTGTTCCTGTTGTTATTTTAGTTTTGTTACCAAGAGTGTAGCCACTTTGTGGAACTACTGCCGCGCTTCCAAAACCAAGCCTAGTTGCTATGGTTAACAAGTCCTCCCAAACTCGCCAAGTTCCTACTATGTAACCTGGTGCGCGTGCTTGCCCCTGCTTATAACCTAGTCCAAGCCCTCCTAGCACATCCATAGACAGTTCATGTAATGGCCTCCATGCCCTGTGTCTGGCAGGGATAGGTTTACTACGACTAGGTAAATTTTGCGGTGACAAATTACCAATTAGGCGCATAAGTGCATTCACAGCAGAGGGATTATTAACTTCTGGTAGCAATGCTTTGGCCGCAGCGACAAGGTTAGCGTTCCAACAGTTTCGCTGATCAAAGCGAATAAACTCCTGTTCAAAACCATCGGCTGATGGAAAGAGTAACTCCATAGGGTCAGGGTCTCCGTCAATAAAAAACTCTTTTTCACGCACCCGGCGGTAACTGCGCAGAGGTCTACGCTTATGCGCCTCATACATGTTTATGATTGCGCGAGCTATCAATGTTGGTAGATCTCGTGACGAGCTTCCGGAAGCTGATAATTGCTCCGAAACTAAAAGACGTCCATGCCGTGAAAGAGTGGACAAGAAAAAGAAATCTTCGCGCCAAGCAGAGTAAGCATCATTGAGTCCAAGGAATTTGGGTGCGACTTCTAATTCTAATGATGGGGTGATGCGGATTAGGCCTGCAAAATCAATAGCCCTTATACCCTTAGTATCAACAACAATAGGATTGTAGTTAAGCTTTAAGTTTGAAGCCACACGATTTCCCGCCTCAATTAAGATACTGTTTGCCTTGGGGCGATCTATGCCAGTGGTACTAGCAATAAAACGACCTAAGTCAACAGGTGAACCATACTCAACGAGAGATAGCCGGGTTTTGATATGAGTCACAATTGATTAGCCTCTAGGATTAGCAAAACTTCGTAGGGCTGCGTAGATATTACTCTCTGTAAAATTCGCAGGGCCCTCAAGTCTGAACCGTAAATCGTCGGCAAATGTCGTTTCTGTGAGTTTAAGAGGATTAAAACTAGGACCATCTAGAGCATTAAGGACAGCAGCAATACCTCGGGGATCCCCAAAGAACACCTCCTCTACGTGAGCACGCACTTTGGCCCATCCAACACACAGCGTGCCAAGAATCTCGGGTAGAGCTAACCCCTGAAGTTCTATATCAGACATTAAAACTCCATGTCCAATTTGAAATTCAGGGCCACGCCCAAGGGATATTTGTTCATTTATAGCTACCCATGCCCTGACAGATGCCTCCAAGACATCAGCCTTACTTCCTGGTAAATCAGGTAAGGCATCGATATTCTTAGTTCCAAGACCATAATAAGCTCTTAAAATACTTTCGTCTGGCTCAAGTCGTAAAGGTTCCCAGCGACGTAAGAATGCCACGTCCAAAGGCTCTACAGAAGCATCAGCTTGGTTCATGGCCGCTAAAATGTAGAGATCATGTGGTAAAGCATATTCGATGACATTGCCAGAGATGGGATCGAGTATTTCAAAGAATTGTGTTTCCGTACGAGGCGCCCCGTCAACTGATAAACGCTTGTCTGATTCAAGGGCTACAATAGCGCCACCGAACACCTGTACAGCTGGCCCCCTGTTAATTTCATCAATAATCAGTAGGGCTGCCCCATTGGCTTGCTTGGCGTGTTCACTGGCACGATATAGTGTGCCTTTCACAATGGTAAAATCTGGAGCGCCTGCTGCCTTATTGACAGCAGGAGTGATGCCTGAGATGAAATCACGATATTTAGAGTTCTGATGAAAGACAGTCCTAAAGACCTTACGTTTCTGCTTGTTAGGTGCGGGGATTTTTTTGACCATCCCAACAGAAGGTGGAATTGGTATACCTTTAATTGGGTTTAGCATTGGCGTTCCACCCATAGGTGTAATACCAAATGCTGACTCAAATGCTGCAGCAACCTCAGCTAACAGTTTTGACTTACCTGTCCCCGGAGCTCCTGTGAGCAAAACATTCTTTGAACGAGCAAGAAGGTTTAAAACACGTAAGCAATCAGTAGAAAAACTAGCGGCCATTGCAATATATTCCACCATTCATAAAATCAAAAAAACCAATAACCGCCTGATCTACCCGGCGTGGTGCATCAATACAATTCAGCATTCTTTGCGCTACTTGGGGGTCCCATAATCCTGCAGTACGTAAAGTTCGTTCTTCTGCATAATATGGCCAGACAGTGGAGTCCAATAGTTGAATTAGGAGCAGAAAAACTTTGTTTCCGGGGGCCGGACTCGGCATCAGAGTAGTCGAAAGACATGGCTGCTCATGAACTCTGGCTATTCTTCCTTCTGCTGGCCGAGCATCTGTTGGGGGTTCAAAGTAGGAAACTTCTCTATAAATATTCCCAGCTGCGTCGTTCCAATAGAAATAGCCTGAGTAAATAGTAGTGGGAACCATTGCCCCTTTACGGCGTCGAGTTTCAATTACTTGGTTTGGGAACATTTTTTTAACAATCGATGCTATATTGGGGTAAGAACCAAAGCGAAAGTCACGAGCCCCACCACCCGTGTTAGCGTCGTTAGATTCTGCATGAATTTTCCTAAGGTCACCAGGTACAATTTCTTTATATAATATCCGGGCAACTTGCCCTGCTCCATTAGCCATGATATCGGACTCCTTCTTGTTTTATTAATTCCCCACCAAGAGTAACTTCTGAGGGTATATACGCTATAGCTCCTAAGGTATGGGCCTCCGCGACTCTGGATGACCAAACTTTAGGATTGTTTCCTGTACGGCTTGCCATTACAGATAAAACTGTGTCTCGTGTGATCGTAGATCTACTTTCGCCGCGAAGTCTTATTTGACCTCGATCTAAAAGCGGAAAATCTTGAAGTATCAACTCCATGTCTTTCAAGTCGAGCCCATAGGCTAAAGCCACTTCGGTATCAATTTGTGCACGAAGCTGCGCCATACGCTCGTGAGTTGCACGAGTAGCCCCTGAGTTATCTAATATATTCAATTCACGAGCGGCATTCGCTAGCTTTTTCCACGATAAATCATCCTTGGTGAGTCTAGGTATAGGCACGCTTTGCAGAAGGAAGTAATTCACTGTTGTGGTGAGCACGCGGCGAAGCATCCAATCAAACGCGAAGCTATTTACAATGGATAACCACACTAGTAAGCGCTCTTCTGATGGATCCTCCGGAAAAAGGATCGTGGGAACCTTATTGCCGCAAGCCACTCCGGCTGGAATCAATGCAGCCATAAGAGAACGTTCATTCGTTTGACCCGCAATGTCGCAAAAACCAGCACGTAACATATTTACTCGGTGCTGATTGGCACGGGGAATATCTGATGGGCGAATCCAAAACTGCGGTGAAAGATGCGAACAACCAACGGCATAAGTTTTCCACAGAGCGCTGCGACCACTACCGGATACATGTCCCTTTACACCAAAACGGTGTGCCTGCACCATACGTCCTTCAACCAAAGGAATTGTTCCCATTGCTGCGTGGCCTAGGAACTTGGAACGTTCTTTGGTCATGTCAACCTCTCGGCAGAATTTGGGGGTCCAGCCGTAGCCAGGCTCTTCCCATGATATTCCTCTTTCAGCGATTTTTAAAAATAATCTCCATTCGCTCACGCTGCGGACTTCTGGCAGACTCAAATCGGGACGTACAGAGGCTAATGAATTATGGTTAATAGTGGCAGTTCCAGTAATTTCTAGGCCCGTTGGAGTTCCTTGTTCGTGCAAGAGAGTGATGTCTTGACGTTTACTTTTATTTAATCCTGCTTTAACCAGACAGACAGCCAAGAATTTAAAGCGTGAATCAATAGAGAAAAAGCGGGCGCGGTTATCGATAATCGATAAGGTAACTCGGTTACTTGCATCAAGAATTTTCTGTCGAATGGCCTGTGTACCTTGAGAACGAATAAGTCCCCCAGGTAAAAGAGCTGCCACAACCCCTTGTGTTTTGCAAAGCTCAAAGAAGAGGTCTGTAAATGCAATATAGAGGTCTGGTTCACCACAACCTAAGTTTGGGTAGCGATTAAGAAGAAGTTGAGAGTAATTAGCAATCTCATGGCGTTGTTTAGCAAAACGTTCTTCATCGAGTTCTTTTATGAGAGACCCATAGTGACGTTTTGTGCCAGAAGATTTCAGGAATTCATGTCGAGATAGTTTGATTTTTTCCCATGGTGGATTGCCAATGACTGCGTCAAATCCGTTAGAAGACATATCTGACCAAATTTGATGATCAGCCATTAAGCTGTCGCCGCAGTACCAGCGGGAGCGCATAGTTTTAAGGACCGATATACTGTCTGTAAATGAAGCAAGACTCAATAGAGCTGCACGCAACGAATTAGCGGAGAGGTCTGCTGCGCATACACCGTTTTCCAACCAATAGGCAGCTTTGGCTTTATCGCCCCCGCATACAGCTTGGGTTAATGCTGATAGCAAAATTCCAGCGCCACAGGCAGGATCAATAGCCTTGCTTTTATAGGTCAAGTTAGGTGAAGCAAGCTCAGCCAGTCGCATGGCTAATCGAAAATCTGTGTGGTAAGCCCCTGTGCTTTTTCGATCCTGCTCATCTAAAGTTTCACGAGCTAAAATACTTAATGCTAATGCTGGATAGATAGGCGCTTTTTCTATGGCTTTTACGACGGGAGCTGAAAGCTCTAAGAGCTCCTCCGAAGGTATTACACTTTTTGTACCGAAAGCCAAGTGAAAAGCAGCTAAATCAAATCCGCCAAATATTGAAGAAGCAGCTTCTAAAACCTGGAGCCGTAACTCAAAACAATTTGAGAAATGACTACGGCTAATGGCCTTACTCAGGGCGGCTTCTGCTGAAGCTAGATACTGTGTCTCAACTGTCTTGGGTGCGCTCATTTATAGTTATCTACAAGATGAATTGGAGTAAATTGAGCATTGTTACTTTGTACGTCACACAATCGGCTCGTGGCGGTATGTTCAACTTCGACCAAAAATTCGTTTACTTCAGCCCCCATTTTACTGGCAGCTTTGTTAGGTCGATAGCGTCCGATTGCTCCAAGAGGGTGCATCGTGAATTTACCTAATTTAGAAAGCTCGAGCTTCATATCCTGCATGGAAATGTGCCCTTCACTGCTATATGAAAGGAGCACTTTTTTAGATCTTAAACTTTGCACTAAGAGCGAAAGTGTTTTAAGTGCCCTATTCTTGTAACAAAAATCCGATGCTCTATCTTTCCACGGTCTTAAGCCTGAAACGCCGACCACATCAGGTTCATCTCCCCATGCCACCGTTTCAAGAATATGATAATAACTAGCATACTGACGTTTGGTATATGGCGGATCAAGGTATACCAAATCTGATTCCGTATTCGGCACCTTGAAGACGTCACCTATGGTAGTCTCGACCAGAACACTATGATTCTTAAGCTCACGGCAACGAAGGTGCAACGTATCTTGTGATTGATTTGTCCACTTTGATAGGAAGCAACCGAAGGTGCCTGCAATATTGGCAACCCGATTAAGAGCACTAAATAAATCTGCAATCAATAGGCGTTCTTCTATTTCATTGATTGAGTTTGATTTGCTCCAGTCAGTAATAAGATATCTCATGGAATCGATTTTTGCGGCATTTTCTTGCGTAAAATACCGTCTTTCAATACCGCAGAGATCATAGGATGCGGGGCTGTACTCACGCCAGATGAAGCCTTGTTTGGGGGGGGCCGCATTAAGCTTAGCTATGGCATTCTCATAACCACCAAGCTTTTTGAAAGATGCTTGTTTTTGGGTGGTAAGACGAGCGCTTGCGGATATCACTGCTGAGAGAAGATTGTCATTGATTCTTACATTCCAGCCCAAGCTCGCAGCAGCTTCTGCTACGACACCAGTTCCACAGAAGGCATCAACAAAGAAAGCGTTATCTTTAGGTGACCCTATGTGATTAGTGATTTGATCTATTAGTCTAGATTTTGAGCCAATGTATCTAAGGGTCATGTGCATGCTTCCATTTAATTCCTACAATACATGAGGATGAAGAGTTTTCGGTTGAGTCAGAGCCATATTTTATGGCTTAAAACGACTCAATTAACATCCCTAGCGGAACTAACCTTGGAAAGGCTCGTTTGGGACAAAAAAGAAGCGATATTCTATCGAAATTACCCATTTTTTGCCAGAGGTTTGCTGTATTGTATGGTTCTATTTCCCACCATAACGTGTGGTTAACTGTGTCACTTCCCTATCACTCCCCCTGCCTTCCCCCCACTATCCTGCGCCACCTTAACCCCACCCGCCAGCGCCCCATTCACCGCCACGCCAACCCGCACTCCAGCCCACGTCATCGCCCCCAGCCAGAAGGTTGGCAGCACCAGAAACATCGATCCCATTACCAGATTAATAATCATATCATCCTGCGTATTCTGGATCTAGGCCAGATTCCAGCTACTGTGGGTATCGCTGCTGTAGAGTACATCCAGCAGCCAGCTATCAAGCCACCGCGCCAGTTCCCACCAGAAGGTGAGGAAGAATAGGGCAAACTGCACAAACGTCAGCGTCATTACCACCTTAACGTCCCATTCTGAACAGAGCGTTATCAGCGGAATACAGATCACCAGCGCCATTTGCAACAGCGCCTGCACCATGGGCAGCGCCTGGCGCACGCTGTCGAATGCCGGGAACGCCGCTATGCTGCCGAGGATATTCCCAGCGCTGGATGCCAGCCGGGTGGCGGCATTGGCGACGGTGCCATCGACATTGCCACCATAACCGGGATAAACACGTCCGTTTTGTGATACCTGCATATTGCGTTCACTGACCAGCGAGCGCAGCACGGCCTCTTCATATACAGCCTGTGACTGGCCGATCTTTTTAAACGCTGTCCAGATATCCGGGGCCGGGAGTTGCAGGAGTCGGGCCTTCAGCCCAACTGTGACGTCGGCCCACCACTGTTTACAGGTGGGGCAGCCGCCCGCGCTGGTATCGGCCAGACCGGCGTCTCGTGAGGCGCTGTACGGCCAGACGCTATGTGGTGAAAGCGCATGGTCTGTATCGTAGTAACCAGCCGTGTTGAGAAAATAAGATGATCCCAGCCAGGCCGTATCGTCACTGGTGTCATCGTCCAGCTCTCCGGCGCGGAATTTCAGACGGGCGCGGGAAGGGGCATAACACTCCTCGACAAAATCCCGCAGTTCCTGAGCCAGTGCCGGATCCTTGATTCGGGTGTGTTGTACCTCAAAGCGGATCTGACGCAGATCCGGCTGACAGGGAAGGGTGGCAACCGTTGCGCTGGTGATTCCTTTGCTGATCACATGAACAAAGTACCACCAGACCGGGACGGCGGCGGTTTTACCGCCCAGCGAGTTTATAATCGGTTGATAACCGGTATCGGCGGGTTGCGGCACCGACATCCCGCATTGCTTTGAGCGCGTGGTGTCATATTTGATGGTATCAAGGTCGATGTTCAACATCGGCACGCAGGTGAACATGATGACCAGCAACGAGGTGTACATCAGGTGCTCGGTCCAGATCAGGGACAGCGCAGCTTTGTTGCCTTCATCCGCCCCCTGGCTTCTGGCCTGTAACCACAGTGCCAGCAGCTTAATCAGCAGCGGCAGGGCGAATAATCCGGTCGCGCAGATCACGTTCCACAGCCCGTTATTGACCAGCCAGCCGAGCAGCGTCAGAAAGTATTCCAGATAGCTGTTGGTTGTCACCGGAACACCTCCGGCACGATTTCGTTGAGTACAATCAGTACGATAAATATCAGCGCGATACGGCGGATTGCCGGACGATGTGGCGGCAAGCGGTCATACAGATGCCAGCCCACACCACAAATCACGCCGTACAGCATTATGCGCCAGGGCAGCAGGTCGCTGCGGTTAATCTGTGGTGTATTGTCAGCAGCCAGATAAAACATCACTGCCATGCAGATCAGCAGCAGGGAGCCGGACAGTATCAGCCGTTTCATTGCGTATCCCCGCCCGTGGATTTGCTGAGATCGTCCACCCGTTTGTCGGTGTCGTCTTCTACGCCGACAGCCTGGCCTTTGGTCTTCGCGCGCATCGTCTGGCGTTCAAGGATAGCCAGTGCGGCGTTATCCGCCAGCGCCTGGCGCATATCCAGTTCCAGCTTAAGCTGTGACAGTTCCTGGTCGAGCTGGGCAGTGGTCTGGGTCAGCGCGGTTTGTGCCTCTTTTTCACCGGATACATTGGGTTCGCGCATTCCGGCCAGCAGCGTGCGTCGGGCCATCAGCGTCTGCTCCATCACGCGGGAGAGCGCCAGTTCGCCGGAGAGTCGCTGGATAAGTACCGCAGCATCGGGATCGTCGCGTAGCGCCTCAATCACGCCGCGCGTCAGATGCAGTTCGCCGCCGCTGGCCTGCGCCAGCGTGTCATCGTTAACGGGCTGGCTGCGGTTCACCATATCGATAATCAGCGGCTGGATCTTATCCTGCTCTTCCTGAATCAGCGGCGTCAGCCCGACGCCGGATTGTGCGCCGCTTTGCTGGCTCGTATCACCGGACTGATCGTTATCCGGGGCGACGTTAATGGTCTGTTCACCAACCACCCGCGTTAGCCACTGCGCGGCATCGTCAGGCTTGCTCCATACTTGGCAAAGTTCCCCCTGACAGTCGTTGCTGGATACCGAACTGGTGCTGGTCGCGCTGCGATTGTTGAGGATGTTGTAGCCTGCAACCGTCGTATCGCGTATCAGTTTGATGGACGGCTGGCCTTTACCGCCGCGATGTTCGCCACCAACCCAGCGTTTGCCTTTCTCTGCCGCTTCTTCAGCCGCTCTTTGGTCGGCGCGAACGGCGTCTTTCTCGCTGGCCGCAATTCCCTGATAGTTCTCCGCCTGGGCGCTCTGCGTCCATGCCGGACCGAGCGCATAATCGGTCATCTTGCCTGCCATCTTCTGGCAGCTTAGCAGTGATTTATCGAAGTCGAGCCGTCCCTGAAGCACGCCGTTGGTCAGCAGATCGTAGAGCTGGGGATTGGCTCGCTGGATTACCATTGCGGGCAGACTGGCGACCGCACTGGTTGCGCTTTCGATAACCTCGCCCATCAGTTGCTGGAAGCCGTCCGTTACACCATTGAGCTGATTACGCACCGTGGTATCGATATCGAAATTGCCGCACATCATGTCGCTGTTCCAGCTTACGCCTGCCGTCAGCGGGAAGGTGTTACGTCGGGTTGCTGAAGGGGGAATGGCCGCACCGCCGCCGATGCGGTAATACATCCAGTCGCTGATAGCCCCCTGCTGCTGATACTGGTATTTATCAGCCGCCGGGGCGAGAAAGGCGATGAATAAAAGACAGAATGCCGGGCGCATGATTAACCTCCGCTACTGCCGAGAAAGGTCTGCCCACGACGCGGACAGCATTTATAGGGCCGCCACAGCGTCCAGACATATGAGCCATCCTCCGCCAGTTTATCAGTGTAAGAATCGGTGGAGGAGCCATCCGGGAAGATCGTGCAGGAGGCGGATTTTTGGGGAACCAGCATCTGCCACTGGTGGTTATTGCTGTCGCCTTCCGTGACCGGATCCGGAGGCCAGTAGCCATCGTGTGAACTGGCAGCCAGCGGAATATAAACATGCGGCTGACCACTGCGCGTTACCAGATCGGCAGCGCGTTGGGCGATGACCGACCCGGCCTTGTAGTCATGCGTCTGGCTGAGCGCCCCGGCTCGTGGGTAGATATTGCCCCATATATCGCCGTCTTTGCTGACTTCGTGCAGTCCTGGCGTTAACGCCTCCGGGTAGAACATCTCAGGTAAGCCGCTGCGCCAGGCGAGCCCATCCAGGGTGCTGTGAAAGTAGGGGAGAAAAGGTTGTGACGATGGCGCGCAGACGTAGCCAAACTGGGCGAAGAAGTTCGCCAGCGCATCACTGGCAGGGAAGCCAATCGCATCAGCATTTTTAAAGCGGACTTTGCTGTGTTGCCCGACAGTTCGGGGATTGGCATCGCCACCGGCTTCAGCGATACCGGGCAGCGGTGGGCTAAGTAGCGACATCTAGGCCCACGGGTTTTGCCCGGTCACGCTGTAGGCTGATACCACCAGGTCCGGGCGAAAATGGCGTACTTTTACCGAGGTACGCACTGAGCAGCCAAAGGGCGAGCAGAATAACCAGTAGCAGACGCCGACCACCTGATACTTTACGCACGTCGGCGACAGGGCTGAGGCGGCAATTTCCGGGGTAGTGATGGCTTTACCTGTGCACGGCATCATTATCAGTAAGCAAAGTAATGTCCGGTGGATATTCATGGCGGTATTCCTGAGCCGAGTTCATCAGAACAGGCTTTACCACAGGGCGGAAAAAATGGCGTGGGGGAACTCTGTATTGCCAACAGAACATTTTTTGTAAATGCTTACAATCTAATGGGATGGAAAGTGATTTCTGTTAATCACCAGCAGGCAACGATTTCTGATAATGTCCTCCAAAGGAGGAAGACACAATGTCAGAGATTAATCCACATGATGCTGTACAGACTTTGCCTCAAGATCGGGAAACATTGTACCACTTGGTCTGGCGTGAGCCTGCGGAACGTATAGCTGCGCGATATGGCATTAGCACTGAGTTGCTGGCAAAACGGTGCAGCGAAATGCGGATACCCAGGCCGCTTGCTGGTTACTGGAAAGCGCTGGCGAAGGGAGCTGCGCCTGCAATTCCCGCCCTGCCTGCTTTGAAAAAAGGGATGATGGTAAAGGTTCGTGAGAATGGCAACCCATCAGTAAAATCTCCTGTGACTACGGCATCAAAACCAGCGTCTTCAGTAACCCGGAAGCAAGCCCCTGTTACAGGGAATGGTTATGGACTGATCAATGATCTCAAAACGTATCTGCCAGCTTCCCCGGTTACCGAGGATGGCTATTACAAGCCAGCGAAAAAGAAGCTCCTGGATCTCAATGTTTCGGATACAGGGTTTAATAGCGCAATAGAGTTTCTGAGTCGGTTCTTTGATGCTTTGGGAAAACAGGGCTATCGGGTAACGCTGGATGTTCCAGGGGAAAGGATGCATCGTGCGGATATTGATATTAAGGAAGAGCCAAAAGGGGGAGGGTATCGCTGGGACAATTTATGGCGGCCTTACACGCCAAGTATTATCTGCGTCGGGGATATGTACTTTGCGTTTAACCTGGCTGAAATGACGGAGTATGTTCCGGCGAAGAAAGTCAAAAATCGCTATGTTCGGGACGAACAGATGGCGCGGTGGATACGGGGAAAAAATAGTGAGCCTTTTCTTCACGTCTCGAAGCATACGCTGCCTACCGGGCGATTTTTGTTACAGCTTTATTCGCCTTATTCTTCCGCAAAATGGCTGGTGCAGTTCCGGCAGACAAAACAGTGTGGATTGATTAGCCAGATCCCAAAGATGATTTCGGCATTACAGGAAGCTGTTCCGCTAATTTCAAAGCAGTTAGAAGAGGCCAGAAACAAAGCCGAGGAGTGGCGCATTCAGAGGGAGCGGGAACACGCCATATATCTGGAAAAGGAGCGGATACGTCAGGAAGAGGAAGCATACAATGTCAGTCGCACAGAGCTGAAATCCATTATGGTGCAGTGGGCAGAAGACAAACGTATGGAGCAGTTTTTCCGGGAAGCAGAGTCTGATGCAGTAATGCTTGATGAGCGGCAGAAAGTACAAGTTATGGAACGTTTGCTACTGGCCCGGCAGTTCTTATCAGAGGATAAGGCTGTTGAGCGGTTGCTGAAGTGGAAAACGCCGAAAGAGAGGTTAAACAAAGGGTGAGTCTGTTGTCTCAGTTTCTTGGTGAATTTGGGCTCCTTGTTCTTTTTTCTCGGCTAACGGTTGGCTAAGAGCAAAGTGCGGATCTATGGGTGAACAGTACATTGCATTAGTATTAAACTTAGCCAAACTCACATCAAAATTATGTTATAAAAATATAAATGCTTTATAAATCTTTAACGAAGAATTGTCTATATGAATGATAGTGGGATGGCCAAAAGTAGCTTTATAGTATCTTTGATGGGTGTATTTGTTGCTATATGTGCACTAGGCTTGTCAATATATCAAGGGCATTTGCAGAAAATAAATTATGAAATTTCTGTGCAACCTTACATAACAATTTTACCAACTGTTGATGGGGCAAAGAATGAGTGTGGATATTACATTTATAATGCAGGGGCTGGCAGGGGATATATTGAGAAAATACAATATTATATTAACGGAAAGTTGATTGATTCTGATAATTTATCTTCACTTGTAAAAATCGTTCACTATTTTGGATTAAATGAAAAATGTTTTGCTTATGGAAATCCTCGGAAAGGTGATGCTGTATCCTTAGATGAAATGACTACGCTTCTCACAATTAGTGCTGGTGCATATAATTTACCTGAATGTGCCCAAACCATTTAAGATTTTCATATGTATATTAATAAGGCACCGTCTGATATATCTATTAAAATATGGTATAAGTCACTTTACAATATTACTTTCGTCTATAACTCGGAAGATAATTCACAGAATAAATTATAGTTGATGTGTTTATCAATTTAATATCGGTTCGCATACTATGATTTAAATAACGTCTGCTTCTGGAGTTTAAATATCCATAACGACGATTTTGGGGAGCTATGAGGAAGCACCATGATGTGGTATCTTAGTCAATTAGGAGTGTATCTCCGCAGATTTTCTTTGATAATATTGATTTGGGGTATATTGCATCATCGCTGAATTTTTGACGGGAGGCTACTAAAGTAACCTCCCATCGTATGAGCTATTTTATATGTGTTAGCCTGGACTTGGTTCATCATTACTATTCTCAGTCCAGTATCGTCGATGATTTGACAGATGAGTTTTAAGCGGCCAGTCTCGTTCATTTTTCGGTAAACTTAGACGTCGACCATCTAATTCTGCATATTCTGTTTCGGCAAGCTGCTTAGATATCCTTATTTTCAAGTCGGTGTCAATCCAGAGCAAACCACGGTCGAATAGGGTATGGATATCAGTTTTCAGTAATAACCCATGCTGAGCGCGGGTATGCCATGCTCCTGCATAGGGAGTAATATGTGCAGCTTCGAGTAACACTTGGACCGAACAACCTGTTATAGCGCATTTTCCCTCATAAGCCTCAATGAGCTTTCGTCTGAATGCTGGTTGTCCTTCGCGAACAACAGCCTCGCGTAATGCTCTGAGGCGGAAATCAGCCTCATGATCAGATGGTTCATTGAACAACTCATCTCGCAATTCAACCACCATTCTATCTGCTGGTCGCGGAACGATTATCTGAATAGGCTGCTTGCCATCATCGCCAACGTCCCATACGCCATGCAGCTCCGGTACATACTCTTCATATCGAGTATTACGTAGTGACCCGCTTCGAAATAATAAGTCGTATGGGTGACCTGAGTCCGTTCGCGTGCTTTTTCGGCTACCAAAATATCGATATCTGGAATTGCTGTTGACGGTTAATGCATCAAGCTGAATACGAATCTCACTTTCTTTAAGAGGGGCGTTACTGTTACGGATCCACTTAACAATATTTGCGGCAGAAGCGGACTTCAGTTGAGTCACTGCATACCATACGCGGAGACACTGTGGATAGTGCATTTCTTCAGGAATGATTCCTGGTTCATCAGTCACTCTTATAGAGAAATTATGGTGACGCATCCATTCCCCCCACTGGCGGGAATGGGTGCTTATTCCAATGCGATGTGGTTCACGTCTACCGATTTCATCATTGAACTCCTTTCGGGAAGGTTCTCGACCGAGTTTCTGATAAAGCTCATCACAGCAATCCCATACCGCCCTTATTAAGGCTCCTTGTGGGTAGCCATCTTTATTCTGGATCATAAGTGCTCTCCAATAATTAACATATCACGATGTTAACAATATCCGCTTCTGGAATTGAACTACCCGTCAAACTTGATTACATCCAGAATAGCAGTACAAATCAATCACTGGAAAAACACCTCTCTGCCACCCTCATCGCCGCCTCCAGCTCACTACACCCAAACTCCTGCATAATCCTCATCCGCTCCGCCTTCTCATGTTTTTCCGTCATTCCCAGCGCCAGCCACAGGGCAGGGGAGACCACGCGGAACAGCGCTTCTACACGCGGTGAAAGCACTACGCCTTCGGTGTATTTCCCCGGCGCTTTGGTGGCGCTGAGCAGGAGTTGGCGCTGTTCCGGCGTCAGGGATTTGAAGCGGCTGACCTGCTCCACCTCCTCGGGCGGCATCACCAGCAGTTCCCACCACTCAATCATATTGAGCAGCTTTTTCGCATCATCCGGGAAGTCGCTCAGGTTCTGCGTCGCCAGCCATAGCCAGATCCCCAGCTTGCGCCACATCTTCGAGCCCTTGGTCAGAAACCGCGCCAACAGCGGGTTGACGGTGATGATATGCGCTTCGTCGGTAATATTGACGATGGGCCGGGCCAGATGCTAGTCACGTTCGCCGAGGTTGTTGATATGGTTAATCAGCGAGATATAGGCAATCGCCAGTTGCGCTTCGTACCCTTCGCGGGCAAACATCGCCAGATCCACCAGGGTGATATCCGCTTCCGGCCACGCCTCACCCTCGCGGTTGACCAGTTCGCCCTCAAACCCGGAGCAGAACATATTCATCGCTTCGCCCATCTCCCACAGCCGGTTACGACGGGATTCCGGTAGGGCCGCATCCTGCGCCAGTGTGAACAGGGCATCGCGAATATCCTGCGTCAGTGTCTGTCTTTTTTCGCGAGCTGTGAGGCGGGCCGCGTGCAGAATCGCTTCGCGAATTCATGCCCGGTCGGAGCGTGTCAGGCGCACGTCTTCTTTTAGCTCGCCACCGGTGATCATCAGCCGGGCCGTAATCTCCATCTCGCCCAGCAGATCGCGCTGTTCGTTATCGGCGTCTTCTGGATCGTCATCATCCGGTTCTGCTGAAGGCGCGTCGCTTTCCGCCAGCTTCCATGCGTCGGCAAACAGCGGCAGCGTGATGCCGGAGCCGGGTTTCAGGCTGATTTTATTCACCGTCAGGCCGTGTTCGCGGGCGTAGTCTGCCATCAGTCCGAACGAGTTGCCTGCCTCGACGATAAAAAGGCGCGGTCGATGCAGCGCCATCAGTTGTGCGATTTTGGCGTTCAGGGTGGCGGATTTGCCCGCGCCAGTCGGGCCGAGCAGCAACAGGTGGCCGTTCTGGGCGCGGTCCTCACGGTTGAGCGGATCCCAGCACAGCATTCCGCCGCCCCGGTTGAAATAGCTGACGCCAGGATGCCCGGTGCCACTCTCGCGTCCAAACAGTGGCAACAGGTTGGCAAGGTGCTGCACAAAGCTTAAACGGGTGTAGAGCTGGCGCTTGTCCCGCGCTGGGTCAAAGCACATCGGCAGCCAGCGCAGCCACGAACTGAGCGGGGCGAGTTCGTCATTCTCCTGTACCGGGACCATACCAGCATTCAGTAGCAGGCTGTTCAGGCTGCGCACGCGTCGAGTCAGTTCGCCGCTATCCGGGGCGGAAAGATAAAACGCCAGTGCGCTACGGTAGAGTTTGTGGCCGTCCTTCAGCCAGTGGCGCACCTCCTGACAGTCTTTTTTGGTGTACTCCGATTCGACGTTCTCGCCGATGGCGCGGTCGCTGAGGCGGCTTAAATGTTCCTCCAGACGGTCCTGCGGCCAGACGACGATGGTCAGCGCCATAATCACCCCTTCCGGCAGCAGGTCGAACAGCGCGTTAATGCCGTCGCCGCGTGCGGCTTCTCCGGTCATATGGCCGACGGTGGGCGCTTTGCGCAGCCGATCCAGCATGATAACTTTATGCGGACGCTGGTCGAACAGCCACGCCCCTTGCGCGGCCAGCGATCGTGGTTCACTGCACAACAGGCTCTCGGCAAAGTCGTGCAGTTCCGGCGTGTCATCCTGCTGCGCCATTTGTTGCCAGAACTGCCGGGGGGAATCGGCCATCTGCGGGGCGGGATTAAACCAGCGCAGCAGCCAGTGGCGAATGGCCTCAAATTCCAGCCTGCGGGCGTGAATACCCGCGCCCGCCAGTGCGGAGACCATCCGTTCGCAAACGGTGTTCAGCGCCTCTTCCGGCGAGTCTTCCAGCGGATCGTGGGATTTATTGGGGAGCCAGCGGTAGACAACCATCCGGGTGTGGCGTTGCTGAGCACGCCAGCGGGTATGGCTGACGGCATCGTCCAGGAAGTAGCCTTCCTGGCGGGAAACGGCGTGCAGATGGCGCTCCATCTCGTTCAGCCAGGCGCGGGTAAAATCAGAGTTTCGTGCTTCCGGTACGGCCTAGTCATGCAGTGTGGCCAGCCAGCTTGCGGTGTCGTCCTCATCCTGACAGTAAAACTGCACCACCCACGGATGGCGGTCGTATTCCGTGAAGCTGTCCTGCAGCGCGTCCTTCAGGATATCACGTAACTCTACCAGCCGTGCCGGAGAGCGGCCCTCGGTGCCGAACGGCGTGATGTCATACACCGCACCGACCGAGCGCCCGTCATCCAGCAGCAGCGTTTTGCTTTCCGGCTGATACTCCACCCACGGCAGAAAATCGACGAACGACGCGCCTTTCTGGTACAGGTTGTCCACCGTTTGTTCGGTCAACGTGCCGCTGCGCATTATCACAGCGGATCGGTCCGCTCGCCGGGGAGGGCGTACTGCACCCGGTTATAGAAGGGGAAGACGGTGGTGTAGCCCGGCACCGGAACGCCTTCGCTGCCTGCCAGATGGGGGAAGATATACATCTCCAGATCCGGATTCGGTAGCCGCCGGAACAGCGTCTGAGTGGCATTGCCGTCGCTGAGTGTGACCTGCTGCTGTTGCGCGGTCAGTGTGGTGTCATCCAGTGGGCGACGCAGCACCGATCGCGCGTCGTACAGCGCCTGCGCATCGTTATTCTGTCGGCCCCAGATGTTCAGCATGGTGGTGTTTTCATCCACCGGCAGCAGCGTTTTCTGGTCGGTGCTACAAGCGGTTAACAGTAGCGATAACAGCAGTATCAGTGTGCGCATCAGTCCGGGTCTCCAGTGCGATCGCCCGCCGTGCCGTAGTTCACCCGCCGTCCGTCAGGTTCGTAGTCGATGGCAAACTGACGGGTGATATGAATGGCAACGGCCTGACCGGGCGGCACGTAGATGGCGTCGAACATCTGGCTGTAGCGTTGTTTAAACCAGTCGGCGCTCTCTTTCAGACCGCCGCCCAGCGCCTGGCCGAGTACGTACTGCCCGCTGTCGCCCGTCAGCGTGGTGGTGATGGAACCATCTTCCACGGTGGAGGTGGTCTGGTTATTCGCCAGCGCCTGCGCGGCGGCGGACGATCCGGCCAGCAGGAACTGCGAACCGATATATTCGGCGGCGTTGGACTTTCGCTCGCCAGGGATGCAGGGCAGGCCGTGAGGATCGGACAGCCAGCCGATATTGCCTTCCGTGCCGCTTCCGCTTTTGTCGCCTTCGGCGGGTAGCGTGCGCACCGTGCCGTCGCGGAAGACAAAAGTGATTGACGTCAAGCTGCCGCGCACGCAGGAGAGCGTCCAGTCGCCGGTGGCGCTGCCGGAGATCACCGCGCCTTCAATGTCGGGCAACTCGATACCGTTGGCGGTGAGGTTATCGCGGCCAATCAGCACTTTGAAAGGGTAGGGATCGGTGACGCTGCCGTTAAGTGGAATGCGCCCCAGCAGCGCGGTCATCGCCACCGAGCCGATTAACGTGCTGTTCTGTGGCAGGGTGTAGACTGGTTTGACGACGGCGGGAGGCGGTGCTTTTGGTTGTGGCGCGGTGTTCTGCATCGTGGAAGGAAAGGCCAGCGCAGGTTGCAGCGGACAACCGTTTATATCCGTCGGCAGGGCGTCGGCGGGCGTTATCCAGCGCAGTGGTTCGCCGGATGCTGTTTCCGGTTCATCAATCCCCAGTCCGGTCAGTGAGTCATCCGTTGTTCGGCTGCCCTTAAGCTGCTGGATTTGTGTCTGTAGCGAGCTGAGCAATTCGTTTTGCTGCTGCGAGGTGCTGGTCTGCTGGCGGTTAATGGCCTCGTTGATACGGCTGTCGGTATTCTGCTCGCGTTCACGCAGGCGCTGATTTTCCTGTAACAGTGCGGCGTTGCTCGCTTTCACCGTTTCCAGCTCCTTGCGCCAGAGTTTCATCTGGCCGACCAGCATGGCGACGGTATCAGCGGGCGTGTCGCCTTCAATCCCCAGCGCTTTCAGCTCGTCGTGGCTGAGGGGCGTTGCAGGCGCAGAGGATTTTGACGGGGTGGTTTGGCGGTCCTGGCAGGCATGAAACAGCAGGACGCTGCCCGCCAGTAGGATGAGCGGCATCAGAACTCGCAGCAGGATATTGGCCTGGAGCTTCATTTCTTCTTCTCCGGCGCAGGCTCCGGCAGAATTGCCTGTTCAGGACGCTCATGGCGGGTGATGAGATAGAGCACGGTAGTGTCTTCGGCACTACCCGCAGGCCCCAGCCAGCGATGCTGGAAGGATACGGCGTAAAACTGCCCCTGAAGCTGGCGCGGATCGAGTTCCAGCCGGGTGGCGCTTTTATTCTGCAGTCGGATCGCCGCCAGGTGATAAGGATCCAGCTTCCAGCCGCCGATCGGTATGGCGTTGACGGGTAACGCGGGTAGCAGAGTGGTGATGGTTTTTGCCAGCCGCACGCCTTCAGGCTGCACAACCGGCAAAGGCTCCACGGTGCGTAACGGGGCATACAACATCTGCGCGGCGTAGCGGGTGAGCGCTACCGGCAGCGGCGTGGAGGGTAAGGGTTCTGGAACTGCATCAGGCTTCGCGTCAGTCGCTTTTTTCTCTTCGCGGACAATACGCATCGGCTCCCGGATGTGCTCACCCTTGCTGGCGGAGACATCCAGCAAAATCAGCTCGCCGTTCTCTGTGTCCTGAAGTTGTAGCCGGGTGGCGGCAAACGGCTGGCTGGCGAGCAGGTACAGCGTGCCGTTGCTGCTCTGAATGAGCAGCTTGCCTTCCAGCGCAGCGGGATAGCCCACCCGGACATTACGATCGACAAAGACGATCCGCTCCTGCCCGATGTTCAGCGCCACCGGCAGTGGGATACCTTCCCACTTCACCAGTTCGACGGCGTGCAGGGGCAGAGTAACCAGCAGGATCAGCAGCGGGCGGACATTCATGGTTTGGCCTCCTCCAGCTTCTGCGGCGGCGAGGAGAAGCAGTCCAGCGCCAGCCCCCACGGATTTTTCTGCTGGTCGATGTTGTAGCGCAGTACTTTGATGGGATAACGGACCATCGCCCGCTTGACGGGTTCGGAGTGGAAATACTCATCGACGGTCAGGTCCAGCGTCACAATCCAGTTGTCGCGGTCGAGGATCTGCACCCGCTTGTCGATGAATCCCCGACCGGGGATTTCATACACGCCGCGTACCCGGTCGCGCAGCTCACCGTTTTGCAGGCGCTGGCGAAATTCGCGGTCAATCTGTCTGAAGCAGCCGGGAGTGAGGTAAGCCCGTAGGGCACTGAGGTTACGGGGATAATCAGCCTAGCCGTTGGTTGGCCAGCGATTGATCTGCTGAAACACTGAAAACGCAAAGGCGTACACCGTGGCGGGCGGCACTTCCCACCACGGACGCTGACTGGCGGCGCGGAGATCCGGCGGCAGGTACACCGTGAGCTGGCGTGGGGCGCTGTACCTGCCGAATCCCATGCCTGATGCCAGCAGGAATAACGCAAACAGCGCAATATACAGGGTGCGGATATGCGCATCCCGCGCGGCCAGCGCGTGCTTTAAGGCGCTCATCGTCGGCTCCGGCGAATGGCCCAGACGCCATCGTGCAGGACAAAACGCTGAGCGCCGATACCAAAGCGGGTCAGTTTCAGCTCCAGCGCCCGGTAGAGCCAGCTCTCCGGGCGTCCGCGTTTTAGCCGCGCCAGCCAGCGCCCGCCGCAGAGGATCGCCTGAGCACCGCCGGGCAGGGCGCAGCCGGGGACAAAGCTCCAGTTTCGCCAGAGGACAGCCGGAATGGCTCCAGCAGTTGCGCCGGTAGCCAGCCCGACAAGCAACGCTATCAGCAACTCGCTGACCGTCAGGCCGCGAAACACCGCAGGCTCGCGGTTCAGCCGTTCCGGGAGAAAGGGGATGGTGCCCATGGCTTACAGGATGTCCGAGGCCTGGTTGAGCAACCAGATGGTGATCACCAGCAGAACCGCGCCGACGCCCGCCATGGCCCCCAAGTCCTTCCACTGTTTACGCCCACCCTGAATTTCGGAGTAGGTGGCGATACAGTTGTTGGCGACTACCAGAAAACCCACGGCGCAGATGCCCAGCGTCATCAGGATCACAATGTCATAGCCGTAGTTCTGCAAGGTTTCCATGATGCCGTCGCCCTGTCCGCGAGAGGGATCTTCCATCTCTGGTAGATCTGCATACGTAGGCAGGGCCGGGAACCACAGCAGCAGCCTTAATAGCCATTTTTTCATAATGCCTCCTGAAATCCGCTAGCTCAGTACCAGCCAGAAGCTGATCAGCAGCAGTAAGATGATTCGACCGCCGATGCTGCCCAGCGCTCGCCAGCTCACCCGCGCGGTTGCCACGCCCCGGTAGGCGTCATTCAGTACCCAGACCACCCACAGCAGCAGAAAGGCGCTGAACAGGCCGAGCATCACCAGGCTTACGGCATCGGGTTTCACCAGACTGGCGGCCTGGAATGCGCTGATTTGTTCGGGGGTCATGGCGTGGTTTTCTCCTCCCGGTATTGCCCAACAAGCGCTGCCGTATCACGCGGCTGAGCGCGGGCGGGGGTGAGGTAATGTTCAATGCCGCTGCGCAGGGTGGAGATATCGCTGTTGATACGCGGATAGTCGAAGTAGTAGCGCTCGTTGATGCCGGTTCTGGCGCTTTGTTGAGCGCGGTTGAGCGAGGCTTCGATTTGGCTAAGCTGGTTGAGGGACAGGGTTAGCTCTTCGCGCTCGGTGAGGGGGGCGGCGAGAGCGGAACTGGTTATAAATAAGCTGATGACAATTGTCGTGATGGTTTGCATAAACGGCTTTTCTTCAGTTCTGATTTATTGAGTACCATGCAACGATCTGTAAGAAGATTTCAGCAAGAAATTGAAAATACGAATGTCATGTTTAAACCGAAGTACTTTTGTTGCTACGCATGAATTTACTTTTTGTGGATCAAGGCGGCTAGGTGGATATTTGGTTCTTTGAATAGGCAGTTAACAATTCCAGCATCTGGAGAAAGAGTGGGTGTGGGGAATTTATATGGCCATTAGTCGTTTTATCTTTAATATGACTCTGTGTTTTATTTTTAATGATGCTTGCAATTGGAAGTAAATGTTAGTTGTTAGGTTGTTAATTATTTGAAAGTTATCAACTCCCGGCATAAATATATGTATGCCGGGTGTGTGTTTAATTTCTTCTATTATATGTGGTTCTAATGTAAGTTATTAATTATTTCACTCAAATTTTAAGGCTTTTAGTTCTTTGCATAAACCATATAGATCAGGGTAAATAGTTCTCTCTCCTATACCTAGTTGACGTAATTCATTTTTTATTTCTGTACGGTAGTTACCGTCTATTGTTATTTTTTCAATGTCGGAAGGTTGAAATTCTGGGGCGCTTAAGCTGTGTATAGAAAAAACACCTTGTTGAGATTTTATTCTTGGAGTGATATGTTTCGGCATGAAGATATTATTTATCATTTCATTATCTATTTTATCTAAGTAGTCTTCAATACCTAATGTTGAGTGTTTCTTAAACTCTGTCTCATCGATCCATTGAGAGTTTTTTAGGATGTAGACCACAGCATCATTAGCACTGTTTGTTTCTACAGAAAAGTATAAAGCAATCAGCGGAGATAGACTCCAGTCGAGGAGGCGGGTAGGTAATCCATGATGCTGAGCTAGTGCCAATACTTCTAAATAAGATTCAATTGGTTGGTTCAAGTATGGGGCACATTCTGCCATAAAAATACGAATCGCACTTATTTCACACATCTTTAACTGCTCCTTCATTCTAGGTGTTAAAGTGGAGAGGAGAATCTCATGTTCCTCATCAGAAATATCTCCACTCTTTAATCCGTCCATGATCTGTTTTCTGTTTTTGACAATATCACTTTCAAGATTACGAAATATAGATGGAGTTAATTTAAAAGTTATGTCACATTGTCCTCGGTATAAACTACCAGTCCGCTCTATTGAATTAATAACTGCTATATATTCACTGACGGTTTTTATCTTACACATTATACTATTCTCATAGGTGCTTTTTAAATGTGCCAATTGTGGTGGATATAACTAATCCTATAATTATTACCCCAGGCACTAATATATACTCTGGCACAAGGACAAATGGTAACACTAACCATACCAATCCTGTTGCCGCTAGGCTGGACTCGATCATACGCCTGGCGTGGTGATAAACAAACCCGGACTCATGGCCTGCGCCGAACCGCCGTAAGTCGCGTCTTACCAGTCCGTCAATCCGCCCGATGATAATAGCCAGCGCAAATAGCGGCAGGGCCTGCAACAGAATCGCCAGCCGTAGCAGAAAGGTGAGGGTGACATTGCCCGCAGACAGTAACGCGCAGCGGATTACCGTAGCGACCGTTTCCGTCCAGAACAACCCACTTTGACCGTTGAGCGAGGCAATCAGCGCCGCAATCCCTTGCTGCAACGTATCGCTGACAATCGCCAGATCTTCAACTAACCACACCGTTGCGCCAGCGGAACCCCGCCACCACTGCCATGTCGCCAGCAATACCTGCTCACTGTGACTGGCGCAGGTGTTCCGCCAGAAAAACGCCTCGCCCAGCCACTCCAGCGTTATCGCCAGCATCCACGCGCCGAGGCAAAAACCGATCAGCACGCCGGGAAGTAATGCTATCCAGCCGAGCCGTCCGGGGCGACGCACGGGGCCTGGTGGCGCATGTTCGGGCATCAGTGCAGCGGCAGAGTAATGTAGCGGCAGAGGAACCGTGCCTCGTGTGCCTCATCCAGTCGTATCTGAAAAATGTCGTGTTCGCCTTGCGGCGATGTAGCTTCGCGCCATGCCTGAAAGCCCTGCAAATTCATCCGGGCGATAATCTGGTCGGGCGTTTCTCCCTGCGTCAGCGCTTCCACCGCCTGTTGCAGGGGAAGAGGCAGTGTTTGTGCAGGCCACATCACTTCAACGCTCACGAGCTGGCGGTGTGTCCGGGGTATCATCGGTCTGTTTCTCCGTGGTTTCGCTGTCGTTCAGCCATAAAATAGGGTCATTTTTCGCCGTTACAACTGTCTCCGGGCGGTCCCACCATATGGGCGTGCTGTCGTACTGTTTTTCCATATAGCGGGCTATGTGTGTGATGCTTTCCGGCATCAGCGGATCGTGTGCTGCGTCCGGTAATGGGATGCGTAGCTTCCAGAGCTGACCACCTTCCAGCAGAGCGAACGCCTGCCCTTTGGGAAGCTGTACCAGTGAGGCGGGTTCCAGTAACGGCACCTGTATGCTGCTCATCCGATCCTGGGTGTTGCTGGAAAAACTGATATTGCCCTGTGCGTCGGCGCTGTCGGTAACGCCGGAACTGATGCTGTTGCTGAGCACATCCACCTGCGGCAGTTGCTTCGTCAACAATTCGACGGTGGCAGATTCCCGCACCCGCATCATGATCCGACTGTTGAAGTTGCCGACGACCTGGTCCGCTTTGGCGCGGTCGCCGATGCGGGCTTCTATATCGGAGAGCGTCTGGGTGTAGGCCGTAACCTCTACACCTGCGCCGCCGCCTTTATTTATTAGCGGAATAAATTCATCGCCCATCAGTTCACTGAACTCATCGCAGTGCAGGTTGATGGCCGGGTTCTCTTCCGTCTGCGGCAGGCCATCCATCACGCCGTGCTTGTAGATATGTCCGGCGACGCTGACCAGATCGGCGAACATTGAATTGCCGACAGCGGCGGCAATTTCTGCGTCAGACAATGCATCCAGCCCGACATAAATAATCGCCCGCTGGCGAATGGCCTGCTGCCAGTTGAATACTGGGCGCGGGTCGTTAAGGTCGCCGTAGTCCGGGGCCAGCAGTTGGGAGATTTTTCTGGTGGTCAGTTTTTCCAGCAGTGGCAGCAGCGAGGCGACGATCTTATCGAAATAGGTTTTGTCATAGCGCACGGCAGTACGTAGACCGTCGAGGATCGTGTCGTGTAATCGGGTGGTTGAAAGGTACTGCTCCAGCGCGACGACGTAGCTGTCCCTTCCCTGAAGATTACGTGGCGTGTTTTTCTCAGTGATGCCACCGGCAATCCGTACCACGTTGTCCCATGCCTGGCGGTCGTGGCTGGGCAAAAAGACGCGGGCGTAGTCGATAAATAGTTCGTCGATGTTGATAACGTGGCGGGCGATACGGGCGTAGTCCGGGCGCTGGCCCAGTGCCACCAGGGCGCGGGTGATGATGTTGACGAAGCGCCAGTCGAACCTCCTTTACTCAAACTTTAGGGCAGAATCGTCTACCGGAGTGGTGGGGGCAGTCCAGGGTGGCCAAATTCAGTGTGCCACTACATATTGTCTAAAATGAGGGAGGAAGGAAAAGGCTGGATCTCGCCAGCCTTTGACAGTCATTTCACTTTCTTGAAGATGAGCAGGATCAAAGGGACGCAGACAGCGAAACCAATGATGGAGGCTAAAGCCGAATCAGAGTGATTTTGCGCTAGCTCCTTAACAAACCAGGTACATTGAGAAGGGGTAAATTCTCCGCCTTGACTCATTGTCTCTGTAAAGTTAAGAGCGAAGACCAGATCGAAATAAAGCACGATAGCGTAATACGCTGCACAGATCAGCGCGATACTCACCCATCTGATCCAGAACTTCTTATTCATCATCGTAAGTGCTTCCCAATGAACCGCCTACTGTACCGCCTGAGTAGGGGGATGTTGAGCCAGCAACAGCAGCGGAATCGGCAGCAGATTGTTGAATTTTTGCACTCCCTCCTATTGATTGAGGGCTTTTGTTCTCGGTGTTAGGGTACTGCTGTTTGAATGTATTAGTCATTTCGACAACGAGGATTGATGAGAAATCCGCACTCTTTGATTCAAGATATCTTTGCAGTGAAACCGGAATAGTAAAATCTTCTTCTATGTCGATTGGTAGCTGTGTTGTCGTGGATGTGTAACCGTGTTCGAATACCTTTGAGCCAGCAAACTTGAGCCCCTCGACTGAGTGAGTGGTACAGTTGCTACCAGTGACATCATACTTATCAATGGTTCGGCCTCTTCGCTTTGTACCATCTTGCATGTTTGGCGTTTGGATTGGTGTTACACCGCCATTCCAAAGGTTTTCGAAGAATTTACGGATTATTTTAGGATCTGCATCATCAATGCGGAAAGCGCGAGCTCCCATTTCATAAAGTTCGTATCGGTAATACTTACGCGCATCTTCATCCTGGAAAAAGTCTAAAATCCCATCCCCAGTGAAGGTACTTTTATCAGTGCGTCCATAGCGTCCATAGGTGTAGAGGAAGATATTGTTATTCTCATGCACTGAAACGAAAACATGACCTGCACTTGTCGTTTCAGTCCAGATATAAACGCCGTTCAGCAGCGGGTTATCTTCTGGCTTGCAGGTGTCAGTCACATTATCAGCTTGGGGATCATAAATCGGGCCGGGGAGAACGGGAAATTCGACGACTTGAGATTGGGCTGTGTCGGCTTTCGCTGCCCCTGTAGAAAATTCATAAGTGTCATCGATGGAAGGAATAAAACGTGATTTGCAGGGACAGGAACAACGGCTGTGCAGTGTTCCGGCTACTCTTTTACCATGTATTTCGTCACTATCAAGGCCGCCGCAGATACGATAATGCCCTGGATGTTTGCCGCAGGTTACTTTATGGCCTTCACATGCCATATCTTTATCGAAAAATTGATGGTCGGGGCATCCTTCAAGAATCCTGCCACCGCAAGCGGTCTTATCACCCCTAAATAAAAAATGACCAATAGCCATTCGTCCTTATCCTTATTTTTGCTTTTAATTCCATGTGGGAAGTGTAAGTTTTTGGTGTTGGCGAGTAAATGAGCAAATGTAATAAAATCAAAGTATGTTAATCAATGGGAGCAGGTCGCCAGCTATGGATAGTGTTTATCCGCACGGTCAGTTGCAGACGAGATTTCCACAATTGCCTGCATTCCAACAGAGCAAGAGCCTGTCTTTTGTGAAGCTGGATCAGGGCGGCGGTATCGCGGACCGGTAAATTACTTGTGGTTACCTGTTAGCCGGTGTTGCTGGTAAAGCTGGTGACGCTGGAACTTATCTAGCGAGTATGTTCTTTCACCTTTGGTGGTTGCTTAGAATATGGCACCGCTTGGCCTACAGTCTGGAGAACACTGGACGGAACAGGAGGTCGTAAGTTGTTCCAGAAACGGCTGTTGCGGGTTAAGTGTCGACTAACAGATAGCTGTCATAATGGTCGGCTTCCGGCGTGAGAACGGAAGCTACAACCAATTCTTTGAAAATAAAAGCAGGGCTAATGCCAATCGTTTCATTACATACTTCCGCGTACTACGGTGGGGGTGTTGATCTCCTCCCTGAAAACAGTGCCGGGCTAAACTGAAGTCTCCGGTCTTTCTTCCATCTCACAGAGAGGCACATCGCCATGAAAAAGACCCGCTATACCGAAGAACAGATTGCGTTTGCTCTGAAACAGGCCGAAACCGGCACCCGCGACGGGGAAGTCTGCCGAAAGATGGGTATTTCTGAAGCCACTTTTTATAACTGGAAGAAGAAATTCGCCGGTCTGGGCGTGACCGAACTGCGGCGTCTGCGGCAACTGGAGGATGAAAATCTGCGGCTGAAGAAACTGGTGGCTGACCTGAGTCTGGACAAGGAGATGCTGCAGGAGGTACTGAAACAAAAGTTCTGAGGCCGGCTCAGAAACGTCAGGCGATGCATTTTCTGCGGGGGGCTTACCGTATCAGTGTCCGACGGGGATGAGGACTTCTGATGCAGAGCAGAACCGTTTACCACTGGCAGAGCCGGCGGGATGATCGGGCGATAACCCTGCGTATCCGGGAAATAGCGGAAACCCGGATCCGCTACGGTTGCCCGCGTATTCATATTCAGCTGCGGCGGGAAGGCTGGCCTGTTAACCACAAGAAAACACACCGGATTTACTGTCTGGAAGGCCTCAACCTGCGCAAAAAGCGCCCCCGCATGCATGTCATCGTCAGCAACGTCCGATCCTGATCGGTATCGATCAGTGCTGGAGTATGGATTTCGTGTCGGATAATCTGTTTAACGGACGACGTTTCCGGGCGCTGACTGTAGTGGATAATTTTAGTCGGGAGTGTGTGGCGATCCATGCCGGAAAGTCGCTGAAAGGTGAGTATGTGGTCGGTGTGATGGAAAGGTTGCGGGTGCTGGGCAAGCGTCTGCCGGTACGTATTCAGACAGATAACGGCAGCGAGTTTATTTTGAAAAGTCTGGATAAATGGGCGTATGAGCACGGTGTCACAATGGACTTATCCCGCCCCGGAAAACCAACGGATAACCCGTTTATTGAATCATTTAACGGCAGTCTGCGGGATGAATGCCTGAACATTCACTGGTTTCTCTCGCTGGAAGATGCGCAGGACAAACTCGACAACTGGCGCAGGGAATATAATCATGAGAGAACGCATTCATCATTAAATGACATGACTCCGGCTGAATTCATCCGAA
>OGUJ01000399.1_pt1 | contig 33633 bp, 33 predicted proteins | sample 1573661 | NCBI WGS metagenome assembly OGUJ01 (sample SAMEA2581933, study PRJEB24529) | metagenome | biome: Human gut stool | place: China | collected 2011
CCTTCTCCAGCTTGTCGAAGGACAGCACCTTAGACCCGTACTTTAGGGCGTACTCCCCCGTTTCTTTGTCCTGAGCCAGCCGGACAGAGGCATAGGTGGGATTCTGGATAAAATCAGTGAACAGGGCGACACGGTCGGGTTCCAGATCCAGCAGCGCATTGATACGGGCGTCCATGTAGTCCCCGGTCACGGCCTTGCACTTGGCCTCAGCAGTCTGGACCATGAGGGAGATCTCAGCGCCGGAAGCAGTCGCACGGGCGGAGTTCAGTTCCTCCACAAGGGCAGGCAGGTCCATGGACTCATAGCGGGCCTTGGCGTCCTCGATTACGGTGGCTTTCAGCAGTTCGGTGTTGGTGGTTTTCATTGTATTTTCCCCTTTCTTTTGTTGACAAAATGGTTTTGTGGTGATAGAATGGGGGCACTAGGAACCTAACTCCTAGTGCCCCTGATTTTAGCGGTTTATGTATTCATAGTATTCGGATTCCGTAGCAAACAGTATGTATTTGTGGAGCCACGGAACGAAGCCCATGAAACCGCCGAAGGTATGGTAGCCCATACGGGTTCACCTCCCTTCACTACGCCCTCAGACTTTACGGTCTGGGGGTTTTTTTGTGCCCGTATCAGGGGCACCAAAAAGGGTACAGCACGCCATACACTTTTTGCTACCTCTGCCGGATCTGCGTGCCACGGTCTACACCACATAGACCCGCACTCCCTACAACATTATCCTAGTATACCTTCGTCGCTGGCCGGAATGGTTTAATTTCCAGCCAGTCCCCCCACCGTACCCCTATCGGCATGACTTGCAAGCCTAACTCTTGCAAGCCCGAAAGGGTATGATACGGCTGTTAATTCAACCGGGGCTCAGCCTAGCTTTTATGCGCAGTTGTTGATACAGAAACTCAGCCAGCTAGGGCCAGCGACTACCAGAGCCTGTGCCCATACCCGTACGATCCAGACACTACCAGAGTGCCTATACAGGTAAACTTTTGTTTCAGTATGCTACTTTTCAAGGTACACCCGCCCTATGGACAGTCTACACCTATACGGCCGATGTATGGGCACTGTTACGACCTATGGCGTTTTGTGCGTGGGGTATGTAACATGACATATGATGCTATATGTACCAGAGTTCCAGCCGGGAATACTCCCGGCCTTTACTCACCTATTCCACAGGTCAAGTCCATACGCCTTATAAATAGCCTGCTTAAACAGGTTATTTACAGACAGTCCTTCCCTAGTGGCTAGTGTTTTCACATCGTCTTTCATACCTTTTGGGACGGATATAATAATTCTATCGTAGTTCTCTTTATTAAAGTCCGCCACATATTTGTTCTGGTCGAACGCCATATCAAATTTTCACCCCTTGTATGCGCTATGTACCTATTGTATCCGCAAGGGGTCCCGGTGTCAAGCTGTCCAGCCGTTTGGGCCGTCCTCTTGACGTGCTTCATTGTAGCACATATGATGCTATATGTCAAGCAATTTTTCGGGAACTTGTGAACTTCGGTGGGACTGATTGACGTTGCCCCCTATGGGTACACAACTCCCGCAGGTTGTACGGTTTACCCTCCGTTTACCAGGGCCGGAATGTTGTCCGGTGTACTTGACTTGTTACGCTGGAGCACGTCACGGACAGAAACGCAAGGGAATAGCAACTATCCCTATGCACCGCACCCGGCGGGCTGTCCTGTTGACGGTGCTAATGATAGCACATCGAGCATCATATGTCAACACGTTTTTTGAAAAAATATAGTTAAAATATTTTAAGTAAAATTCCCGAACAAAAACGGGCCGGGTGGACGCTGGACGCCACCGGATGGACACTAGGGCACTGTAAGCGACTGGAGCAACACCGCCGGACACCGGGACGCAACCAGGATACCGGGACGCAACCCGGCGGTTGTGCGTCCTATGTCACACACTGTTACGAGTGTAACATAGGGCGGGGGATGGTTTACACGTCCGCCGGATCTATCCAGGGCGCAGCCAGGGTGAGTTGTTCTTTCCCCTTACCAATTTCAACATTCTAAACTCCTTGTCCCCCAACGGTTTCACGGTTTTACCGGCAGTGTACCGTCCTCCCTTCTATTAACCGTACACACAGTTTGATCTGGCGTCCTCTGTGAACCTCCGACATACGCTTCCACCTTCATTTTCTGTACGGTAAAAAAAGCGATAGCGTTGGCGGCGGAGCCGCCTTTTTCCGCGAAGCGGGGTACAGACTTTCGACCTGCTGAGCAGTACCGTACAAGGAGCTGAAATTTCCATTTTTTCTCGGTATCATATAACGGTAAACCCATTGAGAGAGTAAGTTTACAGAGATTTCATATAACTGTATTTTGGTACGGTTCAGGTGCGTTTCGTTGCTTAAAATCCGTGCAAACCTTAGAGCCGCAACGGTTTGCGCCGTTTCATAAATATATTCTGACGAATTTTATTTATTTCATTGACTATTTAGACTATTTGTGTTATATTATATGTAGATGAATCAGTTTTTGCTAGGAGCGAGGAGAGCGACTGACCGTGCAAGTTGACGAAGGCGGGTAGCCAAGTCAACGCCAGCACGGGGAGCCTGGTGCGCCGGACGAGGCCGAGCACAGACGAGAGACTTGGGTATGGTACGGAACGAGTCTGTGCGAGAAAGCGTAGCGAGCACAACAGAAAAGTCTTAGTATTTTTATATTATCTTTTTTATTTTATTTTTTTCTGTTGGGCGAGCGTAGCGAGCACCAGGAGCTCTCCGAGCGACTGGTAGGGTACGAGGGAGCGAGCCTTAAAACTATGTGCTTCGAACGAAACTCAGTCGAGCGACCGAGTACCCTACTCCGTGGCGCACTTGCTTCAGCAAGTCGCCACTCCTACAACTGTGTAAGCGGTCGATATTTGACAAATGAAATTAGGAGGTATGTGAGTGCATTTTATCAGCGATGTGTTCGAAAAATCCAAGGTGAAGAAGAATGAGTTCAACCTGATCGTGTCCGGCTGCGGGTCCGGCAAGACTCACTTTGTCGCCAACCACTTACTGGAGCAGTACCCCGACGTCCGCCCTGACCAAGTCCTGCTGGTGTGCAGCAGATCTATCATTGTTCAGCAACAGGCTGAGGACGGCAAGGTGTTCCCAGTAACAAAGAAGGAAGTCTTCCGTATGAAGATGGCCCAGAACTCCGACTTCGATTTGCGCGACGATGAGGCATGGACGGGCATAGCCAAGGAGGTCAGCGAGGCAGGCATTCGGGTCCTGACCTACGACCGGCTCATCTACATGATTAACCGATGTAATTTTCAGGGAAAGTCGGTACTCGGAGGCTTTAAGATCGTAATATTTGATGAGTGCCACGCTCTTGCGGTAGATGATTTTATTACCGGTATGGGCCAGCTGCGAACATGGATCCAGTGGAAAGCAACCAACAGTCCTATGCTGATCTTTGGCTTGACTGCTACTCCGGACGCCCTGTTCGACCGATCTTACTACTTCGCCATGACCTTTAATCTGGTGCTGAAGGAGCCAATTTACCGGTATCACACCTCCAAGCTCCGGGTGGTGACCAACGAGTCTCTTGGCCCCAAGCTGGCGGCGGGCGCGTTTCCCGGGAACGTACTTGTCCTCTGTCAGTCTGTACGGGAATGCGAGCGGCTGGTCGCAGAGGTTCCCAACTCCGCCATGCTCATCAGCAAGACCCACAAGGCTTGTACGGACCAAATCAACTATATCCGGGACTACATTTGCTGCCATGAGGTCTTTCCCCCTACTGTTATGCGGGACGGCGCTGAGGTCCCCCTGAAGTACCTGTTCGTAACCAGCACCGCCAGAGAGGGATTCAACCTGCGTGAGGAATCCGGAGTGCGGACCATTGTCAGCTGCTACGCAGATCCAGTCAACATGGTGCAGATCTTCGGGCGGGCGCGCTACAACATTGATGAGCTGGTCATCGTGGACACGCCCAAAGTAGACGACCACCACCAGGTTGACGACTACGAGCTGGGCTACCGTCAGCTGTTTCGGGAGTTTGTGCAGGATGGCAACAAGGGATGGCTTCGCCTTCTCGATCGATGTCTTTCTAAAAATGTAGAAATCGTGGTTGAGGATGAGTCGTTTGTACAGGCCGAGAAACTTGCCGCCGAACTGAACAACAACTGGTCTGGGCGCTTTGTGAGTGCCGACGAAGACAAAAATTCCCTGATCGAACTGATTGCCCAGCACGGGCTGCTTCCCGGGCGCAAGAGAGAGCAGACGATGGCTGCCACCATCAGAGCTATTGGAGGTCTCGGTCTTGAATCCACCTATACCAGAAAGTCCCACAACGGTGTCACCTCTAGGGGTTACCTGGTATCAGGCCAAGTGTCGTTGGATATGGTCCGTGCAAAAATCATGTCGGGGCGGAACCGCCCGCAGGAACAGTACAAACTTGGGACCACGATAGATGAGGTTGCATCTACCCTAGCCGACGGAGACAAAGAGGTCTACGGTGCCGTTCATAAGCAACTCTGCAATCTTGAGGCCGCCGGGTTTTCAGAGCACAGTATTTGCTTCGCGGTAGGAAGAAAAAGAGACAATGTAATCAGAGCTCTAAGTACCCCTTACTGGGATCGCTCACTGATTGGGGCGGTTAAATCCTGCGCCGTCCCCTCCGTACTGAAAGCGGGGTGAGCGACTTGAATTGTATCTGGTGGGACCAGTGCGGCGGCGATCTATGCGTCGATTGTGAGCACCGTGATGACGGGACAGATGAGGTCAAAAACTACATAGAGGACTTGGAAATCAGACATCAACTTTACCAAGAAATGGAGTCTGATTATTAAAATGTTATATCTGACGAATTTTATTTTATGTGCAGGGTTGGCCGTTTTGCCATACCTTTTCGTGTACTTGTTCGGCCATCTTGGCATGGCGATCTCGGAACACCAAGACGATTTAACCAGCTTCAGAGCGTTCCGTGAGCTGGACAAAACCCGCATGGAGCTGCGCTGGCGCGGACCGTTCTTCACCACATCAGACGGCGGGCACACCTTCATTGCGTTTGGGCCGATCGACTACCTGCGCTACCTCTGCTACTTCGTAAAACACTAGCAACAGCATCGTTCAGAAAGGAGACACTACTTTTTTTGAGAGGGAGTGTCTTCCATAGCACTTGACAAGCAGATTCACTTGTATGCAGTTGACACCAAAGCGTTTTATACAGATGAAGAGATGGAAATGGACCGAGAGTTGGAGCGGATCCGCAGGCGCAAGCGGGAGATCGGACGCATTCTTGAGGTCATCGAAAAATACCAGGCCGGGAGGCTGACCAGACCAAAGGCGGAGCACCGTCTGCGCCGTGTGCCGGACTTTGCGCTGCCGCCGGACGAGGAGCTGGACGCCGTGGCCTCCGAGCTGAGCGCGGAATCCCGGTCTCTGGCCGCCCCGCTCAAGCAGCTCAAACAGCGCATGGTAGACCTGCTGAACCAGTTCTCCGGTGTACGGGAGTTTCGTTCTGAGTACCTGCGGGATCAGAATGTCATCTCCATCTTCGAGTCCTCCCTGTCCAGAGCCATCGGGGCGGAGACCTGCAAGCTGACGACCGACTTGGTCGTGGTCAAGACCTGCTACTTCAAAATTCTGCGGGACATCATGATGCAGGGGTTTACGCTGAACGGGGAGCCGTACATGTTCCTTACAGCGTCGGCGGGGCAGATTCGCACAAAGCGGTCTGTGTTTATACGGGAGGCCGCATGGGAGCAGGTAAAGGCTAAGCTTATGTGCGGACTAACAGTGGATCGGATTAACGAGATGGGCGGCATTAACGCCAACAAGTACCTCGCCTACCTTGCCCTCTGTAACAGCGCCACAGACGTGTGGGAGGGATTTGACATCACCAAAACCATTGTTGTGGACGATATGGAAACTCAGGTCTGGGGGGACGTGGATTACATCGACACAGAAACTTATGACATTACTAGGCAATACATGGGGGTTCCTGTCCCCCACGCCGATGGAGCTGGCATGGTCCGGCTGGACGTGAGCAAGAAAAATTTCATGTGCAGACTGCCTTGGGTCAAGGGTTTGTTGGCCGCCTTCCCGTTTGACAAGTTTGTGCGTGAGGCAAATCGCCGCGATCCATCGGTCAACCATGGCCTTGTGAAGGACATCTGGGGGCGGGAGCACGATGTGCTGGCCGAGGACATACAAGTAATATTTTCTAAGAGCCAGTTCAAGATGTGGAAATATTTTTACGGCTGGTCGGAGTATCAGCAGAACTTTTTGGAGTACGGTTGTGAAGCCGGTGTCTGCAACGTGGAGCCGGACACCTTCGATAAGGCCAAGATCAACTACCAAATGCTCCAAACTCTTCCGGATCTGACTGATGAGGAGTTGCTGGAACTGAGCGCAGAGACCCGGCGGCGGCTCAAGTGTGTGTCTTCTGACCGCGCCACCATGCTGCAAGTGTTCGGGGCGACCAAGGAGAACGACCGCAAGTCCACCTTCCAAGAATCCCTGTACCTCTACCCTGAACTGTTGCAGGACGAGTACACCCGCGACACACTGCGCGACATCCGTAAGAGCATTGAGAAAGCAAGCTGGGCTGGAAGGCTGGATGTGGATGGATACTACACATTCCTGATCCCGGATATGTACGCCTTCTGCCAATGGTTGTTTTTGGGGGACAAGGAGCCGAGCGGTCTACTGGAGAACGGTGAGATCCACTGCTCCCTGTTTGAGCCAGGACAGGAGTTGGACTGCCTGCGTAGCCCTCACCTGTACGTGGAGCACTGTGTCCGCAAAAACGTGGCGGGTACCGACCAGGAGTACAAACGGTGGCTTGTGACAGACGGAGTGTACACCAGCACGCACGACCTGATTTCTAAGGTACTTCAATTCGATTAGTTCGTCGCAGTCGAACCCCATGGGAAACCAGGGGATATAAAACAGCGTGAACCGGTAAATGCCGGGTGTCGTCCGGACTATGGTAGTCTCAGTAAATGGGGATGAACCGGGCGGCTAACAGGGGAAGCGAGCGCGATCCTGTGCGGTGCTACTTACGGCGTCGTCCATCGACCATCGAAAGGGTAACCGTACACCCCATGCGGGTGGCGGCCAGTAACCGAGTAGAGTACGGGCTGGGTGCAAGTCCCAGTCGTGGAAGCGCGCTGGACCTAAACGGGAAACCGCATGGTCATGATATGGTCAGGAGCTCAACCGTGCGACGGAGATAAAGCGCTGGTGGTCGCCAATAAGGTGCTGATTGAGGCAGCCAAGCGCAACACAAAGGATGTAGTCCCACTCTACTACAACATGGCAAAGGCTGGGGCTAAGCCGCTGGATAAACAGGCGATGTACGATGGTATGATCGCTGCGTATACTGGCGGCAACATTGGAATTATCAGCAATGACATCAGCAAGATTTTTAATGGGCCGGACAAGCCTAACTTGGAAGCAGTCAAGTGGTTGGTTATGGAAAACAATTTTGTGATAGAGGTCTGTCACCGCGTCCGGTAACGGGCGTGACAAAGCTGGTGAACCGGTAAATGCCGGGTGTGAGGTGTACGCCTCGCTAACAGGGGAAGCTAAAGTGGGCAACCGCCATGCCAATCCTGTGCCTTCGCTCTGTATGGGCGGAGGTGCAACGACCATTCCGCAAGGAAGTAGGCGTCCAGTGAAACTCTGGGCGCCCAAGCGCCAGCCCCCGGCACAGGCCGGGTGAAGATATGGTCTACTCCCCTTTTTCAAATATCGGGAAACCGAGGGTATGAATGAGATTTCGCCAAAACCTTATTTCGCTTGACCCGCCCCAAGTCCATCAACAACATCATCCGGCCCCTGTCCAAAGGCAAGGTCCCCCGCTTCTTCCTGTACGCCAAGGATAAGAAGGACGGACAGGTGGCTCCCTACACCAACAGTCCTGTCAATCGGCTCAGCAAGCTAATCTGCGGATCGCGGCTTAGGTTCGACCGGCGCGAGCTTGGCAAGTTCGACCCGCACATGCTGATGCACAGCCCTATGGTGCCGAATAACGAGATCACGAAGCAGATTATCGAGGTGTACCAGGACCACGCACAGCGTATGACATCCACTATCGTGCGCGGCGAAGACGAGAACCACATTACATATTGGCCGTACCAAAAAATGATGGACGAGCTGGATGCGGTGTACGGAGACCGGCGCTTCATTGTGGACGTACTGGTCAAGCATCTGTTCATCGATAAGCGAACCAAGCGTAAGCGCATGTTCTGGGAGTGCTTTGGGGGCGTCATCCTGGACAACATCCGCAACAATCTTGATGCCAATTCTTGTATGTGCGTGAAGTGCGGGACGCGGTTCGTCCGGGAGAGCAACAGACAGGTGATGTGTAAGGACTGCGCCGACAAGGCCAGAAGACAGCAAAAGGCCGCCAACGAAAAGCTGCGGCGGCACAAACAAGTTGCATAGTTGTCTTTCTATCGCGGACACTTTGCAGAGATTTGTCGAGACTTCGAAAAAGCGTGGACATTTAGAAAAAACCTTGAAACCTTTGGGCCTCAATGGATTCCGGCTGTTCTGGAACATTGTCTTTACAGGCAAAAACAGCTGTAACCTTTGGGGCGCAAGGGTTTCGCAGGAAACAACCACAATCATATTGTGGAGGGAAAAACGGAGTCTGCATAGTGTAGCCCTCCGAATTTACTATAAAGGATGATTTTAGTGATCCCCATCACCAAAGAGGAAGCTATGTTTCTGCGAGAGCATAGGGCGCAGCGGTACATCTCGCGCCCCACACGCAACAAGAAATACTTCATGGCCGAGGAACCTGCGGCGCTGCGTCTTCTGGAGCGCTGTCGGAACTCTGGGAAACAGGATGTACGGCATGGAAGATCTGCTTGACATCATGCTGATGCCGAACACGGAGGCCAACCTCCAGCTTGCCGACCCTACGCTGGTGACCTACTATCAAAACTTGGAGGATCGTGTTCTTTGGCTGGACTCTGCGGTGGACGAGAACACTGTGGAGCTTACCAAGAAGATCTTGATCTGGAACGCCGAGGACGAGCGTGCCGGGTTTGAGATCGAGAACCGCCGCCCCATTCACCTGCGGATTCTGTCTGGCGGCGGGTCTGCCTATCAGATGCTGGCGCTGATCGATGCTATTCTGACCAGCAAGACGCCGGTCTATACTTATAACATGGGATTCGCCGCATCTGCGGCCTGTTGTATCTTGGTGGCCGGTCATAAGCGTTTTGCAACTGTGCACTCACATGCCATGTGGCACTCTGGCTATGCTGGGTTAGACGGGACAATGGAACAGATTCAGAGCGCATCCAAGCATTTCGACCGTATGGAGGAACAGATGCGCGACTTCCTTCTGTCACGCACCAAGGTGGACCTCAAGACATATCGGAAGCAGAAAGACAAGGATTGGTATATGGACGCCAACGATCAGTTGGCCCTCGGTCTGGTAGACCAAATTCTCTGATAGAGGAGTTGCTTGTTTTGGCAAGTATCAAAAAGAAAGTCAGTCTTGTCGAAGACCACGGTCCCCTGCCGACTACGCTTGACGGCCACCCCTTTTTCGGGATCGACCTGGGCGAGGAGCAGAAGGTTTTCGCAGAGGCAATTCTGAATCCGGAATACCGGTGGATCTCCGCTGAAGCTGTGGCTGGCAGCGGTAAAACTACCATCGCGGTTGGGGCCGCCTGCCTGCTGTGCTATCACAAGGTGTGCGACGAGGTATTGTATGTACGGGTCCCCACAACGGAGACCGAACAGCGCGTTGGGTTTCTCCCTGGGACGCTGGGGGAAAAGACTCGGTTCTATCACGCCCCGCTGTACAACACCCTGCTGAAGCTTGGCGAGAATCCGTATACCTGTATCAACGACGACAGCATGGCAAACCAGAAAAACGGGACCGGATTCATTACTCCCCTGACCGATGTCTATATGCGTGGAGAGGACTACGAGCGAAAAGCCGTCATCATTGATGAGGCTCAGAACGCCACCGTCGACCAGCTGAAGACCATTATCTCCCGGTGTCATGACGACTGTAAGGTGATTGTCATCGGCTCCCTGCTACAAGTCGATTTAGCAGACAAGAGCTGCTCTGGTTTTCAAACTTGCATTGACCACTTTGCCTCTCAGCCCTGGGCAAAAGTGTGTCACCTAACGCATAACTACCGTGGCGAGATGTCTGCTTGGGCGGACAAAATGTAAAAACAAACGAGCGGGTGGCCGGAGCGCCACCCGCTTTGTATTAGGAGTGATTTTTCTTTGGCCGACAATAATTATCTGGCTGGCCTGTACGAGATTCTGTTGCGGCGGCAAGACCCCAACGATCAGACCGAGTGGGCGGACGTGGTGGACTTCATGAACGACCATGGCGGCAATTACAACCGGGAGTTTGTACGAAAGGCTTGGCCGCTGCTCTCTATGTACATCGATGCTGGCTGGGTAAACCGGCCAGACGCCGATGTGGCAGATGGGACCCGTACCGCTGTTTCTCTCAATACTGACGGAACCACATCGAGCGAGCGTCAGTTTGAGGTAACAGATGGGACTGACCTGAACGATGCTGACTTTTTGCTGAGGGCGCACGGATATGACCCGTCGCAGTTCAAGCTGGTACAGGCTCGTTCGTCATTCTGGGACTCCCCTTCCGGCTCTAGGCGTATGTGCTCATCCCGGATCACAGTCGCTCCGGTGACAACCGACGCGGTGACAGATGATGATATCAAAGAGTGGCTGGCGAATCTTCCGCGTGAGTGTGTGAAGCCTGAGGTGCGGACCACACGACACGCTGTTGGAGACAAACTGCTTGTGCTGCCTGTGAGCGACCTTCACCATAATTTGCTGGCTACCGTGTTCAGCAGCGGAAATGAATACAACTGCAAGATCGCAGAGGAAATTTGGAATCGCGTGATTGATGACGTTCTGACTGAGGTAAAGTCGGACCGCATTGAAAAGATCGTGCTGACCATTGGCGGAGACCAGGCAAATGCGGACGGACTGTCAAACACAACTACGAAGGGCACACCACAAGACTGTGAACTGCCTTATTACGATGCCTGCGAGCATTTGTATGGCGTGACCGTAAAAGGGATCGAGCGCCTGAGTGAGGTGGCTCCGGTAGATGTAATCTATGTTCCTGGGAACCACGATAAGGTGACCGGCTTCCAGCTGGCAAAATATGTAGCCGCTTGGTTCCGGGACGATGCCAAAGTGAATGTAGACTACTCTCCCCTGCCCCGCAAATACTATGTGTGGGGGTCAACCCTGTTTGTATTCGCCCACGACGGAGACCTGAAAAAGCTTCCGCAGCTGATTGCCGATGAAGCGCGCTCTGTGTGGTCATCAGTCAAGTACACAGAGGTCATGCTTCAGCACTTGCACAGCGAACAGGTTCTAATGGAGCAGTACAATATGCGGATTCAGCGCATCCCGTCTGCTGTGGCGCGGAGCCAGTGGACCACAAACTGTGGGTACGGTTCTAAACGCCAGTGCAAGAGCTTTGTGTATGACAAAGATGACGGCCTGCGCCGGGTGATCTACACGACGATTTGATAAAAAAAAGTGGCAACCCGAACGGTTCCCCCCAACAGGACGGCTCGCCTCTTTCTTCTATTGTGCATGTTGACAACTTGAAAACTGTTGCGCCGCATTCTCGTGACTTTAGTCGTGAGTTAGGCGCAACCTCGGTTGCACAGCATTATTGCCTATGGTATAATATAAATAGGTGATAAGTATGGATATTACAATAGATAGCGGACTTACACATGGTCGCAGATATGTATATTCCCTGCAGTACCATCTTGTGTGGTGTACTAAGTACCGAAAACCTATTCTCACAGGTTCTGTGGAGCAATGCCTCAAGCAGGAACTTCACAGAACAATGGAGAAGCTGTCTGGCAGTATCGTCGAAATGGAGGTCATGCCGGACCATGTCCACATCCTTTTGGACTGTTCCCCGCAGTTCTTCATCCCGGATGCAATTAAGCAGCTGAAAGGCAATACGGCCAGAAGGCTCTTTATCGAGTATCCAGAACTGAAGAACCAGCTTTGGGGCGGTCATCTCTGGAATCCGTCTTATTGTGCGGTAACCGTCAGTGACCGGTCTATTGGACAGGTGCAGGAGTATATTCGAACACAGAAAACAAAGTGAGGAGGGAAGCCTATGGCGACCAGAAACAGAGCAATTAAATATAGGCTGTTTCCTTCCGAGGAACAGGAGCAGAAGATACTTCAGACTTTTGGCTGTGTCCGCAAGGTATATAACGATGGCCTCTCTCTTCAGAAGGGACTCTATGAAGCCGGCTTCCAGTCTATGTCGAAATATGACCTGAACAATTTCGTCAACCGGGCCTGGAAAGAAGAGTTCCCATTCCTCCGTGAAGTCGATAAATTCGCTATCACAAACAGCGTATACGCCCTTTCATCCGCCTTCGAGAACTTCTTCCAGCATCGTGGTAAGTACCCGCGGTTCAAATCTCGTAAGGACAGGGCCCAGTCCTACACAACAAACAGGACCAATCGGAATATAGAAATCATTGCCCCTGCCAGGAAGGGCAACCATCGTGGTTGGGTCAAGCTGCCGAAGCTAGGACACGTTCCCGCGTTGCTCCATCGCCTGCCGCCTCAGAACTGGGTGCTTAAGAGCGCCACTGTATCCGTGGACTGTTCCGGGAAATACTTCGTGTCAGTTCTCTTTGCCTACGAGCAAGAGGTTCCCTTTGTTCCTGTGCCTACTGCGGAGAATACGCTGGGACTGGACTACAGCAGTCCGCACTTTTATGTGGACAGCAATGGGCAAGATGCGGGTGTCCCTTCTTTCTTCCGACAGGCAGAGAAGAGACTGGCGAAGGAACAGAGGAAACTCTCCAAGATGGTCCGTGGTTCCAGTAACTATAAAAAACAGCGTCTAAAGGTGCAGAATATCCACCAGAAGGTTTCTCGTCAGCGTCTTGACTTCTGCCATAAGCGTAGTAGGGAGATAGCCAATTCCTACGACGCGGTATGCGTGGAAGATATTGACCTGAAGGTCATGTCCAGAACGCTGACCCTTGGGAAGGCTACCATGGACAACGGCTTTGGCCAGTTCCGCCTGTTCCTCCAGTATAAGCTGGAGGAGCAGGGCAAATACCTCGTGACGGTAGATAAGTGGTATCCCTCCAGTAAGACCTGCCACGAGTGCGGCTGCATCAACAAGGAGCTGACGCTCAATGACCGCACATGGGTCTGTCCTCAATGTGGGAGCTTTATCCTGCGGGACCACAATGCTGCCATGAACATCCGAGATGAGGGGCTGAGACTGCTGAGAGAGGACAAGCTGTCAGCATAACCCCCTTCCCAAAACGTATTAACCGGGAGGAACACCGGGGATAGCCCGTTGCGCTACGGCTTGGATGACCACGACCATTCTGTAAGTCCGGTTAAGCGGGAAGAAAAGATGGAGTTAGCCGAACCGCATTCGTGCCGCTCCAGAAGCCTGCGACTTCAGTCGTGGGTAGTTCACTTGCGGTGGTCGTCTTCGGACAACACCTGAAGGGGCCTGATGTGTCGGGCTTCTTCCTATGCTGGCGTAGCTCAGTAGGAAGAGCAGCTGCTTCGTAAGCAGCTTGCCGAGGGTTCGATCCCTTCCGCCAGCTCCAACCCGCCGTATGGCGGACACACAGAGGGGAACTACACCCCTCCCCTATCACGGGGTAGAGCAGTTGGTAGCTCGTCGGGCTCATAACCCGAAGGTCGCAGGTTCAAGTCCTGCCCCCGTTACCAGATTAGGTTGTGAAACTTTGCGAGAGCCACGACCGGGGGCGGCCATGCGTGGCCGCCCTTTCTATTTTCAAAGGAGTTTTATTATGAAGGTATATACTCATTCTAAGTACAACTGCGTCACCATCGCCGAGATTCCGCTGGCCGATATCGACAAGCTGGACATTGCCATGTGCGCCCAGCCCAAAGAGTCTTTGGAGAAGTTCTACAAGCGTCAGGAGCGCAAACCGGAACTGCTGACCAACGCCGGGTTCTTTGCTACTTCCACAGGCGCTTCTATTTTCACCATTGTAGACGAAGGCAGGGAGTATTCTGTGGACCCCAACAATGCGTACGGCTTTGGCATCAACAGCGGCACAAAAATTGAGTACGGGAAATATGAATCTGGCAAGTACCACGATTTCGTGTGCGGTTACCCTGTGTTGGTGGTAGACGGCAAGCCGTTTGAGACCAGTACCGGGAGTGAGATCAGCTATAAGGCGCGCCGCACTGTCATGGCGCTGCGCAATGGTACACTACTGATGATCGTGGTCGATGACCCCGGCCTTACCTTCACAGCCCTGAAGTCTATGCTGGTCGAGATGCACTGCGATTATGCCATCAACCTTGACGGCGGCGGAAGCGCCCGTATGATGGTCGAGGGAAAAACTAAGGTCGGGACCGCATGGAGCCGTCCTGTTGACAGTGTAATTGCGGTGTATCTCAAGCAGAAGATCCTTTACCGAGTACAGGCCGGTGCGTTCAGCAAGGAGGCCAACGCAATTCGTCTGCGTGACAAAATCCGCGCGATGAACGACACGATTGGGGCTGGGTATGCGAAGGCGTATGTCCGCCAAATCGACGGCATCTACAAGGTTCAGGTCGGCGCTTTTTCAAAGCGGGACAACGCGGAGCGAGTACAGGATGACCTGACGGCACGCGGGTTCTCATGTTATGTGACTACGGTCTAATTCGCAGTAAACAACAACAAAACGAATTTTTTATTCTGTTTTATAGTTTTCTATATTGATACTTCGAAATAAATGCGGTATACTATATTTCGGAGGTGGTTTTGATGTGTAGTGCTCCAATCATTCGAGTACAGCGGGCGACCATTCAAAACTTTAGAAATGTCGCATCAGGCGAAATTAGATTTCCTTGCAATTACGGAGAGAATATTTTTGCCCCGAGGTCCGATGTACTGGGCATTTACGGACAAAATGGGTCCGGAAAAACAACATTTATCGATGCTCTGGAGATACTAAAAAGATTGCTGTCCGGAAAAACAGTTGGAACTGCACTTGCTGACTGTATTGCCTACGGACAAGATACTGCGGAATTGACATTTGAGTTCAGCGTCCTCGGTTTAGTGAATCATCAGGTTTCCTACACAAGACGGCTGATCTACTCTGCTGTTTTCAAACAGGATGCCATCGATGAAACGATCAAATGTTCCACAGACAGAAATCATAAACAGTCCCGCCTCAATACAATTTTTTCCTGCACGCACCAAACGCAGGACACAGTATTTTTTCCAAAGGCCAAACAAGAAGCGTTGTTCGGCACAAAGAAAAATTCTGAACTGGACGAGTTGAGAGTGACAAAACTGTTATGCCAAAAAGAGAGTCGTTCGTTTTTCTTTTCTCCTGAATTTTTGGAATTGTTGCGAAAAGCAGCGCAGAAAAATGATGATGAAGTGCAACCGTTATTTGAATTAAATTTTTACGCAAGAACATCCCTGTTTGTGATCCTAAACCGGAACAATGGCTTAATTTCACTCGATGCTGCGATCCCCGTTAATTTCCGCACAGAAACTTCTGGAGGTCTCTTCACCCTACCGATTGACCAAGCTGCCGTAGTACCCGGACGCTTTTTTAAGACGATACAGCAGGTCATTTCAACGATCAGTGAAGTTCTTTGCAAAATTATTCCGGGTGTCAAGCTGTCTTTGATGGAACTCGGTTCCGAGCTGATGCAGGACGGAAGCAAAGGAGTTAAGCTCCAGTTAGCCAGAGAACTTGTAGATGGACATGGGAAGACGCATCTGCTGCCGCTAAAATATGAATCTGAGGGCATTAAGAAAATCACATCCATTCTGCATCTATTGATCGCCGCATATAACTCCCCCACAATCACTCTTGCTATCGATGAACTAGATTCAGGGATCTATGAATATTTGCTTGGCGAACTACTCCGCATTATGCAAAATTCAGGAAAGGGACAGCTGATCTTTACCTCGCACAATCTTTATCCGCTGGAGACGCTTGAGAGCGATTCTATTGTATTCACAACAACTAATCCGAAAGCGCGTTATGCTCGCATCAAAAGCGTTCGGGCGACAAATAATTTGAGATCCATGTATCTGCGCGAAGTGATTTTGGGCAGCGATCGGGGAACAGCTCTTTATGAGGATACCGACACTTCTGAAATTGCTCATGTGATGAGAGTTGTCGGTCGAAATATGCAATTGATTTCGTCGGCAGAAAACAACCTGTTGGAGGCAGATGATGGCTAAGAAAAAAGTCATGCTTTTCATTGTGGAGGGCCCCACAGATGAAACCAGCCTCTCTACCGTTTTAAGTCGTATCTTTTCTTCTTCGACTGTTAAGTTCCACGTTGTTCACGGCGATGTTTTAACGCAAGATTTCATATCCTCAGACAAAATCATAAAATCCGTATGGTCTCACGTTCAAAAATTTATGGGGAGCATCTACCGTAAATCGGATATTTGTAAAATCGTCCACCTGACAGATACGGATGGCGTGTTTGTTCCGGATGACGCCGTTGCAGCAGATCAAGAAATGGACCTTGATACTCGTCCATACTATACGGAAACACAGATCCGCACTCCAAGCCCAGACAGTGTCTTAGACAGAAATCGACGCAAGAGAGCGAACATCGACAGGCTGTCTTCTTGCTCTAAAATTGCGCAGATCCCGTACAGCATATACTATTTTTCGTTGAACCTGGACCATGTTTTGCACGGTAAAACAAACTTGTCCGACTGGGAAAAGATTCAATGCGCAGAAAATTTTGATTTAAAGTACGGAGATGATCCGGGCGGGTTCATTCATTTCATGTGTGAGTCATCGTTTTCTGTATGCGATGATTACAGAAGTTCTTGGAATTTCATTAAAATTGGGACACATTCTTTGGAACGACACAGTAATTTCGGGATCGCATTTTCTGAGTAACTTTTGCTTCAACATAGAAAGGGGGCGATGATACGCCCCGCGTTAGAAAAACCAAATCCGAAGCGGCTATTTACCATTGTATGTGCTGCGGCGAAGACAAGCCGGAAAGCAAATTCTTCAAGAGCCGCCACAGCTCCATGTGGGTGCAGGACGACCACTTTGTCATGTTCTGCCGCGACTGCGTGGAAAAATACTTCCTTGCGGCCAAGGAGCGGACCCATTCCACAGACGCATCGCTCAAATCAGTATGCGCCATCATGGACTGGCCATTCTATGCGGCGCTGTACCGCAGTATGGCTGAGCGCGACCCCAATTTTACCATTGGAGAGTATGGGCGCAACATTTCTATGGCCCAGTACAAGAACAAGTCGTTCATCGATAGCATTATCGACGGCGAGTTCTATAAGACTCAGGAGGTCGTGCGTGAGGAACGCGAAGCCCGGTGGTCGAGCAAGGATAAACAGAACATGAGGTACGCAATGTCTGTGGTCGGCTACGACCCATTCGACATCGGCGGATTTTCCGACGAGGACCGTAAATACTGCTTCAATGTCCTGGCTGGCTACTGCGACTCAGATGGGATCCGGGAGGACAGCCACAAACGGCAGGCAGCGATCCAGGCGACCCAGATCCACCTGCAAATCAAGAAGATCGATGACGCGATCAACGAGGAGCTGTGCAAGGTCCACGCTGATGAATCGCGCCTGCGCAGTCTGAGCGAAACAAAGACAAAACTGCTGAAGAGCCTGTCCAATATTGCTCAGGACAACAACTTCGCGTCAAACTACAACGACAGCTCCAAGGCAGGGCGCAACACACTCAGCATGAAAATGAAGGAGATGGAGGAGGACGGGTATTCCGCCATCAAGGCCAACCTGTTCGACATCAAGACCTGTGCCGCCATGAAGCAGATCGCCGATCTAAGCAATCAAAGTCTGATGGAGCAGCTTGCCTTTGACTCAAATGATTACGCTGGCATGGTGAAAGACCAGCGTCAAATGATCGTAGATCTGACAACCAGAGCCGAGTCCGCCGAGGAAGAGCTGCGGATGTGCAAGAACAAAATCATTGACTTGGAGAACGCCAAGAAGCGAAGGTAGGTGTCAGATGGAAATCTATGTTCCTTCTACGGCAAAAGAGTTGTCTCAGCGTAAGCTGGAGGAGTACGACAATTATTCGAAAATCGTAAATGAAGGGCGGCGCAACCCGATTTGGTTCACCGAATTTATGTTCGGGGTCAAGCTGATCGACTACCAAAAGTGGTACTTTATGAACAGCTGGTGGCGGAAGTATGTGCTGTGGCTGTGCTGCCGACGCGCTGGTAAAACCACAGGCGCGTCCGTATTCAACATGGCCAAAATGCTTCTGTTCCCAAATCACAAGCTTTACATCTCAACAAACTCCGCCGCACAGAGTATCGAAGTGTTCAAGATGATCGAGGACATCGCATTGAAGCGTGTCCCGTCTTTCAGAACCTGTACAGATCTGTTTGCCGCTGAGGTTGAGAAGTCAAACCGGAGCGACACAGGGTTTATTCATAATCCGGCTGGTCACAGCTTCCGGTTGTTCAATGGGTCTGAGCTGCTGACCTTATCTACCAACTTCAATGCGCTTCGTGGTAAGGGCGGCTCCGTCATGTTCGATGAGACCGCTTGGCAGGAACGCGAGCAGATGGCGGCGGTGGAGCACTTTGCCGATACGGATGCCAGCTTCTCGCTGGGTACGGAGAAAGTCCACTACTACGATCCGCTGCGTCTCCCCCTCCAACTGATGTATGCTTCGTCCGCTGGCGACGTGGAGTACCCATTCTATGAAAAATACAGGATGTTCGCCAAGCGCATGATGATGGGAGATCCCAATTATTTTGTGTGCGACATCAATGCCAACACTGTGCTGGATTTTTCAACAGTAGACGGCCAGCCCATCGTAGCTCACCTGACCAAAGAAGCTGTCGCCAAGGCCGTCGAGGATGATCCGGACGCGGCAGACCGAGAGCTGTTCAACAAGTTCAGGAAGGGCGGCGGCAAAAATGCCCTGGTGCGTATGGAGACCATTATGCGCAACTCAGTTGTGCGCCCGCCCATTTTGTTTAACGACACTGGGGCAAGGAAGTTTATCCTGTGCTACGACCCAGCCCGAAGTTACGACGGCAGCGTGCTGAGCATTTTCGAACTTGTAGACGATAAAAACGTCGGGTTCCGCCTGCGCGTGGCGAACGTCATTTCTATGGTGGATACGGAAACCTCCAACAAGACGCCGCTCCCAATGCCGCAACAGCTTGAGATCATCAAAAAGGCCATGATCGACTATAACGGTGAACGCACTGCCGACTGGGAGAATATCGAATTCTATATCGACTCTGGATCCGGAGGCGGCGGCATCAGCGCCATCGCTGACCAACTGATGGAGGACTGGGTTGACGGTACTGGCCGAGTCCGGCGTGGCATCATAGACCCTGACCATAAGCAGTACCAGACTGCCCGTGTTCGCTACCCCAATGCAGTGCCCATCGTACACCTATTGGATCCGCAGGCGTACAGAAAGCAGATCTTCGATGCGCTCGAAAAAATGGCCAAGCTGGACCTGATTGAGTTTACAGACTATGACGGGAATGGCTATCTGCAAATGGTGGATGAGAAGGGCGAGTTTTATCGGTATGACCTGTCGCCAGAGGAAGAGAACTCCCTGCTCCAAGTCAAACTGGCTATCAACGAAATCAGCTATATGTGCCGGTTTGATTTGCCGAACGGCGGCGTACAATACAGCTTAACAGAAGAACAAAAGAGGCGTATGCACGACGACCGCGCGTACACCTTTGGTCTTGGCGCATTTGCGCTATCTACAAAGCGACGTAAAGATATTGTTGAAAACAAAGAAGAGGAATCAGAATTTGAGCACGCACCATCATTGGTGTGTGCTCTTTCTTACTAAGGGGGTGATTTGGTGCATGACAATTTTGATATTGCTGTGATGCCGCATAGTCAAACTGAGGTCGCAGATGTGACAGACGAGGTCGAGCGTATTTCGAACGAACGGATGTTATCTGCACTCAAGACGTACGACCACTCCAAGCAACAGTACAGCGCAAGGTTCTCCGAAAGCAGTTCATCTGACTCATTAACATTGAGCCGAATTGATGAACTGGCAGCCAGCATTACAAGTAATCTAAGCAGTGTACTGAAGGCTAACCGGCAGGTCCGCAAGTACATCGCTAAGGATGACGTATTCGGCAACGCCTACATGGCTGTACAGAGCAACGTCAACACGGATTACCGCCTACAATGGAAACACCCTGCTGGACGGAACAAAAACAAGCAGCTCCAGAACGCCAAACTTGCTGTGGAGCAGTTCAACCATTCTGTGAAGCTGAGAAACCTGATTGCGACTGCGGTGCCCGCCACCTTCGCTGACGGCAACTACATCATGTATCTGCGTACCGACGGCGGAAATGCAGTAGTCGACGTATATCCTCTTGGCGTTGCGGAGATCACCTCATGGTCTATCAACGGAGACCCAATCGTCCAGATCAACATGAACGAGTTTAAAAGTCGGTTACGAAAAACCTACTCCCGTATGAAGAACGGTCGGGCGCTGTTCTTTGAGAATCTGGACAAGGAGGTCCAGGCGAACTTTCCCAAGGAAGTCTACGACGCCTACAAAAATGGCGAAACCTACTGCCGCCTGGATGTCAGCAGAACCGGGGTGCTGCGCATCAACAACATGGGGATGACTTACGGTGTTAGTCAGTTTTTCCGCGCCCTCTCCCCCGCTGTCCGACTAGATGACATTGAGACTGCGGATTCCGCCAACGACAAAGCCAAAGCAAAAACCATTTTAATCCAGAAACTGCGCAAGGAGGTTATGGGGCCAAACAGCGACTATTCCCGCAAAGGGATGGATTATGCCATGTATGCCCATAGCGAGTTGGTAAAGGCTTGGTCAAACTCGACGGTGCTTTACACTGGCATTCCAGCCGTTGAGTCAATTGAATACGTGGAACCTCGCAACACCGGGACCCCTGCGGATAAGGTGGCACTCTACCAAAGCAAGAAATACACTGCCTTGGGTATTGGGTTTGTGAACCCGAACACCGCAGCAATCTCTACGGCCAACATCTCGCTCAAGCAGCTGATGAAGGTGGTCGACTCTATTTCAAGGCAACTGTCCGACATCCTACATAAGTATTATGTCTTATACCTAGGAGAGCAGGGCATCGACCAAGAATATGCTCCTGAGATCACAGTGATGAACTCAGAGCAAATGGACATGGATGTGAAAACCAGCCTTGTCGAATTGATGTTCAGCAAACTAAATCTCAGTTACGAGAGTTGCCTCGAAGTACTTGGTATGGATGTGGATGACGAGTTGAGCAAGCGACAGCAGGAGAACGACGGCGGATATGATGCTGTCTTCACACCGCACGCATCTCAGTATACTTCCTCCGGAAATGAGCCTGGCAGACCGCCCGCCGCCAATCCAACCGATCCATCAAAACAGGCGTATGACGGCGGTTACAATCAGACGGCGAGGTGACTGATATGAAAGTATTTTGTCCTTGCTGTGGTCAAACCATCGAAATTAAGGTATCTTTCCCGGGATACGACAGTTGCCCGGACAAGGATAGGATTCTGCCGAAGATTCGTTTTGATGCCTTAGAGGCACAAGGACGTTATTTTGGCGTGACGGAGGAGGTGAAGCAAAAATGAATCAGGACGAAAGAGTAGTTCTTGCCAGTAAGGTAGTAGAACTGTCGGAAAATCAATCTTACATCGACTTGGTAGACCGGGTGTGTTTTTATGACGCTCCCAACCTGAATGGTGTAATGTTGCCTTCTGAGGGGGCCATCGATAAAGCACAGACTCTGGTTAACATGCCTGTTGTAGCCAAATATCGCCAGGACGCTCAGGGAAACCCAGATCTTGGAAGCCACGAGATGTATGTAGACCCCGCCACCGGTCAGGTAAAGTTCGGTACGGAAAGCGTCGGAACTCACATGGCAGTCGAGATCAAGGACGATGTGGTGGAGATCGGAGGCGAAAAGAGGACTCTACCCTGCCTGTTTGCCACATACCGGATTTGGAACCGAAATAAAAATGTGGTCAATGCGGTAAAGCGCCTGTACGCAGAGGGGAAACTTGGAAACTCTTGGGAGATCCTGTCCACTGCCTTCACCTTTGCAGATGGTGTAAAAACGCTGACTGATTATGTGTTTGACGGACGCGCCCTGTTGGGCTCTGGTGTAACACCGGCCTATGGCGCGAACGCCTGCTCTCTGAGCATGGCTTCTGTCAATGAGTGTGAGTTAGTCATTGCAGAGGCGCTCGCACAAGATTTATGTACTGGTAAGGAGGAACCCATGAAGAATCCCAATATTGAGCCCGAAGTTGAGAAGGCTCAGGTAGATGCCGGTCCCGCAGAGAAGGCTCGTGTAGAGGTCAATTCTGCTGAGAAGGCTACGATTGCTATCGCTGAGGAAGCTGTTGAGTCCGAGGCCGACCTGGAGGTCTCCGCCGAGGAACCGGAAGCCGGTCAAGAAACTGAGGTCGCCATGCTGACCGTGCGCGATTTGCGCGTGAAGATTACAGAGGCGTACCGGCAGAAGTACCCCCGTGCCTGGGGTTACATCGCCTTCTTCTTCCCTAACGAGCGCATTGCTTGGTTTGAGGACGAGGGCAGAGATTCTGAGCTGGACTATCAGATGATTACCTATACCGTTGAAAATGATGCGGTGACTATTTCTGATGCGACGCCGGTCAAGCTGACTGTTTCTGTCGCCCAGCTCAATGATGTGCTGGCTGAGAGAGATTCCGCCCTGGTGTCCGCCAACGACACTATTAACCAGCTAAATGAGCAGGTGGCCGAGCTGACCCCGTACAAAGAGGCCGCTGATGCTGCCGAGCGGGAGCGAGTTGAGGCTGAGGCAGAGGAGAATCGTAAGGAGTTCAAGCAACGGATGCTTGACTCCAAGCTGTTCACACAGGCCGAGATTGACACATCTGAGCAACTGAAATCCATGATTGAAAATCTCGACGAAACTGCATTGAAGATGGAGATCGCCGAGCGTTTCATGAAGCAGATTACCACGAAGACCGAAACTGTCGAGCAGGTGGTCGCCGAGCGGACTAATTTGACCGAGGACGACAAGACCGACAACGCCGCATTTATGCGCGTGCTGCTTGGCCGCTGAAACATTTTAAAAAGGAGTATTTATTATGCTGAGAGAAATCATTGTTCACGGCAATAAGGCCGCCGACGCCACCTTCAAGGCTAAGGCCGCTATGAAGACTGGCATGGCCGTTGTGAAGAACTACAAGGACGGCACTGCCGATATGCCCGAGGCCGCTACCTCTGCCAACCTGTATTTCGTGCAGAAGGCTCCCGTGCCCACCGGCCTTAACGCTTCCCGCACCAACATGAGCGATTATGATCCTGACTTCACCGAGGTCGCCGAGGGCGAGTTTGTGGTCCTGTACCAGTTTGGCCCCGGCGAGGAGTTCGCCACCGACGCCACGACCTCTCTGGACGCCTCCGCTGATGTTGGTAAGACCGTGGAGTTCGATACGGACGGTTCTATCAAGGCCGCTGCAGCTGCTTCCGTCTACCGTTACCTGGGTGAGTACAACGATGCTGGTCACAAGCTGAGTCGCATCGCTGTGCTGGACACTGCCGCCGCCAACGGCTGATCAAATCACTTGACGCTTTCTGAAGCCGCCGGTTAGTTCCGGCGGCTCTACTTATTTAAGGAGGATAACTATGACTCAGATTGAGATTGCTGAGCTGGCTAAGAACGCCAATATTTATGAGGTCGCCCAGAAGACCCTGAATCCCAAGTATGCCATGAACGACGGCGAGAAGGTCGTGGCGGAGCAGCTGGATGAGTGGGCCCGCAAGATCGGTGAGACCGGCAACGACCCCGAGCATGAGATTGCTGCCTTTATCACCCGCACTGTGAATGACGAGTTTTACAATGCTCCCGACGAGCTGATGGATATGCTGTTCGACCGTGGCACCATCGGCGAGTTCGACGACTATGAGGCCACTGTGGAGCCCATCAAGAACACCCTGGTGGCCCATGAGGCTGCGAAGGGTGGCAACGTGCCCGCTAGCTACCTGGACATCTCTGTCCTGAAGCCCCAGTGGAAGAACAAGCAGCTCGAAACGAAGCTGTCCTATGTCGATCTGCGCAAGAACGGCTGGAAGTCTGTGGCTCTCCTGACCGACTACGCTATGCGTGCGCTGGAGAACGCCCGGTTTGCCGACATCTTTGGTGCTATCGACGCCGGTATTTCCATGGGCGCTGAGAACTACATCAACGAGGCTGGCAAGACTGTGTCTCAGGCCACCGCCGAGGCCCTTGCCCTGTATGTGAACGACCGCGCCGAGGGCGACGGCGTCATTGTGGCTCTGAGCAAGTATGTACAGCAGATCTCCAAGCTGCCTGGCTTCGACTCTGACTCCATGCGGGACGAGATCCACCGCACTGGCCGTCTGGGCATGTACGACGGTGTGAACCTGTTCCCCATCTCCGGTGCTAAGAAGCTGGCCACTGGTGGCCTGCTGGTGCCCGACAAGCGTGTGTTCGGCATCTCCGGCAAGATCGGTACTCTGGATATGCGCGGTGAGGTCCACACCTACGAGACCATGGACAACAACAAGGAGGTTGTCAACCTCAAGATCGCTGACTTCACCTATGGCTACTCCTTCAACAAGGATACCCTGGAGAACGTCTGTAAGGTCGTCATCAGCGGCTGATTATGAGCGGGGGCTTCGGCCCCCGCCTTTCAAGAGGGGCGACTATGGTTGGAAGATTATTTTTCTGCTATTCTGCGCGACTGCATCGTGCGCTGAGATTCCATGGGTTCCGGTGCATCTGCTCCGGGATCAATTACCGGACACACTCCAAATTTTGGCTGTATGAAGGGACTCAGGAGTTGAATTACTACAAGGATTATATCTATCCGTCGGAACGAGACCGGTTCCGTGTTTGATTTTAGGAGGCAAAATGAGTATTTCTAAGACGCGTAATTATCTGCTTTTGAATTATTGCAGCAGCCCTGTGGCTGTCAGTACACGCTATGATTCTTTTCTGATCCCTGGAGGCACCGAGGCAGAGCCCGGTTCCCTCCCCTTCACCATCGATGAGATTTCCGTAATCAACAGCAATAGCCAAGCTTTGCGCATCGGTATGCTGTGGCCCGAGCCAGAGTTTCGAGAAGAGATCTACGAGGAGATCCGCGTGCCCGCCTGGCAGACGATTTTGACCGACCGTGAGATCCGGGACATTTTGCTGAACCCCACACTGGACGGGATGCAGACACTGCTGAGCATCGAAAACGACGCTTATTTCGAGCGCATCCGTGGCATCTACATGGGTCTGATCAACACTGGTGCGGACATCTCCAACAAGGTGGCAACCATGATGGAGGCCCGCCGTCAGGAGTTCGCCAAAAATCAGCGCAAGACCAAGATCATCCTGACGCCCCATGAGGATAAGACTGCGTCTGACAAGGACCAGCGTATCGCGGAACTGGAGGCCAACATGGAGACTATGCGCCGCATGATGGAGGAATACATGAGCCAGAAGGTAGACACGCCCAAACCGGCCAAGTCCGCCACCCGAACCAAAGCAACAGCGCCCAAAGAGACTACCAAGAAGAGCGAGTAAGGGGGTGTGGTATGGGAACACCATTTTTGGACCCCATCAACCGTTTCCTGCGCCGCATCGAGGAGGACCGGGACTTCTTCCAGTATTTCCAGCTAAGCGACGATGAAGCGTTGGATCTAGCCCGCCGCCGTGCACGGAACTATCTGGAGGACGCCATCGACCGCATGATGATGGATGGCCGCCCGTCTGTCGATTTGACTGACATCGACGAAGGCTCCTTTTCTTTCAACATCGAGTTGACACGCAATGAGGTATTCTTACTGTCCTCGCTCATGTATGAGTATTATCTGGACAAAGACATCTCCCGTATCAAAACGCTGAATGTCAATTATACCGGTACTGAACTTAAAGTGTTTGACCCAAGCAACGCACGTTCTTCGTTCCTTCAACTGTATGAGAATGTGCAACGGCAAAATGAAAATTTGCTGGACACATATCGTAATGTGGATCGTGAGACCGGTGAATTTATCTCGATCAACTCTGTGACCATAGAATAGGTGGTGGCCAGATGAATTCCATGGCCTATTTTAAGGCGATTCAGGGCGGCAATGGAGTCGCTACGGAGCACGAACGGTTTGTCAGGGAAAATCAGAGACGGCTTGCGCTTGATCTTCCGTCCTCAGCAAACGTGAAGCCGACGGCGACCCGGAACGGCGCACCTCAGACTCTGATCGCAGTTGAGACGCAAACTTCCTACAAGTATGAAATTATCGCAATGCCAGGGGATGAACTATTGACGGGAGACCTGTTGGAGTTCGATAACCGACGCTGTTTTTTTTCTTCCAGGCTGGTAAAAAAGCCATTAGCCTATACCGGCATCGCGTGGGAATGTAACCATCTGTTCCGGTTCCAGACTTTTGACGGGGACATTGTGGAGCGCTGGGGCGTGATCGACTCAGGAAACTATTCCACTGATGTTCAGCACGGCTCCATGCTGACCGACACGAACAGCCAGTATCGGCTTTATATGCAGCTGGACGACCAGACTAAGCAAATTTTTATTGACAAGCGTCTGGCTGTCGCCCAGATCTATGACAAAGATGGCCGTCAGATCCTTGATGTCTATAAGGTAACCGACGTAGACCCGGTGACCCAGTCATACGGTGGGGGACATCTGTTGGTGCTGCGTGCTGTGAGCGACGCTTACAACGCAAAAACAGACCGCATTGATATGTTGATCTGCGATTACAGCGAGGGCGGTACACCGGATATTCCTACGCCGGATCAGGTTGTCATAACAGGACCGGACGAACTCCGGCCTGTATTTGGGCGCAAATATACAGCGAGCTACGAAGGCGCTCCGGACGATGCTGCGTTTACATGGGGCTTTACTGCCGCCGACCAACTCACCCCGTATGTCCATCTGGCACGGATCGGAAATGCGGTACAGGTGACTGTGGATCGCGGCGCTCCAGTCGGTTTGTCGTTCAGGCTGACTGCTGCATCAGATGACCCAAACATCGCCAAGGGCGAGAAGGCGATTAAGGTGGTGAGCCTGACGTGAACAGTTTTGAAATCGGAGACTATAAGACTGAGTTGATGTACTGTCTATTGGAGGATCCAGGGATCGTGGCGTTGCTTGATCCGGCCAACGAGTTCCAGTTTCCGGACGAGCTGGTGTATGAGCGCATTTTCCCGTATGGCCGTGTGCCGACCACAGAACAAGAGACCAAGGCGTATCTGACGCTGACAGTCAATGTAGAAAACCTGATGCGAGGCAACAAACTACTGCGGACTGTCCGGCTGACCATCCGAGCTGTATCACATGCCAACATTATGAAGGTGTCCGGTGAGTCTGTCAACCGCGTTGATTTGCTGAGCGCCAAGGTGGATCAAGTCCTGAACGGGTCAACCAAGTTTGGGGTTGGACCTCTGGAGATTATAAGCAACCGAGAGTATACCTTGGATGAGCAGCATTTTTACCGGGAAATTGTTTTTGAGACTACGGGGGTCAACGTGCCCGCGTGCAGGTGATTTTGTGCGCTATCAATTCAACAAATTATTTTTATTGTCGGGTGAGGATTTGACCTTGTCCGACAGTTTCACTGTACGGCACCCAAAAATGAGAGATGTGGTCCGCCTTGGCGACGGGGCCCACTGTGAGGATCTGTACTGGTTGTATGTCATCACAATGATGTCAGAGCCATACGACAACATGGTGTGGCTGGATGACCATGGAATCGACTATCAGGATGTGTCTCCATATACCGTTTTCTGTTTGAAATGGATCGATGTAAAGGAAAAACGCCTGATAGCAACCGCCGAAGATCGTGGCTGCGCAGCATTTTCTGAGCAAGTAATTGTGGACGCATTGTCATTCTTTTTAGGAAACCGCGCCTACAATCTGCGTGTGGTCCCAAGCGGGTTCGAGATCTACGACCAGTCTGACCCGGGCTGGGCTTTTTCGGAGGACAAGTTCGAACTGGTCCACGATTTTGTCTGCGTAGTCAACCGCTTGGACAATGTGAAGCGGATCAACCCGGCGACACCGATGGCCAAAAAAATGCTGATTGAAGACACCAGGTCTGAACAGAAGAAGCGTCGCAAACGCAAGCGCAAACATGACGACACGGAGTACCTCGGTGAGTCAGCCGCCGCACTGCTGTTCAGCGGTGCAATATCTTCTATGGGTGCAATTATGGAGTTCGGTGTGTACGCGATGCTGAACGGCGGAGATGCTGTTAACAACGGGATGCGCGTAAAAGCACTGTTGACCGGCGTGTACACGAACAAGATCAAAGCAGATTCAGTTTCCAGCGACGATTTGCGCTGGAGCAAATGACGAGGAGGATAAAAACAATGAAGTACGCTCTAAAAAAGATTCGTCGGATGCGTGTCTACGACATTGCGACTGGCAAGCACCGCGTTACCCTGAACGACTTCCAGACCGCTCAGTTTACCGGCTCTCAGAATACCGTCTATGCGGACGGCGCGGATGGCGCTCACCTGGCAGCCTTCGATACCACCAAGGTTGCCGGGTTCAACGGCACCAATGGCGCAATCGACAGCGGCTACATTGCCATGCAGGTTGGTTCTGACGAGGTGGAGGTCGCGAATGGCACTGGTATTTCTTTGCGGGTTGAGCTGGTGACAGCCGACGGCCAGAAGATCGTGCTGCCCCACAAGGCGCAGGGCGACGAGGGTAACGAGGTGAAGTTTATCTACGCTGCCGATGCGAATGGTATGCCCGGTGTGTCCTACACCCAGGCTGCTGAGCCCTCAGACAAGGCTTTTAAGTATGATGCGGAGACCAAGGAGATCACTCTGCCCACCGGCAAGTTCAAGACTGGCGACACCGTCATCGTGGACTACAACCCCAAGTTCACCAAGTACAAGCAGATTGACAACGACGCCAACAAGTTCTCCATGACTGGTCGCGTCATTGTTGACGCCTGGTTTACCGATCTGTGTACCGAGCTGGATGTGCCTCTCCAGGTTGCAATGGAGAAGGGTAAGATCTCCGGTGAACTGGATCTGTCTCTGGGTGATCAGGCTGCTGTGCAGAATGTGGCCGTTGAGGCTCTGACCTCCGCCTGCAGCGGCGAGAGCAAGAATCTGTGGCGTCTGTACACCTACAACGAGGAAGACATCACCGACGACTGATGGCCACGGTGACAGCGAATACGACATGCCGTAATCCGAACTGCCATAACGGCAAGGACGGAGGCCCGAAGCGGTACTACGCTTGCGCCTATTGCCGCAGAACGGAGAGTTGGAGAGCCGTCGCCTGTTGTCCGGAGTGTTACGCTGAGTATATTCGGTTGGTGCGCATTGGGCGAGGGGAGTTACAGGATACACTCCCCTCCCCTGTCAGTGAACAGGAAAAGAGCGAGCTCTTCGCAGAAAGCATGGACGAAATGACTGCAATGCTCGGGTTCCAGCCTGCCAGTATTGCGGACGCCATGGAGGCAGTGAATCGTAAATTGGATGAGGGTGGGTCGTAATGGCCTGCCCTCTATTTTTTTGTGGTTGGGGGTGAAACCTGTGAAAGTTTTAGCCCTTGACCAAGCAATCGCAAAAACTGGGTGGTCAGTATACACCAACGGAAAACTGAAAAAACACGGTCTTTTGGAGTTCGACGTCGGCAACGGCACGCCAGCCGAACGCTTCAAAGAATCCTGTAAGGGCGTGTCAAAGCTGATTGTAGACATCAAACCGGATGTAGTCGTGATGGAGGGTGTGACTTATCAGCACAACATGTGGGTCCTTATCGAATTGGCCCAATTTCAAGGGGTTCTGATCGGAACCTGTATTCGTCGTGGCATAGAATTCGCCATTTACCATCCGTCTACATGGCGGAAGATTTTAGAGTTTGCTACCTATAAGAAGAACCGAGGGCAACTCAAGCAACTGGCCATACAGCATGTCAAGGACACCTTCGGTTTGGATGTACCAGAGGATGTCGCCGAGAGCATCTGTATTGGTCAGGCACATATTTTAAATTTGAAAGGTGCGAAACAGAAATGAGTAAAGTTTCTATGCGTTCGTTGGATCGGGTCCTAAATCGATACGGTAAAGTATCCGATACGAAAACAATTCAATTTGGCATCGAAGATGACGTGGTCGAAATTGAGGTTCGTACCATGCTGTCGCTGTCGGAAGCCAGAGACTTGGTCGATCTGGTCGTTGGAGCCGCATTCACCGAAGACGAGAGCGGCACCATGATCTATTCCGATTTGATGCAGCAGTATGCGTGGAACCTGGCAGTTTTGACTTACTTTACAAATATTAAGCCGGATCTTGGGGCCGAGCGGCTTTATACCATCATTTATAAAACCGACCTGCTTGGCAAGGTGCTCGACTGTATCTCTGCTCGGCAGACATCGGACCTGCTGTCTGCAATTACGCGGGAGGTTCGCCACATTGCAAACATGACAGTGAATACACAATCTGTACGGACTGGCGAGCTGATGGACAAGATCGACACTATGATGTCCGCCGTGACAGTCGCTACAAACGGCTTGCAGGGATTTGACCCGGATCAGCTGCATGAGGCCGTGGCCAAGATGGCCGATATGGAAGAGGGGAAAATTTTGGACTTGCTGTTGAAGGAGGGCGATCGTGATGTCGAAACCTCTGAAACAGCAGATCGGTGAATGGGCTCATTCCCCTGCTGGTCAGGCCGAGATCAAACGGCAACTCTCGGCGCAAAACATTTCTTTAGACCAGGTCGACGCCGGTGATGTGGCGGCGATCAAGTCGGAGGCGAACCAGCTCCGCAATATTTTGGCAGCCAGACTCCACGAAGCCGGACTGACCTCTATTGGAATTGAGCAGATCCACATTGGAGAACTTCACCAGGACAACAAAGACCCCCTGTCTTTTTATGTGGACCTCTCGATAGACTCTGACGATCTGCGGCGGCCTTCGTTACAGCCAAACCGCTATCCGGGCGGCGCATACAACATTGTGACGCTGTTTATACGGGGTTGGGACTCCTCCCCTATTTATGGGTATTGGGCCAGCGCAGATAAAAATGTCCGAAGCCGCACACACAAAGATCCTGAGCCGATCATTGAGGACGCGGTCAACGAGTTTAACGCCACTCACAAGTTGGAAGCAACCGTGATGGATAAGTACCGCAGTCAATAAGAGAGGTGAAAGAATTGAGCCAAGAACCCGTAGTCAGATTGGTGGTCGGAGCTGAGGGAGATTCCGGCGAACTCATTATTAAAGAAGTACAAAAACAGCTTGACCAGCTGACCGGAAAGAACCCACTCCCCATAAAGGTCGGGCTCCATGCTGATACCAAAAAGCACCTCCAAGAACAGCTGCGCAGCATCAAAGGTCTGACGATCGATGTGACGGCCAACGTGACCGGCGTGAATCAAGGGAAGACCAGCAGCCAGCGTAAGCCATCCAGCGGTACGGGCGGGTCTAAACAGCAGTACCCGACCATCGACCGGTTGCACCGTGCAAATTTGTCTGCTGTTGCGCAGGACAATCTGTTCTCCTCTTATTTGAAGACGGTCCCGTCTGGAGCGCTGTCCAAATATAAGGCGCAAATAGACGAAATTCGTAAGGGGTATTTGTCGGCCAAACAGTCCGGAAACTCAAACGCAATAAAAGACCTGGCAGAAGCGAATGCACAGATGAAACAGCTCAAGTCCACCATCGACATGCTGGACACAAGCAAACTTAGTAGTGTAAATATGTCGGCGGTTACCCAACAGAACCAGTTCAGTGCGTACCTGAAAACGCTGAGCCCGGAAACGCTGACGCAGTACGAGGCGAAAATCAAGGACATTCAAGCCTTGCTGTCTAAAGCTTCCCTGCCGTCTAACCACGACGCTGTTCAGGACTTGAAGAAGGCGACAGACCAGGCAAAACTGCTGAAGTCAGAGTTCAAGTCTATCGATAAATACGCTGGCGCCGATGCGCTTCATAAAACCAACATGAACGCAGCGACTCAGAATAGTCAACTTCAAGCGTTTTTAGATAGTGTAGACCCGAATCTGGTCAAGCAATACCAGACTCGCGTGGATTCTGTGAAAAAACTGCTGGCGTCTGCAAGTAGCCCATCTAACTCTGGCGCGGACAAAGCGCTGGCGGAAGCAAAACTGCAAGAGAAACAACTTAGGGCGCTCTTGAAACTGTCCGATGACAGCAGGCAAAAGCTGACAAATTTGTCCGCCACCACGCAGGACAACAAGCTCGTCTCGTATCTGAACAGCCTCTCCGAAGTGGATCTTGAGAAATACAAGTCTGAGATCCAGGAGATCCACAGCCTGTTTCAGTCTGCCAGCAAGTCCGGCAATGCGCAGGCGGCGAATGAGCTGGCCGAGGCTAAGAAGCGGGTCGAACAGCTCAAGTCCACCATCGACATGCTGGACACAAGCAAGCAGAAGTTGAATACAATTTCTGTTGACATACAGCAAAAGAAATTTGATCGATATACGGACTCTTTGAAGCCATCTGTGCTACAACAGTACAGAAAGGAAATTGAGCAGATCAACGACCTGTTGCGAAGGGCCAAGACCGGGCATGTGGGTGATGTCTCAAAAAATCTGAAAGAGGCAGATCTGCGGATCAAAGATCTGAAGGCGTCGATCCACTCTCTCGGTCAAGACGGCGGAAGCGCTATGGACCACCTGGTCGGCAAGTTTAAGACCTTTTCGACCTATCTTGTCTCCTCTGCCGCTACCTTGGCATTGGTCGGTTCGTTTACAAAGGCGATTCAGGTCACATACGATCTGAACGACGCCCTGACCGACCTCCGCATCGTGACCGGCGGAACCAAGGAAGACGCCGCCGCTCTGATCGCTACTTATAATCAGATGGCTCAGGCAATGGGTGCGACGACCAAAGAGGTATCGTCCGCCGCCGTCGAGTGGCTTCGTCAAGGTTACTCCATGGCAGACACCCAAAAACTAATCGAAGACTCAATGGTCCTGAGCATCGTTGGTTTCATGGACTCCAACGAAGCCGCGCAGGCGCTGACCTCCACTATGAAAGGCTACCAGCTGAGCGTAGAGGACGCCATCGGCGCGGTGGACAAGTTTACCGCAGTCGATATGGCCGCTGCCACATCCGCTGGTAATATTGCTATTGCATTGTCTAAGACCGCCGCCAACGCCAAGCTTGCCGGTATCTCTCTGAATGATGTGGTAGGTCAACTGGCGCTGGTCAACGAGACCATGCAGGAGGCTCCTGAATCCACAGGTGTATTCTACAATACAATGCTGTCCCGCATGGGCATGATCAAAGCAGGACGCCTGTCTGATCCAGAGACAGGAGAATCTTTGTCTGATGTGGAAACTACGCTGAAGTCTTTGGGAATCAATCTGAGAGACTCCAGCGATACTTTCCGGAATTTTGGCACAATTCTGGATGAGGTCGGCGGAAAATGGGATAATTACAGCAATGTCCAGCAAAGAGCCATCGCCACCGCGTTTGCAGGCACACGCCAGCAGACGCGGTTTATTGCGCTGATGGAGGGCTGGGACCAGGCGGCTGAATATTCAAAGATCGCGGCAGAGTCCACCGGGACCGCCATGAGCAAGTTCGCCATTTATCAGGAAAGCTTGGCCGCTAAGACGCAGAAGGTGACCGCCTCCTTTGAGAGGCTGACCACTGTTTTG
>OGUJ01000412.1_pt1 | contig 33026 bp, 31 predicted proteins | sample 1573661 | NCBI WGS metagenome assembly OGUJ01 (sample SAMEA2581933, study PRJEB24529) | metagenome | biome: Human gut stool | place: China | collected 2011
CCCCGTAGGGTATGAGGTCAGAATTATCTGTACTTACCAACTAACCATATAATAACGATAATAAGTAATTCACCTAGAAGAATTACTCCACCATCAAAATTAATAGTTAGCTGTTCAATAGTAACAGTCATTTCTGTACCTCCTTATAGTGTTATTTGTCTACCTTGCTTAAGGGCAGAATAAAAGCCCCAATAAAAATTAGGGCTAATATTCTAAGCTTAATCAAATAACACTATAAGTACCCCAACGGGTTCTAGGTAATTAGATTATAGCATAAAGTCAACAGAAAGTCAAAAAGGAGAGGAGGGAGAGAATGGGAAAAGCATTGGATATGGTAATCAAATTTGTAAAGTATTTTATCTGTAAATGGTTTGCTACAAGAGTGATAGAAAGGATAGTGATACTATTACTAGAGGAATTAGTAAAAAGAACAGATAGTAAGCTAGATGATAAAGTCTACCAAGCAGTATTTGAAGAAGTAGAAAAGGAGGTATAGGAAAATAAAGTAACAGAGTGAATAAAAAAAGGAGGTTTAAAATGAAAAAGCATAGCTATATAAAGTATATGATGTGGATAGGAAAAAGAGCAAATGAATGGGGGTAAATATGGAGTATATAAAAATAATTAGTGGAGTTTTAGCAATATTTATAGGTTATCATAAATTTATACTCTCTTTACTAGACAGAAAATTAGATAAAGAAATCTGGGAGAGGGAGAAAAAACTTTTAGAAAGAATAGAGAAGGAAAATAGAAAAAATCTTGTAGAAGGACTTAGAAGAATAGAAGAAAGAATAACAAGAATTGAAGAAAAGTTGATGAGATAAAATAATAGGAGGGGTTTAGACCTATGGATAATAAAAATAAAAGAAGTGGAAGAAAAACAGGAAAAATAACAGTAGGAATGAATCATGAGGAGTATATTTTCTATAAACTATCTAGACTCTCAAAGGTAGATAAAAAATTAGCTAGAGCTATGGTAAGAGATTTAGGGGTATGGACTAGCCCTAAAAAAGCAGCTGCATATTTAACAAAGTATGTGTCAACAATATATGAGAAAATAAATTCTAAAGAGATTTTTGCTAAAAAGGTTGGGAATAAATATTTGATACTGACAGAGAGTTTGATATTACTTTTAGAAGGGTTAGATAATTAAAAAAGCTATCCAAATATCTTAGGATAGCCAATGGAAAAGGTAGTTAAAGTTTTGGCGGACTGACTACCTTTTTTTATTAAGTACGCCTTTTAGCAAAAAAACGCACTACTAATTTTACAAAACAAAGTATCTTCTAATTTAAAGATACCCTTTTTATTAATAAAAGTCAATAGTTTTTCCATTTTATTTATAAAAATTAAGGGAATTTTTATAGATAAAAAAGCTCGTTTTTGCTAAAAGAAGTACTTTTTATATCTTAAGGAGGGAGTTTATTATGAAAAGGGAATTAGAAAAAAGTCTAAAAAGATATCTGAAAAGAAAAGTTAGAATAACTTTAGGTTTTGTAACAGCTTTTGCTATTATGGGGAATGTGGGGCTTGCTTCTGAAGCTATAGAAGGAAGTCTTGACTGGAGTATGGAGAAAGCAAAAGAGTGGACAGAAGGATATGATGGTAGTAATAAAATAAAAGAAATAACTGGAGATAGAGTTTCAATATCAGAAGCAGGGGAGATAAAGTTAGATGGTACAGTATTAGTAACTGTTCCTCAAACAAATATCTCTAACAAAGTTTTAACTAATATTAATAATACAGCAGATTTATTAGATAAACATATTAATGGAAATACTGAGCTAGTAATAGGAAAAGATGCTGATGGAAATGAAATTGTTGGGTATAATGAAGGACTAGCTTTACAAAATAACGGAGAAGTAGTAGAACAAGATACAGGTTTTGAAATTTCTGGAGAGGGAAATATATTTGTAAATGATGGAGAGTTAAATAAATCTCAAAAATCACTAGAGGGAGCCACTATAGTTAATAAGGGAGAGATTACTTTTACTGGAGATGGCGGACAAAGTATAGGGAATAATGGAGTAGGTTATAACTATGGAATAATAGCCAATAAAAAAAATCAAGGTCAAAGTATAGGAAGTAATGGAGTAGGTTATAATTATGGAATAATAGCTAATGATGGAGTTAGTGGACAATATATATTAGGAACAGGATATAATTATGGAATAATAGCTAATGATGGAAGTAATGGACAAAACATATTAGGAATAGGGTACAATTATGGAATAATAGCCAATAGTGGAAATACAGGACAAAACATAGGAAGTAATGGAATAGGTTATAATTTTGGATTAATACATAATAAAGGAAATTATGGGCAAAATATAGGAAGTAATGGAGTAGGTTATAATTATGGAGTAATTATAAATACAAATAACAATAGTGCTCAAAGTATAATAGGAACAGGATATAATTATGGAATATTATCTGGCTTATATGGGCAATTTATATCAAAAGATACAACTACTAATACGTCAGGAATAGGATACAATTATGGAATTATTAATGTTAATACTAATGCTTCTGGTCAGTATATAGGAAAAGACAAAGGAGGAAAAGTTTATAATTATGGAATAATAAATAATAATGGTGGAACAGCTATTAATATATCTTCAGGAGAAGCGAGCAATTATGGAGTAGTAAAAAATACAACAGGAGCAGTATTTAATGGTAAAGTTGATAACTATGGAATAGTTATCTATACTACTGATAATCAAAATGGAAGTTTAGGAGCTGGTATAAATAAAGGAGTAGTTTTAGCTAAAGATTATACTCTTGTCAGTGGAAAAAATAATCATGTAACTGATTTATCATCAACTGGAAGTATAACAACAGCAATATTAAACGAAGAAGAAAAAACAACTTATTATACAAAAGACAATACAATAAATTTTTCTCAAGATTTAACTGGAAATGTTTTAACAGCAGTTATAACTGGAGATAATGATGTAGCATATAACTACACTGGTTCAGATGAATTAATATTAAATGATAGTGTTGTAACAGGATATTTTACTGATGGTGGAAAGGGAACTTTATTAAATGTTTCAAATGATTTAGTATTGGTTAATAGTACAATAAATGCTGTAACAGATATTGAAAATAGAGATAATGTAACAGCAGTTAAACTAGATGGAGGAACTTTAACACAAATAGGAGAGAGCCAAATAGTAGGAAAAGTTGAAGGAGAGGGAGGAATAAATTATCTAGCTTCTCAAAGTAAAGAGCAATCTATAAGTATAAATGGTGAAGTAACTCTTAGAAATGCTACTGCAGATGAAGTTATTAATTATGGAATAACTAATAATAAAACTGATATTAGTTTTAAAATTTTAGAAGCAGATAAACTTACTTTAGATTTTACTGTTGAAGATAGTGAAAATGTAAATAAAATAGTTTTAGGGGATAATGTAGTGATAGGAGAAGCAACAACTACAACTCCTGTAATAGATGGAAGTTCTTCAAGTGAAAAAATAAATTTAACTATCAATGATATTACTGGAATACATGGTGATATAACTCTTGGAAATAATGATGATACTCTAACTATTGCTAAAAACTATGTATATGATGGAGTTATAGATTTAGGTAATGGAACTAATGATATTTTAAATTTAAGCCATTCAGATGAAGGAACTACTCATGTAAAAAATGAAGAAAATACTTTTAACTACAAAGTTCATAATGTAGAGGAAATAAATTTAACTGGTGGACACTGGCATATAGACAATACTAAAACAGAGATTACTGGAGATAAAGTTAATTTAAATATTTCTGGAGAGTTACACGTAGAAGTAAATAGTCTTGGAGCTGGAAAAGGTGTAGAAACTAGTATGGACGGAGTAGGTAAAGATGTAAATGATTTTACTGTGTCAGCAGGAGAAGGAATAAAATTTGTAGTAGGAGATAATTTTAATGCTTTAGAGCCAAGCTACTCTTTTGAAACTGAATATAAACTAGGGGCAGATACTGAAATTAAAGGAGCAGTTATCTTTGATACAAGTGCTTCTACAGTAAATGAAGATTCAGTAGGACATATTAATATTAGAGTAAAAGAAGCAGATGAATTAGGACTAGGGGATTATGCAGCTATCTATGATACTGTAATTAAAAATCTAAGTGAAAATGATGCATTAAGAAATGCTATAAACTATCAAGATGGAGGACAGTTCCAAGATATGATTAAAAATACTGACTTCCAAGCTTCTGCTTTCTATACAACAGGATATGCAGTAACTAAAGATGTAACAGATATGTATATGGATACAGTAGAAAGCTTTGGTAGAAAAGCTGGAGCTGGAGAATGGTTAGCATTTGGTAAATATTTAAGCTCTGATACAGAGTTTGATGGTGGTAGCTCATCAAGAGGGTATGATGGAGATATTACAGGAACTGTTGGAATGTTAGAGTATGGAGTAAACGATACTACATCTTATGGAGTAGTATTTGGAAAAGGAGATACTGAGATAGATATTACTGGTGGTGGAAAACTAGATGGAGATAACACATATATTGGTGGTTATGTAAAACATACAACAGAGGGTGGAATAGAATTACTAGGAAATATTGGATTTACTAAGAGTGATTTAGATGCTAAGTTCTCTACACATGATACAGTAGGTGGAGTAAATTATAATATTATCTCTGATGGAAGTTCTGATGCTGATGCAATAACTCTATCATTAAAAGCTAAGAAACCATATAGTATAAGTGAAACTTTAAGAGTAGAGCCAATGTTAGGAGCTAGATATACTCTTATCAATCAAGATGCAGTAGAAAGTAGTGATAGAAACTTTAGAATAGATGAGAGAGATGTAACTGTATTAGAAGGAATGGCAGGAGCAGACTTAGTAAAAGATTTCTCTGTAGCTAATGGAAAACTTTCACTTAAGACAGGAGTAGAGGTATCACTTCTAAGTGTAAGTGATTCTGATGATGCTAGATATACATTATATGGAAATGAAATAGCATTAGTAAATGAAGAAGAGATAGCAGATAGTAAAGTTTCAGCTCATGTAGGATTTGGTTATGAGCATGAAAATGGAGTAGGAGTAGATGCTAGATACAAATTTATCTGGACAGATAAAGGAGATAGTAATAGAGCAGAAGTAGGATTATCATATAGATTCTAATATATAAAATAGCCTTTTCATAAAATGTAACTCATAAAAATAAGGAATAGATGGTAAGCCATAAAACACTTATCATCTATTTCTTTATATGGAGAAATAGTGGTATTGTAATAATGAGAAGAATGGAAAAAACATATATAAGAAAGAGGGAAAAGAAATATGCAATATATAGTTTATTTGATAAGAAGAGATTAACGAAATATTATGATAATATAGAAGAATTAGAAGAAAATGTATATATTGCTAAAGATGAAAAAACTGGGAAATTTGCATTTTTAAGTTCAAGATTTTCTACAAAAACTGAATATAAAGAGATATTTAAGATATTAGATACAGAGATTAATGAGTATCTTTATATAGGAATTGTAGCTGAAGAGGAAAGAACAGATATTTTAACCAAGATAGATAAAATAAATATAAAAGAGTTAAGTGAAAAAGAATATAATAAAATAATTAATTTACTTCCAAAAAATTAAGAAGAAAAAGGATTTTAGCCTAAGATACTGTTTTTAGAAAGGATTTTTTTAGTTATAAAATCTTAAAATAGTAATAGTTCTTTGAGTCTAAATATAAACAATCTATTTTTCCTTATACTATTAGTAATTATTTGACAATTAATAGTAAATAGAGTAAAATTATTTAAGAAAAAGGTATATTATAGGAGGAAAAATGGTAAACAATGATATATTAAGAAGAGTGAGATACGCTTTAAATATAAAAGATAGAACTATGCTAGATATATTTAAATATGGAGAAAATCCAATTACTCATGAAGAATTATTAAATCTTTTAAAAAGAGAGGGAGAAGAGGACTTCTTAAAATGCAGTAACAAAGTGTTAGAAGCATTTTTAGATGGATTGATTATTTTAAAAAGAGGAAAACAAGAGCCAAAAGATGGTAAAGAGTATACTCCAGTAAAGATAACTAAAAATAATATAAATAATATAATCTTAAAGAAATTAAAAATAGCACTTTCTTTAAAAAGTGATGATATGTTACAAATATTTAAACTTGCAGGATTAGAACTATCTTCTTCTGAATTAAGTGCAGTATTTAGAAAAGAGGACCATAAGAATTATAGAGAGTGTGGAGATAAATATATTAGAAATTTCTTAAAGGGATTAACTATTTATTATAGAGGATAAGAGGAGGATAAAATGGCAAGAACTTTAATTTTTAACATATTGTTAGTAATAACTTTTGAAGTTTTTATGTTTTTAAATGGACAAAAAAAATATAGGGGATATGTTACTTTAAAGCACTATGTTTTAACTTTAAAGATGCCACTTTATCAAAAAGTTTTGATGGGAAAAATTTTAGTTGTTTCTTTTCTAACAATTTTATTTCAAACATTGTTTTAAAAAAGAATTGGCTCATATTGTTATGAGTCTTTTTTTAATTTTTATGAAAAATTATTGTTCAGTATATGTAAAAAACAAAAAAAATACTTGAAATTTTATGTAATATTAGTTACAATAATACAGAGTATATAGTAAAGTATTATTTTACAAAGTTAAGTAAGTTTTAAAAATTAAGTAAGTTTTAAATGAAATTTTAATAGGAGGACAGATGTCAGACAAAGGATTTATTCTTCAAAGTTCATATGGTTCAGTTTTCTCAGTAGTAGAAGATTTAGAAGAGAAAGTAGTAGAGCAAAACAATGAAAAATTAGTAACAATAGCAGGTAGGGTAAACAACCCAGGAACTATTGAAATTCCAGAAAATTCAACTTTAAGAGATGTAATTGGATTAGTTGGTGGAATTAAAAATAAAAAGAATTTTAAAGCTGCTCAATTTGGACTTCCATTTGGAGGATTTTTAACAGCTGGAAGCTTAGATAAAGTTATAGATTTTTCTCTTTTCCCAGAAGGAGTAGAAAAAAATATAATTATTTTATCAGAAGAGGACTGTATAATTACTTTTGCTAAATTCTATGTAGAGTTTTTAATTGCTAAGGTAAAAAATAGTGAATATGAGCAATATTTCCAAGTAGAAAATGAGATAGAAAGAATTTGGAGAATATTAGATAGAATCTCTAAAGGTAAAGCAACAATGAGAGACGTTTACCTATTAAGATATCTATCAGATATAATCAAGACAAAATTAAACCAAAGACACAACCTAATTTTAGAAAGTATAGAGCAATTCTATGATGAGATAGAGGAGCATATTGAAGAGCATAGATGTCCAGCAGGAGAGTGTATCCATCTATTAAAATTTAGAATTACAGAAAAATGTATTGGATGTACAGCTTGTGCAAGAGTGTGTCCAGTAAAATGTATAGATGGAAAACTAAAAGAGAAGCACACAATAGATACTGACAGATGTACTCACTGTGGACAATGTGTTGCTGCTTGTCCAGTAGGAGCAATATTTGAAGGAGACCATACTTTAAATCTATTAAGAGACTTAGCAACTCCTAGAAAGAAAGTTGTTGTACAAGTAGCTCCAGCAGTAAGAGTAGCTATAGGAGAGGCTTTTGGATTTGAGCCAGGAACAAACGTTGAGAAGAAATTAGTAGGAGCTCTTAAAAAATTAGGAGTAGACTATGTATTTGATACAACTTGGGCAGCTGATATGACAATAATGGAAGAAGCAGCAGAGTTCCAAGAAAGATTAGAGAGATACTATAAAGGGGACGACACAGTAAAACTTCCAATACTAACTTCTTGTTGTCCAGCTTGGGTAAAATTTATCGAGCAAAACTATCCAGATATGATGGATGTACCATCTACAGCTAAATCGCCTATGGAGATATTCTCTACAATAGCGAAAGATATCTGGGCAAAAGAGCAAGGATTTAGAAGAGAAGAGATAGCTTCAGTTGCTATTATGCCTTGTCTTGCTAAAAAATATGAAGCAGCTAGACCAGAGTTCTCAAGAGGAGATAACTATGATACTGACTATGTAATCTCTACTAGAGAGTTAATCAAGATATTTAAAGAATCTGGAATAGATTTAAATAATGTTGAAGAGATGGAATTTGATAATCCATTAGGACAATATTCAGGAGCAGGAATAATCTTCGGAAGAACAGGAGGAGTTATTGAAGCTGCTACTAGAACAACTGTTGAGATGATTACAGGAACTCATTTAGATAACATAGAGTTTAATGAGTTAAGAGGTTGGGATGGATTCAGAGTTGCTGAATTAACAATAGGACATATTGAACTTAGAATTGGAGTTGCTCATGGATTAGAAGAGGCAGCAAAAATGCTAGATAAGATAAGAGCTGGAGAAGAGTTCTTCCATGCTATTGAGATAATGGCATGTAAAGGTGGATGTATCGGTGGTGGAGGACAACCAAAAGCACTGAAAAAACAAATCACTTTAGAGAAGAGAGCAGAAGGATTAAATAATATAGATAGAGGATTAGAGATAAGAAGATCTCATGAAAATCCATATGTAAAAGCTATGTATGAAAAATACTTAGATTATCCATTAAGCCACAAAGCACATGAGCTATTACATACAAAATATTTCCCAAAAATAAAATAATTTAAGATTTATTAGGAGCTATTGAAGAGATGGCTCCTATTTTTTTATTAAAAAATTACTCTAAATAAAAACATATAAAATTTATATATATAATTTTGAAAAAACATTGATAAAAATAATTGACATATTTTGTAAAAAAGTTTATCATATATGGAGATAAGTATTTATAAAAATTATTAGGAGGAGATTTGTGGAGCTGATACTAAATTTTTTTTATGGACTAAATAATTTTCTATGGTCTTATGTATTAATTATTATGCTAGTAGGATTAGGATTATATTTCACTGCTAGAACAGGTTTTGTACAATTTAGAATGTTAAAGGATATGTTTTTATTATTAGGAGAGGGAGCTGTAAAAGGAAAAGAGGGACACAATGGAATATCATCTTTCCAAGCTTTCTGTATTTCAACTGCATCAAGAGTAGGAACAGGAAACTTAGCTGGAGTAGCCATTGCTATTTCAATCGGAGGACCTGGAGCAGTATTTTGGATGTGGGTTATGGCAATTATTGGAGCAAGTTCAAGTTTTATAGAAAGTACACTTGCTCAAATATATAAAGAGAAAGAGGGAGACCACTTCAGAGGAGGACCAGCTTACTATATGGAAAAAGCTCTTGGTCAAAAATGGATGGGAGTACTTTTTTCAATAATTATCTCTATTGTTTTTGGACTTATTTTTAACTCTGTACAAGCTAATACAATAACTTTAGCTTTTGAAAAAGCTTTCTCAATAGATAGAACAATATTAGGAGTTATTTTATCAGTGATGACAGCAGTTATTATTTTTGGTGGAGTAAAGAGAATTGCTCAATTTGTTGAGTATATAGTTCCAATAATGGCTGTAGCTTATGTAATAGTAGCTTTAATAGTAATAGTAAAAAATTTCAACCATATACCTGCTGTATTTTCTCAAATAATAAGTGGAGCTTTTGGATTTAATCAAGCTGTAGGTGGAGGAATAGGAGCAGTAATTATGCAAGGAGTAAAGAGAGGACTTTTCTCTAATGAAGCTGGAATGGGAAGTGCTCCAAATGCTGCTGCAACTGCTAATGTATCTCACCCTGTAAAACAAGGACTTATCCAAACTTTAGGAGTATTTACTGATACATTATTGATATGTTCTGCTACTGCTTTTATTATTCTTATCTCTGGTGAGAGCTTAAAAGGAGTTTCAGATGGAATACAACTTACTCAAGATGCTCTTGTATCTGAAGTGGGAAGTTGGGGAGCAATATTTATAGCTGTGTGTATATTTATGTTTGCTTTTTCTTCTGTAATTGGAAACTACTACTATGGAGAAGCTAATATAGAGTTTTTAAATGGAAATAAAGTATGGCTTAATGCTTATAGAGTATGTGTAGTTGGAATGGTAATGTTTGGAAGTTTAGCTAAAATTCAAGTGGTTTGGGATATGGCAGATCTATTTATGGGAATTATGGCTGTAATCAACTTGATAGCTATTGGACTTTTAGGTAAAATTTCAATAGAAGCTTTAAAAGATTATAGAGCTCAAAAAGCTCAAGGATTAGATCCAAAATTTAGAAAATCTTCTATTCCTGGTTTAAAAAATGTAGAGTGTTGGGAAGATTAAGAAAAAATTAATAAAAGAGGCTGTTGTAATTTAAGAATTTGCAATAGCCTCTTTTAATATTTAAATAAAAAATTATTTTGGGATATGAACTGAAGAGTCTTGTGTAATAATGATATCCATTTTATTTGTAGGAAGTTTAATATCATTTTCAGCTAAATAATCTTTTAAATTATTCATTACTTCCCAATAAACTTGCCAATAATTTTCATTTTTAGTCCAACCTTTTAGAGCAATATTAATAAATCCCTCTTCATATGACTCCACATGAGAGAATATAGGTGGGTCATTTATTACAAGAGGATTATCTCTAAGAAGTTTTTCTAAAGCTTCTCTTGCTGCTTTTATATTGCAGTCATAAGATACTCTAATAACAAATTTTAGTCTTCTAATTGGTATTTTAGTATAGTTAATAATTTTATCAGATATTATTACTCCATTAGGAACTATAATTAAATCGCTGTTATAGGTTCTAATTGATGTAGAGAATACATCAATCTCATATATAAACCCTATCTCTCCATTGATATTAACTTCATCTCCAACTTTATAAGCCTTAAATATAAGAATAATTATTCCAGCTGCTAGATTAGAAAGATTATCTTTTAAGGCTAATCCTATACCTATTCCTAAAGTACCAAAAAGTGCTGCCAAACTACTTCCCTTTATTCCTAATATTAAAAGACAGATTGTAATTAGAAAAAGATGTATACCAATATTTAAAATAGATTTGATAAAACTTTTTAAAGATTGATTTCTAATAAGATCCTCTTTATTTTTAGAAAGTAAAGGAGATAATTTTTTTATAATCCTAGTGGCAATATAATAGACTAAAATACAAGCAATTAGTTTTATTATAAAAATAATAAAATCTACAAAAAAATTAAGTAAAAGCTGTTTTTCTAAAATTTTTCTTAAAATCTCTCCAGTAAATAAGTTAATGTGTTCTATCATCAATTCAACTCCTTTTTTAGCTAAGAGTATTATACTAAAAAAATAAATTTTGTAAAGAAAATCTTAAAAAAATAAAATTATATGGAGAGAAATGGAGTAAAATCGAATTTTAATAAGATAACTACGAACAAAAAATTAAAACTTATTTATTAAAAAATATAGAAAAATTAAGGGGTTTTATTTTCAGTGAGGAACAAATAATAAAAATAATTGTTATCTACACAAAAAAAGATTTTAGTAGTATTATAAATCTATAAATAAGACATCAGGGGGGATCAAAATGAAAAAACTAGCAATGGCATTATTATTACTTTCAACAATGGTTATGGGAAAAGAGATAAAAGAACCTAAAAATATAGAAATAGGAGTTACACAGATAATGGAGCATCCAGCTTTAGACTCTGCAAGAGTAGGATTTGAAAAAGCTCTAAAGGACAATGGATATGGAGATGTAAAAATAGATTATCAAAATGCTCAAGGGGATTTTGGAACAGCACAGATGATAGCTAATTCATTTGCACAAGGTAAAAAGGATTTAATCTATGCTATATCTACACCAAGTGCTCAAGCAGCTTATAATGTAACTAAAAAGATACCAATACTTATTACAGCAGTAACAGATGTAAAGGCAGCTGGACTTGTAGGAGATAATATTACAGGAACAAGTGATGCTACATCAATATACAAACAATTAGAAACTATCACTAAGATATTACCAAAGGCTAAAAAAGTTGGAATAATCTATAACACAAGTGAACAAAACTCTCAAGTACAAGTAGCAAGTGCTAAAGAGGAAAGTAAAAAGCTTGGATTAGAAATAATAGAAACAGGAGTAACAAATGTAAATGATATGGCTATGGGGCTTGACTCATTACTTGATAAGGTAGATGTGCTATATACACCAACAGATAACTTAGTAGTTTCAGCTACACCACTTGTATTAGATAAAGCTAATAGAAAAAATGTACCAGTAGTTGGTTGTATTGAAGACCAAGTGGCACAAGGGGCTTTAATAACTGACACTATTGATTATGAAAAGTTAGGATATCAAACTGGAGAGATGGCAATAAGAGTTTTAAAAGGAGAGGAGCCAAAAAATATGCCAGTTGAAACTTTAAAAAATACTCAACTTATAGTAAATAAAAAAGCAGCAGAGAAATATGGAATAGATTTAGGAGCTTTAGAGGGAGCTAAGTTGTATTAAGAGAGGTAAGAGAGATGTTATTAGGAACTATTGAACAGAGTTTTATATTTGCAATAATGGTATTAGGAGTCTATATATCATATAAGATATTGGATTTCCCAGATATGACAGTAGATGGAAGTTTTCCATTAGGGGCAGCTGTAAGTGCTGCACTTATAGTAAAAGGAGTAAATCCACTAATAGCTTTAGTTGTAGCTATGTTAGCTGGAGCAGTAGCTGGACTTATAACAGGTATGATTCATGTAAAATTAAAAGTGACTAATCTACTTGCTGGAATTATAGTAATGACAGGATTATACAGTGTTAATTTAAGAATAATGGGAAAATCAAATATACCACTATTTATGTCAAAACATCTATTCAATGGAACTGTATCAGCAATAGTAGTTGTAGTTATTTTCTTACTAATAGTAAAGTTAGCAATAGATTTTTTACTTAAAACAAAATTTGGATTTGTATTAAAAGCTTTAGGAGATAATGAGAGCTTAGTAACAGCTCTAGGGCTTGATGGAAACAAATTAAAACTTTATGGACTTATGATAGCTAATAGTTTAGTAGCTCTTTCTGGTGGAATACTTGCTCAATATCAAGGGTTTGCTGATGTGGGAATGGGAACAGGAACTATTATTACAGGTCTTGCTTCTATAATAATAGGAGAGGCAGTAATAGGAAAGAAAAAAATTATAAAAGCTACTACAATGGTAATAATAGGAACTGTAATATATAGAGCAATAATAGCTCTATCATTAAAATTGGGAATGAATGCTAGTGATTTAAAACTTATAACATCTATATTGGTAGTAATTATTATATATTTAAAACTAAAAAAAGAATCATTGAAAAAAGGAGGAGTTGTAAATGCTTAATATAAATTCTATTGAAAAAAGCTTTGTTACTGAATTAGGGACAGTGAAAAAAGTATTTAGAGGTTTAAATCTTCAAGTGGAGAAAGGAGATTTTATCTCTATAATAGGAAGTAATGGAGCAGGAAAATCAACTCTTCTAGATACAATAACTGGAAATGTAGTAGTAGATAGTGGAAGTATTGATATAGATGGTAGAGATATTACAAAACTACCTAAATATAAAAGAGGAAGTTTCATCTCTAAAGTTTATCAAAATCCATCTATGGGAACAGCTCCATCAATGACAGTATTCGAAAATCTTTCTATGGCAGATAACAAAGGAAAAAGATTTGGATTTACTATGGGACTTAATAAAAAGAGAAAAGAGTATTATAGAGAGCTTTTAAAAGAGCTTGATTTAGGAATAGAAAATCAAATGGATACAGAGGTAGGTTCTCTATCTGGTGGACAAAGACAATGTCTTGCTCTTATAATGGCTACTCTTAATAAACCAGAGATACTACTATTAGATGAGCATACAGCAGCTCTTGACCCTAAGACTTCTAAAATTATAATGGATAAGACAAAAGAGATAGTAGAAAAAAATCAAATCTCTACACTTATGATAACTCATAATTTACAAGATGCTATAAACTATGGAAATAGACTTATAATGTTACACAATGGAGAGGTAATCATTGATATCAAAGGAGAGGAGAAGAAAAAACTTACTCCTGAGAAACTTTTAAAAATCTTTAATAATAGAGAAGCCTATCTAAAAGATAGTGAACTTTTCTCAGCATAGCTATATAAAACATTAAAATAGATGTAATATTAACTTAGGAAAATATTACAAAGGAAGATTGAATTAAAATTAGAAACTAGATTTCTATTAATTCAATCTTTTTTATTTGTGAAAATTATGATATAATAGAAAAATAGTATTGGAATGGGGGAAAAACTATGAAGAAGATAAGGGTAACTGTTCCAGAGGATATATGGCGTCTTATGAAAAATGATACAGAGGAATTTGGTATCAATAATAATAAACTATGTAATTATATTCTAGAAAGATTTAAATATAATAAAAAAATGGAAGTAGAGAAACTTCTTGAAACTCAAGGGCGTCCTCTGAAAAAGATTATACAATTTGATTTAAATGTTTCAAATAGGGAGATATACTATGATGTTTTAAAAGCTAATGAAGTAGATATAGAGGCTGAATATTTTAGAGAGCTATTTGAACTATATACTTCAAAATTTAAATATCAAAGGGAGCTTTTTATATTTGAAGACAGAGTAAAAGCTATATTAGAAGCAATTAAAGAAAAAAAGAAAATAAAGATAAAATATTTAAAGAGAGTTTTTAGTGTAGAGCCATACTTTATTAAAAGAGAGGAAAGAGGAGATGAAAACTTTCTCTTCTGTTATGATGAGGAAAAAAAAGAGTATGCTAACTTTAAATTAAAAGAGTTGGAAATAGTTTCTATTTTAGAAGAAAAGATAAAAGGTAAGGATAAAAAATATATAGAGAATATGAGAAAAAACTTTGACCCTTTCTTAGGAAATGGAAATATTGTTAAAGTAAGACTTACAGAAGAGGGAGAAAGCCTTTTAAAAAGTTTGACTAACTATCGTCCAAAACTTGTAAAGAAAGAGGGACATATCTGTTATTTTGAGGTAGCCAATGAAAATGCTAAACTTTATTTTAGACAGTTTTCTAAAGAGGCAGAAATTTTAGAGCCAAAGCAGTTACGTGAAGAGATAAGAAAAGAGTATTTAGAGATACTTGAGTTATACAAAGATTAATTTTTTTATAAAAAGGGCAATTCTTTAAAAAAATTATTAAATTTTTATAAAAAATTTGAGAAAAAATCTTCTATTATATATATCTTATATTTGACAGGAGATAAAAAATTTTTTTGAGGCTCTCAAATCAAAAATAAGAGGAAAAAGAAGTCTTAGCACTATATAGTGTTAGGATTTTTTTTATTTGCCACTATATATTGTATATATTTTTCTTTTTACTTAAAAGGTTGTATAATAGTTTAGGTAAAAAAATGAGTGAGGTTGATATAGATGAAAGAAGTTATAAAAAGAGATGGGACTATTGTAGAGTTTGATAGAGATAGAATAGTAAGAGCTATGACAATGGCTTTCAAGCAAAGTTCTGGAACTGTAAATAACGAACTTGTTGAAAAAATAACAACACAGATAGAAAACATGGATAATAAAAGAATGCACGTAGAGGATATACAAGATATAGTTGTAAAAAAACTTATGGCTTCTAGTGAGAAAGATATAGCAATAGCTTATCAAAGTTATAGAGCAATTAAAACTGAGATAAGAAATAAGGAAAAAGGAATCTATAAAAATATAGCTGAACTAGTAGATGCTTCTAATGAAGATATATTAAGTGAAAATGCTAATAAAGATGCTAAAACAATATCAGTACAAAGAGATTTATTAGCAGGAATATCTTCAAAGGATTACTACTTAAATAAAATTTTACCTAAACACTTAAAGAAAGCTCATGAAACAGGAGAGATTCATATTCACGATTTGGATTATCTTCTATTTAAAGAGACTAACTGTGAATTAGTACATATAGAGAGAATGTTAAAAGGTGGTTGTAACATAGGAAATGCAAAGATGTTAGAACCAAATTCTGTAGATGTAGCAGTAGGGCATATAGTACAGATTATAGCTTCTGTTTCATCTAATACATATGGAGGATGTTCTATTCCATATTTAGATAGAGCTTTAGTTCCATATATTAAAAAAAGTTTTAAAAAGCATTTTACTAAAGGTTTAAAATATGTAGAAAGAGTAGATGAAGCTACGATAAAAGAGATAATAGATAGAGGAAATATAGAGTATTCTAATATGGAGTTAAAGGAAAAATATCCATTGGCATATGAGTATAGTTGTGATTTAACAAGAGAGTCTGTAAAACAAGCTATGCAAGGATTAGAATATGAGATAAACTCTCTTTCAACTGTAAATGGACAAACACCTTTTACAACAATAGGTATAGGAACAGAAACTTCTTGGGAAGGAAGACTTGTACAAGAGTTTGTATTTAGAACTAGAATGGAAGGGTTTGGAGCTAAGAAAGAGACTGCAATATTTCCTAAGATAGTATATGCTATGTGTGAAGGGCTAAATATGAATGAGGAAGACCCTAACTGGGATATAGCACAACTTGGATTTGAGTGCATGACAAAATCTATCTATCCAGATATTTTATTTATAACTAAAGAGCAATTAGAAAAGGGAACAGTTGTTTATCCTATGGGATGTAGAGCCTTCCTATCTCCTTGGTTTAATGAAAGGGGAGAGGAAATTTACTCTGGAAGATTTAATATAGGAGCTACCACTATTAATCTTCCTAGAATAGCTATAAAAAATAGAGGAGATGAAGCAGGATTTTATAAAGAGCTTGATAGAGTGATGGCGATGTGTAAAGAAAACTCTGTATTTAGAGCTCACTACTTAGAAAAAACTCAAGCTGAAATGGCACCAATTTTATGGCAATCTGGAGCATTAGCAGAGAAACAACCTAAAGAAACAATAAAAGATTTAATCTGGGGAGGATATGCTACCGTTTCTATTGGATATATAGGACTTAGTGAAGTATCTCAACTTCTTTATGGAGAAGATTTTGCTTATAATGAAGAGATCTATGAAAAAACATTTAATATCTTAAAATATATATCTGAAAAAGTAGCTCAATTTAAAGTTGAAACAAATTTAGGATTTGCACTATATGGAACTCCATCTGAATCACTTTGTGATAGATTTGCAAGAATAGATAGAGAGGAGTTTGGAGATATAGAAGGAATTACAGATAAAGGATATTATGATAACTCATTCCATGTATCTTCTCATATTAATATCAATCCATTTGAAAAATTGAGATTAGAGGCTTTAGGACATCAATATTCTAAGGGTGGGCATATCAGTTATATAGAAACAGACTCTTTAAAAAATAATTTAGAAGCAATAATAGAGATATTAAGATATGCAAAAGAGATAGGAATACACTATATGGGAATAAATCAACCAGTTGATAAATGCCATGTATGTGGATTTAAAGGAGAGTTTTTAGCTACTGAGAGAGGATTTGAATGCCCACAATGTGGAAATCATGAGAATGATAAGATGAGTGTAATAAGAAGAGTATGTGGATATTTGAGTCAACCAAATGCAAGACCATTTAATAAAGGAAAACAAAAAGAGATAATAAGTAGAGTAAAACATAACTAGGAGATGCAATATGAATTATTCTGGAATAAAATACTCTGACATGATAAATGGAAAGGGTATAAGGGTTAGTTTATTTGTGAGTGGTTGTACTCATAGATGCAAGGGATGCTTCAATAAAGATACTTGGGATGCTAATTATGGAAATCCTTTTACAGAAAAAGAGGAAGAGGAGATATTTTTATACTTTAAAAAATATGGAAAGGCAGCAAAAGGTTTATCTTTATTAGGAGGAGATCCTACCTATTGTAAAAATGTAGAACCACTGATAGAGTTTTTAAAAAAATTTAAAAGTCAATTTCCAGATAAAGATATTTGGATGTGGTCAGGATTTACTTGGGAACAGCTAGAGAAAGATAAACAGAGATTTGAGTTGGTTTCTTTATGTGATGTACTAATAGATGGAAGATTTGACATAGAGAAAAAAGATTTGAATTTAAAATGGAAAGGTAGTAGCAATCAAAGAGTGATAGATGTACAAAAAAGTATCTCACTTGGAGAGATAGTGGAGTATCACTAATTAAGAAAGTTACTAGAGATATAAAAAATCAAGAGTGACAAAGATTGATAAAAGTCATTCTTGATTTTTATATTTTTTGATATCTATAATTAAAATATCTTAAAAAAGAAAATTTAAAAAAAGAAAAGTATTAAATAAAAAGAAAATTTGAAATAATATTTTTATATTCAAAGGTTTTCTATTGACAAATTTTTATTTATATTTTATAATTATTTCATAGAATGAAGAAGTATTTCTGAAGGAGAGGATTGATATGGTACCTTTATGTTTTGCTCAAATGAATAAAGATTTTTTAATAAAAGAGATAAAGGGACAAAGAGGGTCAAAATGTTGTCTTTTAGATAAAGGGCTCTGTGTAGGAAATAAGATTCGTGTAATGAATGGAAGCAAAGATTGCTTCATAGTAAAAGTTAATGATAAGATAAAATATGCTTTAAACTTTGGAGTAGCAAATAAAATAATGTTACAAGAGATATAGAAGATATTAACAGCCTGAAAGGGCTGTTCTTATTTAAAATAAAATTTTGTATATCAAAGGATTTAAAAGTTATATATGGAGGAAAACAAATGAAGTTATGTGATTTAAAAAACGGGGAGAGAGCAAGAATTATCAAAATAGGAAGAATAGGGGAGCTAAAAAAGAGATTAGTCGATATGGGAGTTACAGCTGGAGAAATAGTTAAACTAGAAAGAAATGCACCATTAGGAGATCCACAGGAGTATATAGTAAAGGGAACAGGAATAGCTATAAGAAAAGAAGATGCAAAAAATATAGAAGTAGAGAAAGTTGAAGAATAATTTATAGAGGGAGAGAAGGTTATGATAAGATTAGCATTTACAGGAAATCCAAATGTTGGAAAATCAGCTTTGATTAATGCTATTGCAGGTTCAAAGTTAAAAGTAGGAAACTGGCCAGGGGTAACAGTGGAAAAGAAAGAAGCAACTTTTACTTACAAAGGTGAAGAGATAGAGTTAGTTGACTTACCTGGAGTATATAGTTTGAGTCCATACTCATTAGAAGAAAAAATTACAAGAGATTTTATACTTGAAGAGAATCCAGATGTTGTAATTAACGTAGTAGATTCTACAAACTTAGAGAGAAACTTGTATTTAACTTTTCTTATAAAAGAGCTAGAAAAACCTACTATTATGGCTCTAAATCTATATGATGAGTTTGATAAGTTAAAATATAAATTAGATATCAAAGAGTTTGAAAATTTTATGGAGATGAAAGCTATACCAGTATCTGCTCTAAAAGGAACAGGAATAACTGAGCTTATGGATAGAGCTTTAGAGCTAGCTAAAGGAAATAAAAAAGAGAAGTTTTCTTTTCCATTTGATGAAGGGACAAGCACATTAATAAAGGATATTGTAAAAACTATTGAGTCAGATAAAAATTATGAAGAAGCTTTAAAAGTATACTCATCAGAATTTTTAGCTATAAAATTAATAGAGAGAGATACTCATATAATTGAAAAATTAAAAACTAGATTTAATATAGATGCAGAGAAGAGTTTTGAAGAGAAAATATTAAAACTAGAAGATAAATATGATAATGATAGTGAAACAATATTAGCAGAGCAAAGATATGGAAGTGTTAATGGAATTTTAGCTAAGACATTTACTACTTCAATGAAATCAAGATTGGATTTTACTGATAAAGTAGATAAATTACTTTTAAATAGAGTGTTGGGATTACCACTATTTTTCTTAATAATGGCTGGAGTAATGGCTTTTGTTTTCAATGGAAGTGCTCCATTTATTGATTGGGTAGATGGATTCTTTGCAGACTTTGTAGGAAAATATGTAGGTATGTTAGTAGAGGGAACTCCAGATTGGTTAAGCTCTTTAGTTGTAGATGGAATAGTAGGAGGAGTAGGAGGAGTTCTTACATTTGTTCCTGTTATGGTATTCCTATATTTCTTCTTAGCAATTTTAGAAGAGAGTGGATATATGTCAAGAGTAGCTTTCTTAATGGATAAGATTATGAGAAAGTTAGGATTAAATGGAAAATCATTTGTACCTATGGTAGTGGGATTTGGATGTACAGTACCAGCTATATATGCTACTAGAACTATGGAAGATGAAAGTTCTAGAAAGATGACAGCAGCAATGACACCGTTTATGTCTTGTGGTGCTAGATTACCAGTATACGGATTATTTACAGCAGCTTTCTTTGGGGCTAAAGGTGGACTTGTAGTTGTATCTATCTATTTACTAGGAATAGTAATAGCAATTTTAGTAGGACTTGTATTAAAAAATGTAAAAGGGTTTAAACCAGAAAATAGAGCTTTACTTATAGAGTTACCTCCTTATAGAATACCAAGTTTAAAAGTTATTTTGAATTCTACTTGGTTAAGAGTATTTGATTATATTAAAAGAGCAGGAACTGTAATATTAGGAATTATGATGATATTATGGGCTCTTACATATTTCCCAAATCATGGAGATTCAAACTCTTCATATATAGCTAAATTTGGACATACTTTTGCACCTATTATGAAGCCTACTGGTTTTGGAGATAGATGGGAGACAGTGGCAGCTATTCCACCTAGTATAGCAGCTAAAGAGGTAGTAGTAGGATTCTTAGCACAAGCATTACCATTAGAAAATGGAGATGAAGAAGCAGCTGAAGAAGTTGTAGAAGAAACAACTTTTGGACAAGATTTAGCTGAACAAGTAAAAGGACTTGGGGTGGCTATAAAAGACTCTGTAACAGGAATGTTAAGTCTAAATGTATCAGGACTATTTACAACTCCAGAAGCAGATGAGATAGAGGAAGAGGGAAGAGGAATAGTTCAAGCAACTGCTAATCTATGGCCTAATGATGAGTTAGCACCATTAAGAGCTTACTCTTTCATGACATTTATTCTTCTAGTTGTTCCATGTGTAGCTACATTAGGAGCTATCAAACATGAGTTTGGTTGGGGATATTTAGGAAAAGTTGTAGGAATAATGTTGGTAGTACCTTATATAGTATCTACACTAGTATTCCAAATAGGAAGATTTTTCTTCTAATATTTTGTGAAAAATTATCTCTAATGAAAGGAGAACTATTATGAAAACAATTATTTTAATAATAATCATAGCTATAATTGCTTTCTTTGCTCTAAGAAGTGTTGTTAGAGCTTTTAAAGGAGAGGGATGTAGTTGTGGAGATGGTGGTTGTAGCTCTGGAGGATGTTCTTGTGGAGGACATAACCATAGTTCTAAGGAACATAAGTGTAACTGTGAAAACCATCATAATTAAAGATAAAAAAGAATAGTCTAAATTCTTAAATTGAAATCAGAAAATAAAATTATTCAATAATATAAAAGGAAAAAAGTTTACTTTCAATCGCTGGTGCTTACGCAATGCTCATTACAGTAAATTTTTTTCCTTTTCATTTGTTTTTACTTTACCTTGATTTCAATTTAAGAAGATTAGTAGAGACATAAAAAATCAAGAATAACGAAGATTGAGAAGAATAAATAGAGCAAGTCAGCGAAAGTAAACGCTAAAAAACACAACTGTTTGAGTGAAACGAGTTTTGTGTTTTTAGTGAGCTGAGCAATACTTGCTCTTTATTCTTTGAACGAAAGTTAGTCTTGATTTATTTTTATAATTTCTTAAATTACAACATCCTTTATGTTTTGACATAATCAGGACACAAAGTTAATAGATAATAAAAGAAAAAAATATTATAGGAAGGGAGTAAGATGAAGAAGGGGATTTTTTTATTTTTTCTATTGGGGATAATGAGTTATGGAAAAAATATAAGTTTAGATACAATGCTAAAAGAGTTAGATGAAAAATCTTACAATAGAGAAATTTATGAGATACAAAATAAGATAAACAGTGATAAAGAGAAGTATTACAAATTAGATGATTTTAATGGAGTTGAAACAAGTGCTACCTCTAACTATAGTAATAGAGAGGATGCCTTTGAAATAACTGGTAGAATACAGTATGGACCTATATATTTTGAAGGAACAAAAAATTATAACTCAGAAGATGAGGCTGTATATGGAATAGAGAAAAGTTTAAAAGATTTGATTTATTCAGAAAGTAAAAATCAATTAAAACAGTTGGAATATACAAAAGAGATAGATAGAATAGATTATAAAAAGAATTTAGAGACACAAAAAATAGATTTACTCAATCTATATAAAGAGTATAAAAACAGTGAGTTAGAGATAGCGATAAAGAAAAGTGGTATCGAAAAACTAAGTGTAGAAGAAAAGAAAATGAAGAAATCCTATGAGTTAGGAGCAGTTGCTAAGATAGAATTAGATAGTATTCAATATAGTATAAAAAATATGCAACTAGAAATTGATGTTTTAAAAAGAAATTTATTAAAGTTAAAAGAAAAATTTGCCTATGATTTTGGAATAGAGATAGGAGATAACAGTTTACAGGAGATAGTTCCACCTAGTAAAAATTTTGATATTTATGTAGAGGAGTATGGAAAAAAGGATATAGAGTTATTAGAGTTTCAAAAGAGAAAAATCGAGGAAAATATAAAGTATTTGAACTATGATAATACTATGCCAGATATAACTTTAGGGGTAGAACATAGTAATAAATATGATGAGAACAGAGTAGTGTTAAAGTTTTCTAAAAAATTATTTGATTTGAATATAGATTTAGAAAATGAAAAGGATAACCTGCTACAACAAGAGATAAACTTACAACAAAAAATAAATGAGAGAGAGGGAGAAAAATTAACAATACTCAATAATTATGAAAATTATTTAAAAGAGTATGAGGTAAATAAAAATAATTCTGAATTAGAGTTATCTAAATATAATATAAAAAAATTGGAATACTCTTTAGGAAAAGTTGATTATGTAGAGGTAATGGAATATTTTAATTCATATATAAACTATGAAGTGGCTAAAGAGAAGGCTAAGAATAATCTAAATGGATATATTTATGAAATAATGATAAGGGGAGAAAAATGAAAAAGATAAATTTTAAGATTGTAGGAATAGGAGTAGTAGTTTTAATTCTGTTAGGATTAGAGTTTATAAGATATAGTAATAGTAAAAAGGTAATGGAAAATCTTACTACTTATAGTGCTATGAAAGTAGGAAGTGGAAATGTAAAAGGCTATATAGATGTAAATGGTAAGGTAGAAGTAAATGATACGAAAAAAGTCTTTGTAGATAAAAAATTAAAAGTAGATGAGGTATTTGTTCAAGAGGGAGATTTTATAGAAAAGGGACAACTTTTAATGACTTTTGATGAAACAGAGAGAAATAATATAGAAAGAAACTTAGAGAGAGAGAAGTTAGCTCTATCTAAATTAAAAAGAGATTACAATGTTGAAAAAGAGCTATATAAAATAGGGGGAAGTTCAGCTAATAGTGTAAAAGAGTTGGAAGAGGAGATAAGAAAAGTAGAGATAAATATAGAGGAGTATGAAGAGGATCTAGCAAAAACAGCTGAGAAAATATTGAGTCCAGTAAGTGGGACTATAACCTCTCTTACAGCTCAAGAGAATTATCTAGTTGATACAGACTCTCCACTTATGGAGATAGCGGATTTATCAGATATAAAAATAGTTTTAGAAGTACCAGAGTATGATGTAAAAAATGTGTATATAGGACAAAAAATACTTCTAAAACCTGAGGCTTTTGAAAAGAAAAAAAGTTTTCCTGGAAAAGTAACAAAAATATCTAAGATTTCAGAGGTGTCAGAGACAACTTCAGAAAATATATTAGAGACAGAGGTAAAACCAGATGAAGTTATTCCATATATAGTTCCAGGATTTAAAGTAACTGCAACTATATATTTAGATGAACAAGAGAGCGAGATTATTGTGCCTAAAACATCTGTATTAGAAAGTGATAAAAAATATTTTGTAGTGGTAGCTAATAGTGATGGAATTGTAAAAAGACAGGAAGTGGAGATAGAAAATCTTGAAGGGGATAATGTAATTGTAAAAAAAGGATTAATAGGAAGTGAAACTATACTCATAACTCCAGATGAAAGTTTACAAGATAATCAAAAAGTAATACTACAAATGAGAGGTAGAGGTAGCCAAAATGTTAAAAGTGGAAATGCTAAATAAATATTATGTAAATGGTGAGATGAAGCTACATGCTCTAAAGAATATAAACTTTGAAATAAGAAAAGGGGAGTATGTAGCTATAATGGGAAGTAGTGGAAGTGGAAAATCTACAATGATGAATATTTTAGGTTGTTTAGATAGAGAGTTTGAAGGGGAATACACACTAGATGATATAAAAATATCTCAGATAGATGAGAAAGATATCTCTAAAATAAGAAATCTGAAGATAGGGTTTGTGTTCCAAGCTTTTAATCTTCTCCCTAAATTGACAGCCCTACAAAATGTAGAGTTACCATTAGTATATGCAGGTGTACATAAAAATGAAAGAGAAAAAAGAGCCAAAGAGATGTTGGAGAAAGTAGGATTAGGTGAGAGAATACATCACAAACCAAATGAGTTATCTGGAGGACAGAAACAAAGGGTAGCAATAGCTAGAGCACTGGTAAATAATCCAGCTATAATTTTGGCAGATGAACCTACTGGAAATTTAGATAGTGTTTCAGAAAAAGAGATAATGGAACTTTTTACAGAATTAAACTCTCAAGGAAAAACTATAATAATAGTTAGCCATGAACCAGAGGTAGCTCAATATGTAAGAAGAATTCTACTCTTTAAAGATGGGGAGATAATAAGAGATGGTGATAGCAGATGAATTTTTTAGAAAGTTTAAAAAGTGCTATTCAAAGTATAAAAGGAAATAAGATGAGGTCATTCCTTACAATGTTGGGAATAATAATAGGAATCTCTTCTGTGATAACTATGTCATCTATTGGAAAGGGAGGACAGGAGAGTATAACAGGAGATTTAAAAGAGGGGGGATATGGAAAATTTAATATCACAATAGACAAAACTGATGAGAATTTTAGATGGAAATATCTTTTAAATGAGGATATAGTTGAAAAATTACAAGCAAGTAATAAGTTTAAAGCGGTAAGTCCTAAAATAAATAGTAATTTTGGAATAAAGATAGGGGAAAGTAATAGAAGACAGATGGTAATGTTCAATGCCACAACTCCAGATTATGAGGAGATAGATAGAGTGAAAATACTCTATGGAAGAAATTTACTCCCTTTTGAATATGAAAATAGTGAGAAGGTAATAACTATAGATAATATTACAGCAAAAGATTTATTTGGAAATGCTAGAGCTGCTTTAGGACAGAAGTTAGAGATTTTTAAAGGAAGATTTGGAAATCCACAGACTTATAAAATAGTAGGAGTATATCAAAATCCATTGGAACAGATGATAAAAGTAATGGGAGGGAAAAGAGTACCTAGATTTGGAAGAATGCCTCTTCCTACTTATGAAAAATTATATGATAGTTCTCAAACAGGATATACTACTATAATATTAGAATCTAAAACACCAGAGGATATGGCTCTTAGTATGACAGAAGCTAGAACACTATTAGAAACAATAACAAGTGAAGCTGAATTATATGATATAAATGTAGAAAATAATGGAGCTGCTTCTTTTGATAGCATACTTACTACTCTCAATATATTTGTTACTTTTGTAGCAGGAATCTCTCTTTTTGTAGGAGGAATAGGAGTAATGAATATAATGCTTGTAAGTGTTGTAGAAAGAACTAAGGAGATAGGAATAAGAAAAGCTATAGGTGCAACAGATTTTGATATTTTATCACAATTTTTAATGGAGTCAATTATATTGACTGGAATAGGAGGAGTACTAGGAATAGGTTTTGGAGTTTTGTTAGCTGTAGTTATAGGATATTTTATAGAGATAACTCCAGTTTTTTCTCTAGTGACGATACTTATATCCCTGATAGTATCAATGGGAATTGGAATAATTTTTGGAGTTACTCCAGCAAAAAAAGCTGCAAAATTAAATCCAGTAGATGCTCTTAGAGCTGAATAAATAAAAAAACAATAGAATAAAAAAATAAAGTAACAAGAATTTAAAAAATTTGGTATAATTAAATAAACAAAAACTATGGAGGAAAAAAGTGAAATACCTAAAGATAATTACTCTACTTTCAACTTTAATGGGGATAGGGGTTTCAGTTTATTATAAATTATATCTATTAACTGTTTTTTTAGTCTTGTTACTTTTTTATTTTTTACATATTTTTATGAAAAAAAGAGAGTACCATAGAGCTAATAATTTTAATAAAAGAACAATTTTAGCATCTAATGTTATTTTGTTTGTAGTTTTATTAATAGTTGTAAGATTGACTCAAGTTCAACTTTTTAACTATGAAACATATGAGAAAAAAGCTATTGAACAGATAAGAAAAAATGATAAAAGTTATGGAAATAGAGGAAATATTTTTGACAGCAATGGAAAGAGTTTAGCTTTTAATAAAAACATATATATGTTGGGAATAAATCCTAGTGCTATATATGATAATGAAGATAATTTAAAAGGAATAGAAAAAATATTAGATGAGCCTTATATTAGAAAAAATAAAGAGAAACTTTTAAGGGAGATAAAAGAGGGGTATGAAAAAAATAGAAAGTATAAGGTAATAGCTAAAAACTTAAGTGAGAAACAAAAAGAAAAAATTCAAGAGATAGTAAAAAAATATAAAATTACAAGAAATATAGTACAGTTTGACAGAAGTATAGAGAGAACTTATTATAAGCCTGAAATTTATAAAAATTTAGTTGGATTTATAGGCTATACTAATAGTTCTAATGCCTATAAAATAGGAGTATTTGGTTTAGAAAGACAGTATGAGAGATATTTAAAAGAGAAGATTTTGGAAAGACAAAATATCTATACAAAAAATAGGGGAATGAAGTTGCCATTTTCAAAAGAAAATATAAAAGTAAGTTTAAATGGTAAAAATCTTCATACTACAATAGATAGTGATATACAATTTATTTTAAATGATGAGGTTAGAAAAAAATTTATCTCTTCTGGTTCAGAAGAAGCATATGGAATAATAATGGATCCAAATAATGGAAAAGTACTAGCTACTTCATACTATACTATTTTTAAAAATAGAGCACTTAGAAATCCTATATTTCAAAATCAATTTGAACCAGGTTCTATTTTTAAGCCTATAATTGTAGCTTCAGCCCTTGATGCTGGACTTGTAAGTAAATATACTAAGTTTGATATAGGAGATGGAAAAATAACAAAGTATAGACATACTATAAAAGAAGCTAGTAGAAATACTAAAGGAGTTTTAACAACAGAAGAGGTACTGAAAAAATCTAGTAACGTTGGTATGGTTATGATAGGGGACAAATTTACTAATCAGGAATTTGAAGAGTATCTTAAAAAATTTGGCTTCTATGATAAGACAGGAATAGACTTTCCTGGAGAGATAAAACCATACACCATACCTTATAAAAGATGGGATGGATTAAAAAAGAGTACTATGTCCTTCGGACAGGGGATAGCTGTTACGCCAATTCAGATGATTACAGCTTTTTCTGCCCTTGTAAATGGGGGAATTTTATATGAACCACGTCTTGTAGAAAAAATAACAGATGAAAATGGAATAGTGGTAAGAAGAAACCCTGCTACCCAAGTGAGAAGAGTTATTTCAGAGAAGCTTTCTAATGAGATGAGAGATATGTTGGAAAAAGTAGTTAGTGATGGAACAGCTAAAAGAGGAGAGGTTCCAGGATATAAGGTAGGAGGAAAAACGGGAACAGCTCAGTTAAGTACAAAGGGAGGATACTTAAAAGAGAACTATCTTTCTTCATTTATTGGTTTTTTTCCAGTAGAGAAACCTAAGTATGTTGTCTTAGTAATGTTTTTAAAACCTAAGGGAGAAACTGTATTTGAAAAATTTGGAGGAGCAACTGCAGCTCCAGTTTTTGGTGAGATTGTAAAAAGAATAACAAAAACAAAAAATATATTATCAGAAAATATATCCAGCCTTTCTCAAGTAAAAAACTTTGAAAATGGATATAAAGAGGAGTTAAAGGATATATTGATGCCAGATTTAAAAGATTTAAATCTTAAAGATGTAATACAGATTTTTAAAAATAGTGGAATAGAAGTGAAAGTAAAAGGAACAGGACTAGTTAAGGAACAGTATCCTAAAGCTGGAGAATCACTACAAGATGTCAAAGAGATAAGAATAGTTTTAAAGTAGGAGATAATATGAGATATTATAAGATTTATGTGGACAATACTAGAGAACTATATACATATGAAGATAGAGAAGATAAATATGAGGTAGGAGATAGAGTAATTATATCTTTTAGAGGAAAACAAAGGACAGGACTTATAATAGCTCAAGATACTAATGAAGAGAAAAATTATAGAGTTTTACCTATTCAAAAAAGAATGGAAAACTCTATAAAACTTTCGGAAAATTATATAAAACTTTTAGTATGGATAAAAAATTACTATATGAGCAGTTATGAACAAGTTATAACCTCAGCTATTCCAAGTGGATTAAGTGTAAAATATGAAAAATTTTATTTTCCTAGAGATATTGTGGAATTTTTAGATACAGAAGTAATCAGTCCTGAGATAAGAGAGTATTTTAGAAAAAGAGTGAGTATAACTAAGGGAGCTCTAAGTAAAAATTTTGGTCTAGATAAAATAAATTCCCTTTTGAAATCTGGATTACTTCTAAAAGATGGAAAGGTAAATATAGTAGTAGATTATTCAAAAATTTTAGATTTAGAATTGGTGGAAAAAAATATCTATGAGTATTTTAAAAGAAGAGAGAGAGTTAAAGAAGAGACTCTTGAAAAAACATTCCCTAAAAAAGAGTTAGAAAAGCTTTTAAAAGCTGGAGATTTAAGATTAGAAAAATTTATAAAAGCTGAAGAGGAAAAAGTAGAAGAGATAGATGAGATAGAGATTGAAAGTAGAGATAGGGAGTTAAATGAGGAACAAAAAAAAGCAAGGGAAATAATAATCTCTGGTATAGAAAAAAACTATCTTTTAAAAGGAGTTACAGGTTCAGGAAAAACAGAGGTATATATTAGTATTATAAAGTCAGCTTTTAATGAGGGAAAGGGAAGTATCTTTTTAGTTCCAGAAATCTCTCTTACTCCACAGATGATAAATAGATTTAAAGGGGAGTTTAAAGAAAATATTGCTATACTTCACAGTAAACTTACAGCAAGTGAAAGAGCAAAAGAGTGGTATAATATCTATATAGGAAAGAAAAAGATTGTATTGGGAGTTCGTTCAGCTATATTTGCTCCTGTTGAGAATTTAGGATATATATTTTTAGATGAGGAGCACGAAACCACTTATAAACAGGATAATAATCCTAGATATAATGCTAAGCAGGTAGCTATAAAAAGAGCAGAATTAGAAGGAGCAAAGCTCATTCTTGGTTCAGCTACCCCATCTATTGAAACCTATTATTTTTCACAAAAAAATCTTTTCAAACTGGTTGAATTAAAAAATAGATATAATAATGCACTTCTTCCAGAGATAGAGATAGTAGATATGAAGGGAGAAGAGAGTATATATTTTAGTAAGAGACTTTTAGAAGAGATAAGAAAAACTCTATTAAAGGGGGAGCAAGTTCTTTTATTGTTAAATAGAAAAGGCTATTCTACATATATTCAATGTAAAGATTGTGGATATGTAGAGGAGTGTTCTCACTGCTCTATAAAATATAGTTACTATGCAAGTCAAGGGGTACTTAAGTGTAATTATTGTGGAAGAGTAAAAAAGTATACAGGCCATTGTAGTAAATGTGGAAGTTCTAACCTTATACATAGTGGAAAGGGAGTAGAGAGGGTAGAAGAGGAGATAAAAAAATATTTTGATGTAAGAGTCATTAGAGTTGATTCTGAGATGTCCAAGGATAGAGAGTTTTTTGAAAAGATGTATTTTGATTTTTTAGAAAAAAAATATGATATAATGGTAGGGACACAACTTATATCAAAGGGATTGCATTTTCCAGATGTAACTCTAGTAGGAGTTGTCAATGCTGATACAATATTAAATTTTCCAGATTTTAGGGCTGGAGAGAAAACTTTTCAATTGGTTACACAGGTAGCTGGAAGAGCTGGAAGAGGGGATAAAAAAGGAAGAGTTATAGTTCAGACCTACCAAAGTGAGCATCCAGTATTTAAAAAAGTGAAAACTAATGATTATGAGGGCTTTTATAAAGAGGAGATATATAACAGGGAGCTTTTAGAGTATCCACCTTTTTCTAAAACTATAAATATTGGAATATCATCTAAGTATGAGAAGTATTTAGAGGAGTTTGTAAAGGATTTTTTTAGGGATATAAAATATGAAAATGTAGAGATGTATGGACCTATGAGAAGTATGGTTTACAAGGTAAAGGATAGGTTTAGATATAACATCTTTATCAAAGGAAATATCAAAGAGATAAATATTTTTAAAAAGAAATTAAAATTAAAGATTACAAATTATGAAAAAAATGATAAAATTAGAATAGTGATAGATATAGATCCTATCAATTTAATTTAAAAATAAAAAATTTATATAGAGGTGAATAGATGATTTACGAAATAAAAAAGTATGGTGAAGCTGTACTTAGAGAGGTAGCTCAAGAAGTAGAAAATATTGATAATGAGATACTTGAGATACTTGATAATATGGTAGAAACTATGCATGAAGCTAAAGGAGTAGGGCTTGCAGCTCCACAGGTAGGAATTAGTAAAAGAATGTTTGTATGTGACCAAGGAGATGGAGTTGTAAGAAAGGTTATTAATCCTATTATTACTCCAATGACAGATAAGCTTATGGATTTTGAAGAGGGATGTTTAAGTGTTCCTGGAATTTATAAGAAAGTACAAAGACCAGAAAAAATAAAAATTGATTACTTAAATGAAAAGGGAGAAAAGGTTTCAGAAGAGGTTGAAGGATTTTTAGCAATAATTATGCAACATGAATTTGACCATTTAGATGCGGTATTGTTTGTAGATAAAATTTCTCCTATGGCTAAGAGAATGATAAATAAAAAATTACAAATGTTAAAGAAAGAAACTTTAAAAGAAAGTAAGTAAGGTGTAAATGATGATAGAAAATAGGGTTGGAAAATTTTTATTATATGGTATAATCCTTTTGAACATATACTTTTTTGTACCCTATATGTATAGAAGCTATGTAAAAATGGAAAAATTACAGAGAGAGCAGAATGATATAAAGGAAAAAATAGAGCTAGCAAAAAATAAAATAGAGGATTATAATAGACGAATAGATAAACTTGAAGATGATTTTCAAAGAGAAAAAATTGCTAGAGACAAACTTCAAATGGTAAAAGAAAAAGAAGAAATCTATAGATTTATTAATAATTAGGAGGAAAAGATGAAAAGAGAATTAGCACTAGAATTTGCTAGAGTTACAGAGGCAGCTGCATTAGCCGCTCACAAATGGGTAGGAAGAGGAGATAAAGAAGCCGCTGACCAAGCAGCAGTAGATGCTATGAGAACTATGTTAAATAGAATCTCAATAGATGGAGAGATAGTTATAGGAGAGGGAGAGATAGATGAAGCTCCTATGCTATATATTGGAGAGAAAGTTGGAAGAGCTAATCAACCAGAAAGTGAATTAGAAGAGGGAGAAACATTAGATGGATGTTCTCCAGTAGATATAGCTGTAGACCCAGTAGAAGGAACTAGAATGACTGCTCAAGGACAAGCAAATGCTATTACAGTTCTAGCTGTTGGAAATAAGGGAAGTTTCTTAAAAGCTCCAGATATGTATATGGAGAAATTAATAGTAGGTCCGGAGGCAAAAGGGGTAATTGATTTAAATAAACCTCTTATAGAAAATATTCATAATGTTGCTAAAGCATTAAATAAAGATTTAAAGGATATGATGGTAGTTGTATTAGATAAGCCAAGACATACACAAATTATAAAAGATTTACAAAAATTAGGAATAAAAGTATATGCTTTACCAGATGGAGATGTAGCTGGTTCTATCCTTACTTGTATAGTAGATTCAGATGCAGATATATTATATGGTATAGGTGGGGCTCCAGAAGGAGTTATCTCTGCTGCTGTAATTAGAGCTTTAGGTGGAGATATGCAAGCTAGATTAAAACTTAGAAGTGAAGTTAAAGGAGTAACTTTGGAAAATGATAAAATCTCTAACTTTGAAAAACGTAGATGTGAAGAGATGGGATTAAGAGTTGGAGATGTATTAAAGATGGATGACTTAGTAAAAGATGATGAGGTAATATTCTCAGCTACAGGAATTACTAGTGGAGATTTATTAGAGGGAATAAAAAGAAAAGGAAATATTGCTAGAACTCAAACTTTAGTAGTAAGAGGAAAAAGTAAAACAATAAGATATATTAATTCAGTTCATAACTTAGATTATAAAGATGAAAAAATAAGCCATTTAGTAAAATAGTAATAAAGAGGAGTTATTACAGAAAGTAAGAGTAGTTGTAATAACTCCTTTTTCTAAAAAAGGAGTTAAGTTAATGTTATTTTATGATGAATTTTTAAAAAAATTAGATGAAGAAAAATTTCAAATAGATGAGATAGAAAAATTTTCACCAGAGATAAAAAAGGTAGTTGTTGGATTAGGAGTTTCACTACCACTTATTATAATTGCTATGGCTCAGCTATATATGGCTAAGGTAGATGGAAATATGGTAAGAGTTGCTTTTGCTATAGCTTTTATATTTATGGGAGTAAAGCAGTTAAAAACAACTTTTTCTTATAAAATTCAAATAGATACTAAAAATAAAAAAATGAAATTTATGAATGTAGATATAGATTTGATGAGAGTAGAAAGTTGTACATTAAAAGAGGGAAGAGTTGGGAAAAAATTAGAGGCAGTATTAGATATAATTACTTTTGATAAACAACAATATATCATTCCATTATATATGAATAAAAAATTAAAATTTGTATGGATAATGAGGGAAATTTTAAAGGGTGTTTTTATAATAAAAAAATAATTTAAAAAAATGAAAAAAATATTTGACAAAAAATAATTAATATGATATTATAATTCTTGTCTGCGGGAATAGCTCAGTTGGTAGAGCGTCAGCCTTCCAAGCTGAATGTCGCGA
>OGUJ01000435.1_pt1 | contig 32250 bp, 25 predicted proteins | sample 1573661 | NCBI WGS metagenome assembly OGUJ01 (sample SAMEA2581933, study PRJEB24529) | metagenome | biome: Human gut stool | place: China | collected 2011
GAGCGCATCCTTGGTAAGGATGAGGTCTCCAGTTCGAATCTGGATAGCAGCTCCATCGAGAAAAACCACTTGAATCCTTGCGGTTCAGGTGGTTTTTGTTATTTCCGGTCATTTTTACCACCGGTTTTTCTTTTTGCTGCGCAAAAAGGCCCCCCGGCACCATGCGGACGTGCCGGGGGGCTTTGCAATATGGAGGAAGCAGGGCGATGCGGTACGCCCCGCCGGGGTAAGTTAGTGGATCAGCTCGTTATGAGCTGCGCCGTTGATGGTGAGCTGAGCCTCCCCGCCGTTGTGGGTAAGCACAAAGGGGGTAGCATCGGGGCCCATGGCCAGCATCTCGTCGATGACAAGGCTGGACTCCCGGCTCCGGGTGCGGAACACCACCACATCGGCACCCTGTGCCTTGATGGCCCGCAGGTCGCCCAGCACAGCGTTGAGAGCGGCATCCTCAGAGGGTACCGCAATGATGTACCGGCCATCCACCACAGAGGTCTCGTAGGTCTCTGCACCGGTCACGGTGTAGGCGGGGGCCGCAGAGCCGTTCTCCTGAGGCTCCGATGCGCCGCAGCGGATGCAGACGCCGTTCTTGTACTCGTGGCCCAGAGGGGCAACGAGGTTGGTGCGCTCACCCTCCTCCTTGCCGCAGCGGCTGCACTTCTGTACCGTGTAGCCGCTTTCCGTGCAGGTGGGGGCAACGGTGGTCTCGACATACTGATGGTCCAGAGCATTAGCGGTTTTGGTGCGCGAGCCCAATTCCTTGCCGCAGCGGCTGCACTTTGTTACCTTGTAGCCATCCTCGGTGCAGGTGGGGGCAACGATGATCTCGATGGAAGGATTCCAATGTTGGTTGCACTCTTCCGGGGTCTGCTCCCCGCTGGTCACCCATTCGCCGTTCTGACGTGTTTGGGTCACCGTGTTCGAGCTGTTATTGCCCACAATGGTCATTTCTATTTTTGCATTGTCCACGATGTCGTTGGCAATAGTAAATTGATTCTTGCCGTTTTGGACGGTACCGACGGTACCACCCCGACTGGTCGTTCCGCCATTGCCAATGGCAGCGCCTGCGCCAAAACTGTTATAATAGTCATAAACGTCTTCATATTTGCAGTGCTCGGCACTGCCGGTGGCCTTGACCTGCGCTTTGCCGCCAATGATCACTTCGCCGGTGCCATTTGCGCCGCCGCCGATGCCTGCGCCGCCGCCGTATGCGCTATTTTCTGCCGTTACCTGAGCATTGCCCTGAATGGTGACCTTGGCGCTGCTCTTTTTGCCGTTACTGCTGCCTGCGCCGCCACCGATCACCGCACCGGCACCGTAATTGCCGAGCACGTATTCTCTATTCTCGGCTTTCGCCTTCACTACTGCATTGCCGGAGATGGTGATCTCGGCTGTGCCGCCAAGACCGCCGCCGATCACTGCAAAGGTATCATCGTACCTATAATTACCTCCGGTATCCACCTTATTCGTAGCGTTCACCTGAGCGCTGTCGGAGATGGTAATGCTGGTTTTCCTGTTTCCATTACTTTCATAACCTTCATTATAGCCTCCGCCGATGCCGCCATTGGCGTTGACCACAGCATTACCTGTGATCACGATATCTTCAGCCGAACCGCCACTACATCCGCTGCCGATCCGGCCCTGGGTATTCACCGTACCGCCATTGATCTCAATATGTTTGGTACTACGCCCGCCAGATCCGCCAATGGCAGCGCCATCGATATCTGCTCTCACGTTAAGGGTCTGGCTTGTGTCACTTGCCGTAATGGTGAGCTTGCCGGTGCTGACGTCATCGTTTTTCTGGATGCCGGCACCGTATGTATACCCGCTCAGGGTATTATTACCCTTCACTGTGATCTGCACATCGCCGCTGCCCTGAATATCAATGGCTGCCATGTCACGAGCCAGCGTAGTAGCAGCATTCGGCTGGTCGATGGTGGCATCCTTCAGCTTCAGCTTGACCAGCGTGTTGGCAAAGATCTGGATGATGCCTCTGCGCTCTCCCTCGCCGCTGCTGCGGGCCGGAGCCTTGCGGGAGCCATTGGAGGCGTCGTCAGAGGCGCTGGCAGTAGCCTCAGCAGAAGCCTTGGCCTCTGGCTTGGGCTGGCCCTCGTCCTCTGCTTTGGGCTCCTGCCCCTCGCCAGCGGAAGCATTCAGCTCCCCGTTTGCAGGGGCATTCTGCTCCTTCTTTTCCTCGTCAGCAGGGTCGCTGTTGTTATCCTTATTTTCGGTCTCGGTATTCTGCTCAGGGTCAGCCGGAGCTTCGGCATCCTTCTGCTCCTGCTTTTTCTCAGCAGCGGGGGCGTCCTCTGCCTCCTGGGTCTCCTCCTTGGCCGGAGCCTTAGCCGGAGTCACAGGCTGGTTTTCTTCCTGCCGGTTCTCCTCAGCGGTCTGCGTAGCCTCACCAGCGGGTTTTTTATAGTTGCCGGTGATCACGATTTCATCATCTTTGCCGATCGTAGACGATGCTTTGCCATCCTGCGTCACGGTGATGCCGTTACCATCTGCCTTGATCACAAGGCCGCCCTCGGAAAGATCAAAGGTGGCCGCAAATGCCGGGGCGGAAAGGGATACCGCCATGCTCAGGGCCACGGCCGCCGCCGCGACTTGCCGGAGCAATTTTTTTCTTCGCATGATTTTTACCTCCTGTTTTGCATTTTGTGGCTTTTCTGCCAAATTTATTATACCCCCCCCCCTACTTCCTGTGCAATATAATGGTTGAACAATCTTGCTCCACTTTTTTTAGCAAAAATGACAAAAAACGCCGTTGGCCCGCACCTTTTGTGCAGGCCACCAGCGTTATCGTCCATGTATCCCGGCTAAAATATCACGCTCGTGCATTTGCCCCCGCTGCCCCAACCGGCCGAAGCAAACAAAAAACACCCCGAAGCCTTGATGGCTTCAGGGTGTTCTGAGCTGGAGCTGCTATCCAGATTCGAACTGGAGACCTCATCCTTACCAAGGATGCGCTCTACCAACTGAGCTATAGCAGCACACTCACAGCTCAATTATAATACCATAAACTCTGCCGCATTGCAAGCGTTTTTTGCAAAAAAATCTGGCATTTTGCAAAAAAGTCGGTTTTTACGAAAAAACTCCCCCAGTCTGCTTGCGCAGACAGCCCCCTCGGAGATGGGGCCTTTGGCAGTACGGACAACTTTCCGGTTTTGCCAAGGGCTCCCTCTCTGAGGGAGCTGGCATCGCGCAGCGATGACTGAAGGAGTCTTACTTTATCACTCGATCAGGCCGTTCAGCAGGGACAGGCACTTGCGGCTGTGCAGCTTGCGGATCGCCTTTGCCTCGATCTGGCGCACACGCTCACGGGTAACGCCAAAGTCACGGCCAACCTCTTCCAGCGTACGGGGACGGCCATCGTCCAGACCAAAGCGCAGGCGGATGACCTTCTCTTCACGAGGGGTCAGGCTCTTGAGAGCCAGATTGATCTGCTGTGCCACCATGGCGCGGTCTGCGGCCTTGCCGGGGGCTTCGGCGTTTTCGTCTGCGACGAAATCGCCCAGAGAAGAATCCTCTTCCTCACCCACGGGGCTTTCCAGACTTGCCGGCTCCTGTGCCATGCGCTGGATCTCGCGCACACGCTCCACACTCATATCCATGGCCTTTGCCAGCTCTTCCGGGGTCGGCTCGTGACCGTTCTGGTACACCAGCTGGTTGGTGGCCTGACGCATCCGGTTGATGGTCTCCACCATGTGCACCGGGATGCGGATGGTACGGGCCTGATCCGCAATGGCACGGGTGATGGCCTGACGGATCCACCAGGTTGCATAGGTGGAGAAGCGGAAGCCGCGGTCACAGTCGAACTTCTCGGCAGCCTTGATCAGGCCGATGTTGCCCTCCTGGATCAGATCCAGGAATGCCAGATTGTGGCCCACATGCTTTTTGGCAATGGACACCACCAGACGCAGGTTTGCTTCGCTCAGGCTGCGGCGGGCGTTCAGGCCATCGCGGCGGGTCTTGAGCAGCTCAGCGCGCTTTTCGTCGCTCAGGGGGCCGTTCTCCACAGCCTCCATAGCTTCCTCTTCGGCAGCCTTTTCCTCGGCATCCTCGCTGGGCTTCTCGTTGCCCTCCTCGTCCAGATCTTCGGTATAGCTGCGGCTGTTCTCATCCTCTTCAAACGAGAAGCGGGCGCTGTTCTTTTTGATGTACTCCGGCCCGCCGTATTTCTGGCGGTCGGCCTGCAGGATGTGCGCCGCCTCGGCACCGGCATGGATGCGGCGGCTCAGCTCCACCTCCTGCTCCGCGCTCAGCAGCGGGATCTGGCCGATCTGCTTGAGGTAGTTCTTAACGGGGTCGTCCAGCAGTTCGTCCATGGCAGCCTTCAGGTCTGCAGGATTCTCCTCGCTCTGCTCTTCCTCGTCCTCGCTGATGCCCATATCATCGTTGTTGTTCTCGGCATTCTCGACCTCGGCCATGATGCTGTCCACATCCAGCGTAGGCTCTGCATCCTCTTCCAGAACCTTGATGCCGCGTTCTTCCAGAAGGGTGTAGAGCGTTTCCTCATCCATTCTGCACTGTGCAGCCAGCGCCTTGGCCTCCTTGGCCGAAATGGTGCCTTCGCCTTTCGTCAACAGTTCCTTTAAAGTCATGCCCATTTTGCTCTCTCCTTCTTGCTCCGGGGATGCTCCCGCCGGGGGAAATCCTGTAATAAAGTGTTCCTGCGCATCAGATCACAAGTCCTCCGTTCACGCCGAACACCTGACCGGTGATGTAGCCCGCACCCTCGCCGGCAAGGAACACCAGCAGCTGCGCCACTTCGTCTGCGCTGCCAAGACGGCCCACAGGGGTCTCTTCGGCCAGCGCGGCCTTATCCTCGGCGGTGAATGCTGCCATCATATCGGTATCAATGACCCCGGGCGCAACACAGTTCACTGTGATGCCGCTTGGGCCTTCTTCTTTGGCCAAAGCCTTGGTCAGGCCGATCAGGCCTGCCTTTGCTGCAGAGTAATGCACCTCGCAGCTGCCGCCGGTCTGGCCCCACATGCTGCTCACGGTCAGGATGCGTCCGGCCTTGCGGCGGATCATACCCGGCAGCGCCAGCTGACACAGATGGAACGCACCGGTCAGGTTCACGTCCAGCATATGCTGCCACTCTTCCGGGGTGATGTCGGTGAACAGCTTCTGCTGGGCGATGCCCGCATTGCTCACCAGCACATCCACACGGCCCAGTGCCTGTTCTGCGGTGCGGAACGCAAGCTCGCAGCTGGCGCGGGACGCCACATCGCACTGCATAGCGGTGATGCCGGGCAGCTGTTTTTCCAGCTCTGCAGCGGCTTTGGCATTGCTGTGGTACAGCACCGCCACGCGGTAGCCCGCCGCATAGAACGCCCGGGCCGCAGCGGCACCAATGCCGCGGTCGCCGCCGGAGATCAGCACACAGCGGCCATTGGCTGCTGCCTGCACGGTAGGTGCAGGTGTTTTCTCAGGCTCTTCCTGCACAGGCTCCGGCATTTCCGGCTGCGGCGCAGGCTGGGGCTTTTCCAGCACCATCACCCGGGTGGGTTCGTCCACCACGGGTGCTGCCGCCTTTGGCTTTGGCGGTACGGGCGGCTCCTGTGCAGCCTGTTCCGGCTGCGGCTCCTCACCCGACAGATTGAACGTCAGTTCAAATTCATCTTCGTACAAGAGTATAGTCCTCCTGTCGTGATCTCTGCACTGCAAAGGTATGCCGTGCAGGAGATGTCTGTGCGGCCCATCGCCGTCCGTTCAGCGTCCATTTCTTATCCGGTCAAAGTCCGGTGCTCGGCGCGGCAGACAGCTGCATAAGATGGGTTTCGACAAAACACCGTTAAATAATATAGCACAATTTGCCGAAAAAAGAAAGTGGAAGCCGCCTACTTTTTCACGCAGCTTCCACTTTTTTACGGTTTCTTCATATTCCATGCCGGTCATACAGGCGGTTTCCACTTCGGCCGGGCCGCAAGCCGTGCCCGCAGATCCTTGAAAAATGCCTGCAGCAGCTCCTGTGCTTCCTCTGCGCGCAGCCCCTGCTCCACCACCGGGTGGTGGTTGAAGGGCATTGCAAACAGGTCAGTCACACTGCCGCAGCAGCCCGCCTTGGTGTCTGCCGCGCCGTATACCACCCGCCGGATGCGGCTGTTGATGATGGCCCCGGCACACATGGGGCACGGCTCCAGCGTGACGAACAGCTCGCACTCCCACAGCCGCCAGCCGCCCAGCTTTTTGCAGGCGGCATCAATGGCCAGCAGCTCTGCATGATGCAGGGCGTTTTTTTCGGTCTCGCGGGTGTTGTGGGCGGCAGCTACCACCTCGCCGTTGCGGGCCACCACGGCCCCCACCGGCACCTCGCCCAGTGCAGCCGCCTTGCGGGCTTCTTCCAGCGCAAGGCCCATCAGTTCAGAATCGGTCATAGGTTCCCCTTTATCCTGCTGCAAAAACCAGCAGATTATTCAATGTATGCAAAAGCATTCCCGGCCATACCCTGCCGGTGCGTTCACGAAGTGCGCCCAGCACAAGGCCGCAGCCAAGCGCCCACGCCATGCCCGCCGGGGTGCCGTGCTGCACCGCAAACAGTACCGCCTGCAGCGCCGCGGCCTGCCCTCTGCCCAAGGGCTGCGCCAGCTGCTGGATGGCCCCGCGGAACACCAGTTCCTCCACGACAGGTGCAGCGATGCAGTGGTGCACAAAACTCAGCGCCCGCACATCCCACGCCGGGGCAGGCAGAAATGCCAGCACTTTGCCTGCCAGCAGGTAGGCCAGTGCGCAGCCGAACGCAGCCAGCAGCGCCCTTGTTTTTGCCTTTTGCTCCATGGCCTGCCCTCCCTGCCGTGCGGTTCTCAGCGCCTATCTTATCATAAGCAGCGGCTTTTACGCAAGTATTTTGCGCTGGGACGAAGCAATTTTCGCTCAGGTAATTGACTTTTCCCTGTGGATTCTGGTATAATGTTTCCCGACGTTTTATTGCAAAGCGTCGGGAAACATAACTTGAATTTGTTTTTACCGGAAATCCGGAGGTATTTTATGATCCGTATTCTCACCGATTCTGCATCCGACATCCTGCCCGCCGAAGCCGAGCAGCTGGGCGTGACCGTGATCCCTCTGAACGTGACTCTGGAGGATGGCAGCATCCTGCGGGATGGCATCGACATGACCCCCACCGAGTACTATGCCCATCTGGCCAGCTGCCGCAAGCTGCCCACCACCAGCCAGCCCAGCCCGGAGCTGTTCGAGAAGTTCTATCTGGAAGCCGCTGCCGCCGGGGACGAAGTGCTGGGCATCTTCCTGTCCCACGAGCTGTCTGGCACATGGCAGTGCGCAAAGCTGGCCGCAGACCTCGCCAATGTAGACAACGTGCTGTTTGTGGACAGTGCCACCGTGTGTCTGGGTGAATCGCTGCTGGTGCGTCTGGCCGTGCAGCTGCGTGACGCAGGCAAGACGCTGGTGCAGATCGCCACCGATCTGGAGCACGCCAAGGAGCACCTGCATCTGGTTGCCGCAATCGACGATCTGAAGTATCTGCGCAAGGGCGGCCGTCTGCCTGCCGCTGTGGCCGTCGCGGGCGGGATGCTGGGCATCAAGCCCCTCATCACCATCAAGGACGGTAAGGTAGCCATGGCCGGTAAGGCCCGCGGCCTGCCCGGTGCCTATGTGGCCCTGTTCAAGAAGATCGAAGAGCTGGGCGGCATCAGCCCGGACTTTGCCGCTGTTGCCGGTTATTCTTCCAGCCTGCGGGAAGTGCAGCCCATCGAGAACTACTTCCGTGAAAATCTGCACATGGGCGAACCGCTGGTGCGCCAGATCGGCTGCGTCATCGGCACCCACGCAGGCCCCGGTGCATTTGGTCTGGCATTCTTTGACAAAGAGCTGGTGCTGGAATAAGCGACCACCGAAAAAAGATCATCCGAGCAAAGTCGGGCAGCCTGTGGGCTGCCCGGCTTGTTTTTTGCAGCGGGAAACGGGCGCAAACTCCCTCAGTCAAAACCTGACGGTTTTGCCAGCTCCCTCGGAGAGGGAGCCTCTGGCGCGCCCGGCGCTCACAGCACTGCGTCCGAGATGAGCTTGCCCAGCAGCAGCACCAGCACCACCAGCATCATAGGACGGATAAAGCGCGCACCCTTTTTCAGGGCGAAATGGGACCCCAGCAGGTTGCCCAGAATGTTGCTGACGGCGCAGGGGATGCCGATGTGGAACACCACCAGACCGTTCATCAGATAGGTGAACAGGCTGGCGTAGTTGCTGGCAAGATTCAGCACCTTGCCGTTGCCGTTGGCGGTGCGCAGGTCAAAGCCCATCAGGGTGGTAAAGGCAATGATGGCAAAGGTGCCGGTGCCCGGGCCCACGATACCGTCGTACAGGCCGATGCCCAAACCGATGCCCAGCGCCAGCAGGATCTTTTTCAGGTTCAGGGTTCCGTCGTCCCGGTTCTTGTCCGGCAGGTCGCGCTGCCACAAAATGACCACCGCCGCCACTGGCAGGATGAGGAACATCATGGTGCGCAGCAGCTCATCGCTGAGCAGCAGCACGATATGTGCCCCCAGTGCACTGCCCGCAAAGCTGCCAATGGCTGCAAGGATGCCCACCTTCAGGTTCATTGCACCGTTTTTGAAAAAGTTGGCTGTGGCAAAAGTGGTGCCGCAGGCGGCGCTGAATTTGTTGGTAGCATAGGTGTAGTGGGGCGGCAGCCCGGCAAACAGATAGGCCGGCAGGCTGATAAGACCGCCGCCTCCGGCTGCCGAATCCACAAAGCCTGCAAAGCCCGTCATCAGAACGAGAAACACCATCATCCATGGCGAGAGCGTGATACCCATTGTTATAATTCCTTTTATTTTTCCAATTTTGTTTTTTGGGAGAACGTGCGTCTCAGGACAGGGACAGTCGGCCCTCACAGGCCAGCACCTGATCCAGGATCATCCGCGAGACGCGGGCACCATACACCATGGCGGGGTGTTCATTGTACTCGATGATATCGTGAAAATCCTTGTTCATCAGCACGATGACATACTCGCCGTAGGGGGTGTGGACGATGCCGCCGTCGTTGCGGCAGGCGTTCATGCTGCCGCTCTTGCTGGCCACCCAGATCAGCTCCGGCGCTCCGGTCTCCTCGCAGTCCAGATAGTACTGGGGAAAATCGTGGGTCAGCATGGTGTTGTAGTGCTGCTGGCGCAGGATGGCAAGCATCTCCGCGCTGGCTTCCCGGCTGACCAGCTCCCCTTTTGCAATGCGTGCGAACAGCGCCGCGTAGTCGCGCGGCGTGGTGGTGCCAAGCCGGCGGTAGCGGTCAAAGTGCAGCGGATTGTGCAGCACAGTATGCGCAAAGCCCAGCTCCCGGATGCAGGCGTTGATGGTATCCAGTCCCAGATAGTCGATGATCATATTGGTGGCGATGTTGTCCGAGCAAATGATCATCATGGTGGCGGTGTCCTTCACCTTGAGCTTTGCGCCCACGCCCAGCGCGCGCAGCATGCCGCTGCCGTCCACGAACTGGCTCTGCTCATAGGTGATCTCTTCGGCAAGGTCTGCTTTGCCGCGCTGCGCCTGCAAATACAATGCAGCGAGAATGAACGCCTTGATGGTGGATGCCGTCTCAAATTCTTCGTCCGCGCCCACCTCCACGGTATGGCCCTGCAGATCGTCCACGAACACGCTCATTTTGCCCTGATAGCAGTACAGCTCCGCAGCAATGCGCTTTTCCAGCGTCATGTTTTTATCCATATCGGCATATTCTCCGTTGTTATTACAGGTTTTCCTCAAAAAAGCGCATGGCATTGCGGTAGTAGATACCTTCCACCTCGTCCTCGGTAAAGCCCTCTTTGCGCAGGGCATCCGCCAGCAGCGGCAGGAAGGCAGCATTTTCCAGCTGGTGGGGACCATCGATGCCATCAAAATCGCTGCCAAGGGCAATCATCTGTGCACCGCCTACCTGCTTATAGTGGGCCGCATGCTTTGCGATCAGCTCCACCGTGCTGCGGCAGTTTTCCGGGTGGGTGGGGTCGGTGTCCAGAAAGGGCGCATAGTAGTTCAGGCCCGCAATGCCGCCGCGCTCCGAAAGGGCGCGGATCATCTCATCGGTCAGGTTGCGGGTGTGGGGTGCCAGTGCGCGGCAGTTGGAGTGGCTGGCCGCAAAAGGCCGGGTGCCGTGCTCCACGATATCCCAGAAGCCCTTGTCCGAAAGGTGGCTCACATCCACGATCATGTGTATCCGTTCCATCTCGGCCAGAAATTCAAAGCCCTTCCCGGTCAGGCCCTTTTCGGTCTGGGGCACCAGCACCCCGCCGGGGTTCCGCTGCGGGCTTGCCAGCTCGTTTTCGTGGTTCCATGTCAGGGTCATCATGCGCACGCCCAGCTCATACATCCGGCGCAGCACCCCCACGCTGCCCTTGCAGCAGGCACCTTCCTCGATGGTGAGCATCCCGCTGATCTTTCCCGCCGCAGCATTCCGGCGGATGTCCGCCGCCGTGTACACCGGAGCAATTTTTTCCGGGTATGCCGCCATGATGCGCTTGAACTGGTCGATCTCTTCCAGCGCTGTCACCAGCGGGTCCGCTCCGGGCGTTTTGTCACCCAGATTGACGAATGCTGCAAAGCACTGCAGCAGATAGTCGCCTTTCTGTAATTTTTCAAGGTCGATATGCAGATCGTTCTGCGCGAAGCTCTTGGGCCGGCCCGCATGTTCGGCTTTGCGCAGCTCGCTGAGGGTATCGCAGTGCAGATCCCAGACTTTCATGATGTTTTCTCCTCTTTATTCCTCTTGCAGCAGCTGCAGCAATTCCTCTGGTTTCATGGACAGGATCGCTCCGTCTGCCGAGCCGGTGACCGTCTCGGCAAGGTCCTGCTTTGCCTGCTGCAGCTCCACGATCTTTTCTTCAATGGTGTCCTGTGCAATGAGCTTGTACACCTGCACCGGATTGCGCTGGCCGATGCGGTAGGCGCGGTCGGTGGCCTGATTCTGCGCAGCCACGTTCCACCACGGGTCGTAGTGGATGACGATATCTGCCGCCGTCAGGTTCAGGCCGGTGCCGCCCGCCCGCAGCGAGATGAGGAACACGTCCGCTTCGCCGCTGTTGAACCGGCGCACAAGCTCTGCACGCACCGGCTTTGGGGTGGAGCCCTGCAGGGTAAAGTGGCTCACGCCCGCTTCGTCCAGCCGTTTTGCCAGCAGTTCCAGCATGGAGGTGAACTGGCTGAACAGCAGGATGCGGTGTCCGCCCTCCACAGCAGCCGTCACCAGCTCCATGCAGGCATCCAGCTTGGCACTGCCGCCGTCCCAGTTGTCTGCCACAAGGCGCGGGTCGCAGCAGATCTCCCGCAGGCGCATAAGCACTGCGAACACTGCCATTTTATCCTCCGGCTTTGCAGCGCGCAGCTTTTCCCGCGCGTCCACCACAGCGGCAAGGTAGAGCTTGCGTTGCTGCTCGTCCAGCTCGATGCGGTGGAGATTCTCGGTCTTGGGGGGTAGCTCTTTGAGCACCTCGGACTTCATGCGCCGCAGGATGAACGGCCCGGTGAGCTGGTTCAAACGGCGCAGTGCGTCTTTGTCGTCCTCCTGCACGATAGGCTTTTCAAACCGGGCGCAGAAGGTCTTGTAGGGCGGCAGATACCCCGGCATCAGGAAGGAGAAGATGCTCCACAATTCGCCCAAGCGGTTCTCCACCGGGGTGCCGGTAAGGGCAAACCGCACTTTGCTGTTCACCCCGCACACCGCCTTGTACTTTTGGGTAGTGTGGTTCTTGATGGCCTGCGCTTCGTCCAGAATGCAGGCGTAGAATTGCTGCCCGCTGTAAAGCTCCTCGTCCCGGCGCATCAGGTCATAGCTGGTCACCACAAGGTCGGCTTCCGCCCACTGCTTTGCCAGCTCTGCCCGGTGAGCAGCGTCGCCGTCCACCGCCACGCAGGAAAGCTGCGGCGTGAACTTCTGGCATTCCTCCTGCCAGTTGAGCACCAGCGATGCCGGGCAGACGATGAGGCTGGGCAGGCGCTGGCCGCTTTCCTTCATGGCCAGCAGGTAGCTGAGCACCTGCACGGTCTTGCCAAGGCCCATATCGTCGGCCAGAATGCCGCCCATGCCGTAGCCGTCCAGCGTGCGCAGCCAGCGGTAGCCATCCCGCTGGTACTTGCGCAGCACATTGTGCAGGCTTTCCGGCGGAGTATACTCGCTGTCCTTCACGGCGTGAAAGCTGCGGCTGATGCGGCGGAACGCATCGTCGCGGTTGAAACGCAGGCCGTTCTGGCCCGAGAGCGCCCAGTCGAGACTGGGTGCACGGTAGAGCGGCAGCTCGGCGTGGCCGCTCTTGAGCTTGGCCCCGGAAAGTTCCAGTGTATCGTTCAGTTCATCCAGCCCTTCCAGACTGTCATCCAGCCGCAGCAGACGGCCGTCCCGCAGGCGGTGGTAGCGCTTTTTCTGGTGCAGGGAGCGCAGCAGGTCTTTCAGCTCTGCCACCGGGAACTCGCCGGTATCCACTTCCAGATCCAGCACACTGCCGTGCACCGAAACGCCCACCGTGATGCGAGGCGGCGCGGCCTGCAGGCTGCGGAAGGCATCCGTCAGGTATACTTCACCCTCGGCCAGCAGGGCCGGCACGCCCTCCTCCAACATGCGGTAGATCTCGTCCTCGTCAGCGGTGCCGTACACTTCCTCTCTGCCGCCCACACCGGGCTGCAGATAAGAGGCCAGCAGCCGCTTTGCCCGGCTCTCGGCGCGCACATCCCGCAAAAGCCCTGCCGGAGACGGCACGAACGGCGTGACCTTATCCTCCCCGTACAAAAACTCCGCGTGTGCTTCGATGCGGAAGCTGTCCGGCGCGTCCAGATAGAACTGCACCACCGGTTCCAGCGGGATCTGGTTCAGCAGCAGACGTTCCGGGTCCACGATGTTCAGCTTGCTGCCCAGCTCCGGCAGCACATAGCTGCAAAAGGCCGTGGCATCTGCGCTGGTAAAGAACAGGCTTTTGCCGCCCAGCGCCTGCAATGCGGGCAGGATGCGGGTGCACCCGGGCCGCTGCAGCCGCCAGAGCGTATCCTCGCTGAACAGGTAATCATAGTCAAGGCCCTGCACAGCGGAAAGTGCGGGTTCGCCTTCCACCTGCACACCGCCGCGGCGGCGCTCCACGGTCATGGTAATGACGGGCAGACCTTCCCGCAGCTCGTACCCGCCCAAAAAACCGGTATGCTCGTACAGCTGCACAAGGTCATCAAAGATCTCGCCGGTCAGAATCATGCCTCCCGCCGGGCCTTGTTCGGCCCCGCCGTACACCCGCACGGCGGCTTTGTCCATGCTCTGCCTTGCGTTCACCTGACGGCGCAGCAGCTGCAAAAGCGCACGGGACTCTTCATCAAAGGCATCCCACCGGTGCACAAAAGCCAGTGCCTTGCCGTAGCTGACGCTTTTGCCCATCTCGACGGCTTCCATTAGGTTCGGGATGCTTTTTACCACATACTGCCGCCCGCCGTCCGAGATGCGCAGCCGCAGCCATGGCTGTGCGCCGGGCACGAGGGTCAGCTCCGGTTCCAGATGGGCAAAGCCGGTGCGCTGGGCGGTCTCGTCCACGCCAAGGTTTTCAAGGGCTGCTTCCTTGTAGGTATCCAGCAGCCTGCGGGCCTCGTGATCCGACACCGGCGTTTCGCCGTGCCACTTTTTGCCAAACAGCATTTCCAGCCCGGAGGCATAGCTGTCCCGCCGGGCCGGTTCCGGGGCAAGGCCCGCCGCGCCGCGCACAACACCGGGAATAGCATCCGGCTTTGCCGCCGGTGCAGGGGCATTCTTTTCGGCATCGTCCAGCAGCAATGCGCCGATATGCTTGCAGTAGGTGCCCTCGCCGTTCTGGTTATACGGGCAGCTGCAGGACGCACTGACAAAGCTGCCGTTCTCCCGCAGCCATGCCTGCGTATAGTAATAGCTGCCGCCGCTGCCCTGTACCATGGCCGAAATATGGCGCACGCCATCGGCGTTCACGGTACAGGTGCTCTGCTGGATGCGCTTGCGGTATTTCTTGGCCCGCTCAAAAATGTTATCGCCCAAAAGCGTGCGGATCTCGTCTGCATCCATGGCTGTTTCCTCCCGGTTTGGCTGTAAAACCTTCTTATCTTATAAGAATACCGCACCCGCACCCCGGATGCAAGAGGGATCTGCCGCCCAATTTCCATACAAAAAAATCCCGCTCCTTTTCAGGAACGGGATCATTTTACGATCTTGGAATGCTGCGGGGATCACTTGACAGTCTTGCCAAGCTCAGCATCCGTCTCAATGGCGCGCTCACGGATCTTTTCCAGCGTCTGCTCACTGAGGATATGCTCTGCCTTGCAGGCATCTTCGGCGGCGGTCTTTTCGTCCACACCCAGCTGCATAAAGAAGTGGGTCAGCAGACGGTGACGGCTATAGATGCGCTCCGCGATCTCGCGGCCCGGTGCCAGCAGGGTCAGGTTGCCCTCGCCGTCCACCGCGATATAGCCGTTCTCGCGCAGCTTCTTCATGGCAATGCTGACGCTGGCTTTGGTAAAGCCCAGCTCATTGACAACGTCAATGGAGCGCACTTTACCCATACGCTGACTCAGCATCAGGATCGTTTCAAGATAATCTTCTGCGGATTGGTGGATCTGCATGGTATGTTTGCCTCCTGTCTGTGCCGGGATGCAAAGCACCACGGTTTCATATAGTACAAGATATCACACTTTTTGCCGATGTGCAAGCAATTCGCGGAAGTTTGTATAAACAAACCAAATTTATCCTGCGCAAAGCTGCTGTTTTGCCGGTTTTTAGTCGGCCGCGTTTTGTGCAAAGGCGATAAATTATTTTGTTTCCAGATATGCCGCCGGGCCGGACTGGTACAGGTCGCCGCCGTGGGCATCCAGGATCACCGTCAGCGGCATATCCTTCACAGTCAGGCGGCGCACGGCTTCACAGCCAAGGTCCGGCCATGCGATCACTTCCAGCGTCTGCACACTTTTTGCCATCAGCGCACCGGCCCCGCCAAGCGCTGCCAGATACACAGCCCCGTTGCGCACCACAGCCGCCTTTACAGTATCGTCCCGCTTGCCCTTGCCGATCATGATCTTATTGCCAAGGTCCAGCAGGCGCGGGCTCATGGCATCCATGCGGCCGCTGGTGGTGGGTCCCGCCGAGCCGATCACCTGGCCCGGGCGTTCCGGCGTGGGGCCAACGTAATAGATGGCGCTGCCGGTCAGATCAAAGGGCAGCGGTTCGCCTTTTTCCAGCGCTTCGGTCATCCGTCTGTGGGCCTGATCGCGAGCAGTGTACACCACGCCGGAAAGCAGCACGGTGTCGCCCGCCTTGAGCGGGGCAAGGTCCTCGGCCGTGCAGGGAGTGGTAATTTTGTATTCCATAGCAATTCTCCTTTGGCATCCTCGCCCTCTCCGTCATCGCTCACGCGATGCCACCTCCCCCAAAGTGGGAGGCCTTGGCAGTCCACGCAAACTTTACGTCTTTGCCAAGGGCTCTCCCTTTGGGAGAGCTGGACGCAAAGCGGCCTGAGAGGGCGGAGACTCTTACAGTTCCGCGCTTGCACGGCGGGTCACATGGCAGGAAACATTCACCGCCGCAGGCAGGCCCGCCACATGGGTAGGCATCTGCTCAATGGCAAGGCCCAGACAGGTGGTCCTGCCGCCAAAGCCCTGCGGGCCGATGCCCAGCTCGTTGATGGCGGCAAGCAGCTCCTGCTCCAGCTGTGCGTAATAGGGGTCAGGGTTCGGCACATCCAGCGGACGCAGCAGGGCCTTCTTTGCCAGATACGCCACCTTGTCAAAGCTGCCGCCCACGCCGATGCCCAGCACGATGGGCGGGCAGGGGTTGGAGCCTGCCAGCTTCACCGTGTCCAGCACGAACTTTTTGAAGCCCTCCACGCCGTCGGCGGGCTTGAGCATTTTGATCTGGCTCATGTTCTCGCTGCCAAAGCCCTTGGGTGCCACCGTGATGCGGCAGCCCTCGCCGTCCACCAGATGCACTGTGATGGCCGCCGGGGTGTTGTCGCCGGTATTGCCCCGGCGCAAAGGGTCTGCCACGATGCTCTTGCGCAGGTAGCCGTCGGTGTAACCCCGGCGCACGCCCTCATGGATGGCAGCTTCAAAGCTGCCGTCAATGTGCACATCGGTGCCAAGCTCCACAAACACGCAGGCCATGCCGGTATCCTGACAGATGGGCAGGTTTTCTTCTTTTGCGGCGGAAAGGTTCGACCACAAAAGGTCGAGAGTGCTCTTTGCCAGCGGCCACGGCTCTTCCTGCCGGGCCTTGTCCAGCGCCGCCTGCACGTCCTGCGGCAGGCGGGTGTTGGCTTCGATGCACAGCCGTGCAACGGTATCCGTGATCTCCTGTGCGGAAATGGTTCTCATAAACGCTTCCTCCGCTTACAGACGGGCAACGCCGGTCTCGCGGGCAGCCTTTGCCACGGCATTTGCCACAGCCTCGGCCACGCGGGGGTCGAACGCGCCGGGGATGATGTTCTCCTCACTGCGGTCGGCATCGGTGATGAGGTCGGCGATGGCGTAGGCGGCGGCCAGCTTCATCTCATTGTTGATGTCCCGGGCGCGCACGCTCAGTGCGCCCTTGAACAGGCCGGGGAAGCACAGCACGTTGTTCACCTGATTGGGGAAGTCGCTGCGGCCAGTGGCCATCACCCGCACGCCGCCGGCCTTGGCCTCGTCCGGCATGATCTCCGGGGTGGGGTTGGCCATGGCAAAAACGATGGCATCCTTGTTCATGGTCTTGCACAGCTCAGTGGTCAGGATGCCGGGCTTGGAAACGCCGATGAACACGTCGGCACCTTCCAGTGCTTCCTTCAGGCCACCCTTGACCTGACGGGGATTGGTCACCTCACCCAGCCAGTTCTTGTGGGCTTCGGCGCTGTTGCAGCCCTTGTACAGGGTGCCGAACTGGTCCACTGCAATGATGTCCTTTGCGCCGGCGGTCATGAGCATCTTGATGATGGCGGTGCCGGCAGCGCCGGGGCCGTTCAGCACGATGTGCACATCTTCCATCTTCTTGCCCACCACACGCAGGGCGTTGATGAGGGCAGCAGTGACCACGATAGCGGTGCCGTGCTGGTCATCGTGAAACACGGGGATGTCCAGCTCACGCTCCAGCGTTTCTTCGATCTCAAAGCACTCGGGGCTCTTGATATCCTCCAGATTGATGCCGCCAAAGGTGGGCGCAATGGCCTTGCAGGCGGCAATGACGCTGGCTGCGTCGTGGGCATCGATGCAGATGGGGAAGGCATCCACGCCGCCGAACTCCTTGAACAGCACCGCCTTGCCCTCCATGACCGGCAGACCGGCTTCCGGGCCGATATCGCCCAAGCCCAGCACGGCGGTGCCGTTGGAAACGACAGCCACCATATTGCCCTTGAAGGTGTACTTATACACGTCGTCGGGGTTTTCCTTGATCTTGCGGCAGGGTTCGGCCACACCGGGAGTGTAGGCGGTGGACAGGTCATCGCGGGTGGCGACCTCCACCTTGCTTACGATGCCCACCTTGCCCTTGTGGGTCTCGTGCATTTCCAGAGCAGCTTTATTGTAATCCATTTGAATTTCCTCCAATATCTTGCCGTCCTCGCCCTCTCCATCGCACAGCGATGACGGAAGGAGGAACTCCTCCAGTCTCGCATACGCTCGACAGCCCCCTCAGGGAGGGGCCTTATGTTCCCGGGAAGGCTCACTTATTTTTATTGTAACAGAACCGCCCGCCCATTTCCACCGGTTTTGGTCACTTTTGCGCCTGTAGACGGGCAAAAGTGATACAAACCCGCCGCAGGATTTGTGGAAATTTTGCAAAGAACTTTCCTTTTGCCGTCAGAACGTATATAATAAATGGGTATCTGTTCTGCCTGTACCGGTCTTTTGCTGTGCATCAGGCCGATTTTTATGGAGGTATTTCTTTTGAAAAACAACACCAAAAAACTCCTGTGCATCCTGCTGGCCATCGCCGCAGCGGTGTGCGTCATTTTTGCCTGTTTCATGCTGACAAAGCACAAGCAGACCGACAGCGCTTCTTCGGCTGCCGCATCCGTCTCGCAGTTTGGCTCTGTTGCCGACTTCGACTACGAGGCCTTTGATTACAGCGATGGTCTGGACGAAAACGGCTATTGGAGCGGCATCAAAGCGCTGGACTATGTGACCCTGCCGGAGGACTTCGGCTCCATCGCCCTGAAGGAGAACGACCTGACCCCCACCGAAGATGAACTGCAGCAGCAGGTGGACAACCTGCTGAACCAGTACACCTCTTCCCAGCCCGTTACCGGCCGTGCCGCCCAGAGCGGAGATGTTGCCAACATCGATTACACCGGCACCGTGGACGGCGTGGCCTTTACCGGCGGCACTGCCACCGGCTACGACCTGACCCTTGGCAGCGGTTCCTTCATCGATGGCTTTGAGGACCAGATCATCGGCCACAATGTGGGCGATACCTTTGATGTGACCGTCACCTTCCCGGACGGCTACGGCGATTCCACCGATGCCGAGGGCAACACGATCGCCCTCAGCGGCAAGGAAGCCGTGTTCAGCGTGACCCTGAACTCCATTTCCGAAAGCGTGACCCCCGAGCTGACCGACGAGTGGGTGGACTCCAACTTTGGCATCAGCGATGATCTGCACACCGTCGACCAGTTGCGCAGCTACTTTAACGATGCGCTGTATGCCACCAACTATGAGAACGCCATCGTGGACTACCTGATGTCGAACTCCACCTTCAAGGAGCTGCCCAGCGAGATCACCAGCTATTACATCCGCATGTTCCTGAACTACTACAACCAGTACGCCACCGCCTACGGCATGGATCTGAATGCTTTTGCCCAGACGCAGGGCTACACCGATGCCGATGCCATGCTGGCCGCATCCGACGCTTACTTTGAGCATCTGGCAAAGCAGGACCTGATCCTTCAGGCCGTGGCCGAGACCAAGAGCCTTGCTCCCACGCAGGAAGAGCTGGACGATGCCGAGAGCACCTATGCCGACACCTACGGTGAGAACCGTGCGCACCTGAACGCCCTGCAGTCCTGTGTGCTGGACTGGCTGGAAGAGAATTCCACCGTAGCGTAAAAACACAGGAACCATTTAGAATGCCCTCCGCTTCGCTCTGGGCATATTCAGAGGATAATTTATCTTTAATTTGCAGCTCCGAAAAGCCTGCGGGCTTTTCGGAGCTGCTTTTTCACAGGAAGGGCCGGAGCTTTCAGATGCTGTTTTTCTTTGCGGCCCCTTCTGTAAAAAATGCAATACCGGACAGACCGCAGTCTGTCCGGTATTGCTCTAATAAAAAATAGTATTTCCGCTATTTATGCCCAGAGCGAAGCGGAGGGCATTTCAAATCGTCAGGCTTTTTCTTTCTTCCCGCCGTTCAGCTTCCAGAGCAGCCAAGCATAGAAGTAATTCATCAGCAGGATGGCGATGCACCACAGCACCGACGCCTGCACGCTCTGGTCATACACCTTCATGAAGGGATATGGCCCATCTACCACGCGCTGGATGTTCAGCCACAAAATGATGCCGCCGTACAGCACCGTGGGCAGCAGCGCCCACTTGACCGTACTGCGGGGCAGGCGCGGTGAGCGCTCCAGCAGCACAAAGGAGAAGATGGCCGCCAGCGGGTTGAGCAGATGATGGTACAACATGGAGCTGGTGCACAGCATGATGTACCAGCCGTTGCCGTCCTCATACATGGGACCCAGCACGAACACCACCGTGAGAAAGGTCATGGTCAGGCAGCAGGTGGCAATGTACTTGAGGGTGTGCAGCCAGCGGGGCAGCTCTTTTCCGGTAAAGATGCACACCAGCTGGCCCACCGCCACCATGGCGCAGATGCAGGCCGAAAGGATGTTGGAATCCTCGGTGTAAAAAATGAACATCTGCTCTTTGCCCCAATCCCAGCTCATGGGCAGGGCAATGGGCTCCGCCCAGACGATGAACAGGTTCAGTGCGATGGAGAGCAGGCGGCGCACTGTATCAGCAAATTTTTTCATGGAAAGCCTTTCCGTCTTGTAATATTTCCTCGAAAATTTGAAAAAGGGCAGGTCTCCCTGCCCTTTTTCAAAAAACGCTTTATTTTGCGGTGTTGATGAAGCTGCGGTTGTCCCACAGGTACTTGATGCCGGAAATGGCCGTCACGGCAGCCACCAGCCAGCACAGCACCATGGAAATGCTGATTACCAGGATCTGCCGCGCCCCCTGCTCCGTGCCGGTAGCCGACATGCTTGCAATGGACATGCCGAAGAAGTAGAAGATGATGCTCAGCATCTGCAGCACAGTCTTCACCTTGCCCCACATATTGGCGGCGATCACCTTGCCGTCCTTGGCACCGGCGGCCACCATGCGCAGGCCGGACACGGCAAACTCGCGGGCCAGAATGATGCACAGCACCACCGGGCTGCATACGCCGTCCCGCATCATGTAAATGAAGGCCACCGTGGTGAGCAGTTTGTCGGCCAGCGGGTCGGCAAACTTGCCGAAGTCCGTTACCATGTTCCACTTGCGGGCCAGATGGCCGTCCAGAAAATCAGTAAAGCTGGCGGCAGCAAAGACGATGCCTGCGATCAGGTAATACGTCGGCTGGAAGGAGCCATCCGCGATGCCGCTCAGGCTGGTGAGGGACACAAAGACCATGAACACCGGCACCAGCAGGATGCGGGTCAAAGTGAGTTTATTGGGCAGATTCATACAGATTCCTCCAATTTGTTATTTTGCAACAGTACCATACAGATCGTAAAGGTCGCTGTCGTCCACCAGAACATCGTAGAACTGGCCGGGGTACAGCGGCTCCTCGCTGGAAACACACACATTGCCGTCCACCTCAGGAGCATCGCCGGTAGTGCGGCACAGATACAGGCCGCTCTCCTCGTCGATGCCGTCGCAAAGCACATGCACGGTCTGGCCCACCTTTTCGGCCTGCTTCTGGGCCATGATGCCGGTCTGGATCTGCATCACCAGTTCGGCGCGCTTGTCCTTGACTTCCTGCTCGATCTGGCCGTCCATCTTGGCAGCAACGGTGTTCTCCTCGGCAGAGTAGGCAAAGCAGCCCAGACGGTCAAACTTTACTTCCTTGACAAAATTGCACAGATCCTCGAACTGCTCCTCGGTCTCGCCGGGGAAGCCTGCGATCAGAGTGGTGCGCAGGGTGATGCCGGGGATCTCGCGGCGCAGCTTGCCGATCACCTCCAGCAGCTCAGCGCGGTTGGAGCGGCGGTTCATATTCTTGAGGATGGTGTCATTGCAGTGCTGGATGGGCAGATCGAGGTAGGGCACCACCTTCTCATTGCGCTTCATGGCGGCAATGAACTCATCTGTGATGCGCTCCGGGTAAGCGTACATAATGCGGATCCACTCGAGGCCCGGCACCTTGTTCAGCTTATCCAGCAGCTCGCAGATGCTGCCGGGCTTGCCCCAGTCCTCGCCGTAAGCGGTGGGGTCCTGTGCGACCACGATCAGCTCTTTTACGCCCTCACCGGCCAGCCAGCGGGCCTCGGCCACGCAGTCGGCCATATCGCGGCTGTGCAGCGGGCCGCGGATGCCGGGGATGGCGCAGTAGTGGCAGCGGTTGTTGCAGCCCTCTGCAATTTTTAAGTACGCATAGTGGGCGGGCGTGCCGATGACACGCTTGCCGCCCAGCGGGAAGTCCTTTTTGGCACCGTAGCTTTCCAGATGATCCTCACCATGGAACAGGCGGTCCACGATGGTGTCGATGGCCTTGTTGGAGGCACAGCCCACCACCGCGTCCACCTCGGGGATTTCTTCCTCGATCTGGCTGCGGTAGCGCTCGGCAAGACAACCGGTGACGATGACCTTCAGCTCCGGGTTCTGCTGCTTGTAGGAGCAGGCTTCCAGAATGTTTTCAATGGCTTCGGTCTTGGCGCTCTCAATGAAGCCGCAGGTGTTCACAAGGATCACATCTGCTTCGGCCAGATCGGCCACGGTCTCGTGGCCGGCAGACAGCAGGATGTGCACCATCACATCCAGATCGACCTGATTCTTGGGGCAGCCAAGGGAAATACACGCAATTTTCATAGGGGGTGATACTCTCTTTCTCTTTTGAGGGGTGCTTTTTATTCTTCTTCCGCTCTTTTTATCGCTTCTTTTATGACCGAATACGCAAAGCCGCGGCGCTGCAGGGCGGCCACCACAAGGTCGCGGCGGCCATCGGCCAGCTTTTTCATATAGCGGCTGCGCACCAGAGCGGCGGCAGCTTCCAGCTCCGGGCTTTCGCCGTCTGCGTCCGGGGCATAGACGCTTTCCAGCGCCTGCTCGATCTGCGCGCCGGAAAGGCCCTTCTGCCGCAGGTTCTGGGCCGCCGCACGGCGGCTCTTGCGGGCGGCAAGCAGGCTGTGTGCCCGGGCTTCGGCATAGCGGTCATCGTTTACGTAATCCAGCTCCACCATCTCAGCCACAGCAGCCGCTGCAGCCTGCTCGGTAAAGCCATAGCACAGCCGTTCATACAGCTGTGCCGAGGACATCTCGCGCGAGGCCAGCGCATCCAGTGCGCGGGCGCGGGCCTTGGCCGGGTCGGTGCACTTTTCTTCTTCCTGCTTCGGGCGGCGGCGTTTATAAAAGGACATTTAGTCCTCCACCATGATATCCAGTTCGCTCTCGCTGCTGCGGGCAGGAGCCTTGACCACCGGCTCCTTGGCATCTGCAGCCTTGGCGGGTTCTTCGGCCTTGGCCACAGCGCCCTTGCCAGCCGGGCGGCGGGAAGCGTACAGCTTGTCGGCATTGGCGCGGATCTGGCCCTCGATGTCGTTTGCGATCTCGGGATTGTCCTTCAGGAACTGCTTTGCGTTGTCGCGGCCCTGACCCAGACGGACATCGCCATAGTTGAACCATGCGCCGCTCTTCTGCACGATGCCCAGCTTCACGCCCACATCAATGAGTTCGCTCATCTTGGAAATGCCCTCGCCGAACATGATATCGAACTCTGCCTCACGGAACGGAGGTGCCACCTTATTCTTGACGATCTTGGCGCGGGTGTGGTTGCCGATGAACTGGCCGGAAGAGTCCTTCAGGCCCTCCACGCGGCGGATGTCGATGCGCACCGAGGCGTAATATTTCAGGGCGCGGCCGCCGGTGGTGACCTCCGGGTTGCCGTACATCACGCCCACTTTTTCACGCAGCTGGTTGATGAAGACGCAAACCGTGTTGGTCTTGCCGATGACCGAAGTCAGCTTGCGCATGGCCTGACTCATCAGGCGGGCCTGCAGGCCCACATGGCTGTCGCCCATTTCGCCCTCGATCTCAGCCCTCGGCACCATGGCGGCAACCGAGTCCACCACGATGGCATCGATGGCACCGGAGCGCACCAGTGCTTCGCAGATCTCCATGGCCTGCTCGCCGGTGTCCGGCTGGCTGACCAGCAGATTGTTGATGTCCACGCCCAGCGCTTCGGCATAGGTGGGGTCCAGTGCGTGCTCCACGTCAATGAAGGCCACTTCGCCGCCCTGCTTCTGGGCTTCGGCCAGGATGTGCAGAGCCAGCGTGGTCTTACCACTGGATTCCGGGCCGTACACCTCAATGATGCGGCCGCGGGGCACACCGCCCACGCCCAGAGCCAGATCCAGACCCAGACTGCCGGTGGAAATGGCATCCACCTGCATGGAAGCGTTATCACCCAGCTTCATCACGGCACCCTTGCCGAACTGCTTTTCGATCTGGGCCAGCGCAGTGGCCAGCGCATCCTTTTTGGCCTCCGGCTCGGTCTTTTTGGTCGCCGGGGCAACGGTGTTGTTGTTCTGATTTTTTGCCATAGCGTGCTGCTCCTTTTCTTCCTGCTGCCCGCCGTGCGCGGGCTGTCCGTATACTTTCCAGTATAGTATACCACAAAATCAAAATATTACAACAAGAAGTTGTTTCTATTTTCACTTTTATTTTTCGGGTCTGTGGGCGATCATGCACCGGTCGTTGCCGCCAAAATCCTTGCGGCACTCAATGTCTGCCCAGCCGTTTGCAGCCAGCAGTGCCGCCACAGCCTGCCGCTGCTGCCAGCCGATCTCCAGCACCAGCGCTCCGCCGGGCCGCAGTGCATTCTGGTAATGCTCTGCAAGGGCACGGTAAAACACAAGGCCGTCCTTTCCTGCTTCCAGCGCCATTGCCGGTTCCTGCGCCACCTCCGGCTGCAGATGCCGCATCTCCTCGGCGGTGAGGTAGGGCGGGTTGGATACGATCAGATCAAGCTGCCCTTCCGGCAGGCCCTGCCAGTAGGTGAACAGGTCGCCCTCCACCGGCTGCACCGCATAGGCTGGCTTTGCCTTTGCGCGCAGAGCGTTCAGCGCCGGCCCCCAGTCAAAGGCCGGGGCATCTGCCTGCTCAAACGCGGTAGGCTCCAGCAAGTCCTCCGTCTGCCCGCCCTGCCCTTTCAGGGCGCAGCGGCAGTTCTTTTCCAGATAAACAAAAGCTTCCGGGCTTTTTTCCACGCAGGTCACCTGCGCCGCCGGGCAGAAGCGCTTGACGCCCAGCCCCAGACAGCCGGTCCCCGCGCAGAGATCCAGCACCCGGGGCGCTGCAATGCCCGTCAGGGTATTGGCAGCTGCTTCCGCTACCACCTCAGTGTCTGCCCGGGGGCAGAGCACACCGGGGCCAACGGCAAGGTCAAAATCCAGAAAGCTCCAGATCCCGCACAGGTATTGCAGCGGTTCCCGCTGCTCACGGCGCGTGCAGAGGGCTTCCAGCTTTTCCGCTTCCTCCGTGGTCAGCACCCGGTCGGAAAGGCGGGCATCCCGCCCGGCTGCCACGCGGAACAGCTCCCGTGCATCGTAATCGGCATCCGGACACCCTGCAGCGGAAAGCCGGGCTTCCACGGCCCGCACCGCTTCGCGCGGGGTCAAACCAGCAATTACCATCTGCCATCCTCCGGATCCTCGGGCAGCACAGGGGTCACAGCGGTAATGGCCACCTCGATCATGCTGTCGTCCGGTTCAAACACGGTCAGGTGCTGCACCCAGATGCCGGGCTGGCGGATGATGCGGGTAGCAATGTTATCGGACCGGCCGCACCACTTGAGCAGCTCATAGCTGATGCCCATGACCAGCGGCAGAAGCAGCAGCTTGAACAGCACCCGCAGGCCGATGCTGCCCCACGGCAGCACGCTGTAGAGGAACACGCTGACGATGACCACCAGAATGAGGAAGCTGGTGCCGCAGCGCGGATGGAACCGAGTGTACTTGCGCACATTCTCCACGGTCAGCTCATCACCGGCCTCATAGCAGGCAATGGTCTTGTGCTCGGCACCGTGGTACTCAAACACGCGGTGGATCTCCTTCATCCTGGAGATGGCCACCATATAGGTGAGGAAGATGCCAACTTTCAGCACCGCTTCCAGCACCACCTTGGCCCAGCGGCCCAATGTTACAAAGTGGTTCACGCCGCCCACGATGAGGGTGGGCAGCACGGTGAACAGCAAAATCGCCAGCAGGCCGCCCAGTACGGCAGCACAGGCCAGCAGTGCGTCCTCTGCCTTTTTGCCCAAGTGGTCGCCCACCCATTTTTCAAAGGCAGTCTCTTCCTCTTCGGGGTCGTAGTCGTCACCCATGCTCACCTGAGCCGAGTACATCATGTAGCGGTAGCCCACGATCAGGCTTTCGATCATGGAGATGGCACCGCGCACCAGCGGGATCTTTGTCCAGATGCCGTGGTTCTTCACAGGGTCGATCTTGGTCTCAATGGTGCCGTCCGGCTTGCGCACGGCGCAGCAGATGAGCTTCGGGCCGCGCATCATGATGCCTTCCATCAGCGCCTGCCCGCCGACGCTGGTCTTGAAACGTTCCTTTTTGGGTTGATTCATTGGGTTCTCCTATCGGATCATATTTTTCCCGGTTATTTTACCACAGAATTGTGACAAAATCTTCACGCCTTATGGTACAGCGGCAAGCCCAGTGTGACCACTGTGCCGCGGCCCAGCGTGCTCTTGATGTCCATGGTGCCGTCCAGTGCAGTCATGATGGAATCCACCAGCGCAAGGCCGATGCCGCTGCCCCGCACCGAATTGCTGCCCTTGTAGAACTTGGTCTTGACATTCTCAAGGTCTTCCGGCGGGATGCCGCGGCCCTGATCGATGATCTCCGCAAAAGCCTTGTATTCGCCCGCCCACAGCTTGACCGTGATGCGCCCGCCGGGGGCCGAGTACTTGATGGCGTTGTCCATGATGTTGATGAACACCTGCCGCAGACGGTCCGGATCGGCATAGACCGGGATCATCTCCTCCGGCTCGGTGTAGCTGAGCACAAGGCCCTCGCGCTGGATGCGCGCTTCACAGAACAGCACCGCATCGGTCAGCTCTGCCACAAGGTCCAGCGGGCGGCAGTCCATACGGATGCGGCCGTTCTGCAGACGGCTGAAATCCAGCAGCTCTTCCACCATGTTGTACAGGCGGCCCGTCTCATTGTTGATGATCTCAAGGCCCTTGCGGTAGTTCTCGTCTGCCGGGTCGTCCAGTGTGCGCAGGGTCTCCACCCAGCCCCGGATGGAGGTGAGCGGCGTGCGCAGCTCGTGAGAGACGGAACTGATGAACTCGTTCTTCATCTTCTCGGTCTCTTCCAGCCCTTCGGCCATCTGGTTGATGGTGCCGCGCAGGCGGTCCACCTCGTCGTGCTCGTTGCCGGTGACCGGCAGGCGCACATCCAGCTCACCCCGGGCGATGCTGGCTGCGGTGCGCTCCACCTGTCCCAGCGGCACCACGATGCTGCGGATGAAGTACAGGCCGGACATCACGGTGAAAGCAAGGATCACCGCCGCGATCACAACACTTACCGCGAGGGCGTTCTTGATCTGGGCTCCCACAAGGGTCAGGCTGGTGACAAGACGCATCGCCGCCACATCCTCGGCGGCATAGGGCACCAGATAGCAGGCCGCCATCACCAGCTCGCCGGACTGGGTGCGGTAGACCGCCACACCAAGGCCATCAGAAGCCTCCTGCGCCTGCTCAAAGTCGATGCCGGTCACAATGCCGTCCGCATTTGTGCCGCTGGAGGACGCAATGACCCCGCCATAGCTGTCCAGCAGCATGAACTCGTATTTGTCCTTATCGGCAAACTGCTCCACCATGCGGCGCAGGGCCACGCTGCGGGTAGCCGCCGTGCTCTGCACCGTATCGCCGGTGTACATTTTCAGCTGGCCGGACACCGAAGAGAACCGCCGGTACATGGTCTGCTGCACGCTGTTATAATAGCTGCGTGTGTAGTTGTACAGGAACATGGTTTCGGCCAGCAGCACCAGCAGCACGGTGATGAGCAGGCTGCCCCGCAGCCACCGGCGGGTGATCCCGCTTCTCATTCTTCCCATCTGTAACCGTAGCCCCACACAGTAAGGATATGGGTGGGATGGCTGGGTTCATCCTCCACCTTCATGCGCAGACGGCGGATGTTCACATCCACGATCTTCACGTCACCAAAATAGTTCTCGCCCCACACGCCCTTCAAGATCTTCTCGCGCACCAGCGCAATGCCGGGGTTGCGGAAGAACAGCTCCATGATCTGGAATTCCACCTGCGTCAGCTCAATCGGCTGGCCTGCCTTGAGCAGCACGCGGCGGTTCTCGTCCAGCACAAATTCGCCGCTGGTGAGCATCCCCAGCGGGTTTTCCTTTTCTTTTTCGTCCCCGCCTGCAGTACGGCCGACGCGGCGGCACAGCGCTTTCACACGGGCCAGCAGTTCGCTTACGCTGAAAGGCTTGGTCATATAGTCATCGGCACCAATAGAAAGGCCGCGGATCTTGTCCTGCTCCTGTCCCTTGGCGCTGAGGATGATAATGCCGATCTTCTGATCGGTGCGGCGGATGGTCTCGCACAGGGAGAAGCCGTTCATGCCCGGCAGCATCACATCCAGAATGGCCGCATCGCAGCCCGGCTTCTTCTCCAGCAGCGGCAGAGCCGCCTCGGCGCTTTCGGCCTCCACAGCCTCCATGCCCGCAAGGCGCAGGTTCAGCGCGATCATCTCGCGGATGTTGGCTTCATCTTCAACGACAAGCACTCGTACCATGAACTGTTCCTCCGTTCTTTAGTTGAGCAGATACAGCGCCTTGGACAGGCGGTAATTTTTATCACGGATCTCCACATCCGGGGCAAGCTTCGCCTGCATCTGGCGGGATGCCACGATGCCAAGGCGGGTCCAGCCCTTCAGGCTGGAGGTGGTGCGCACCAGACGCAGGGTCATTACCAGCTGGTCTTCGTCCACCGTGCGCAGCTCCACTGCACCATCATATTGTTCGCTGTCGGTCAGTTTGAGGTTGCCCTCCCACTCCATGGGCAGCTCGATATAGCAGTTGGTCTCTTCGTCCAGCAGCCCGAAGCTTTTTTCCGGGTGCGGGCTGGTATAGTCCATCCACACGATAAAATCCATGCGGCGGCTCTGGCTCATGTTCAGCAGGCCCGCTTCGTCCGGCTGGGTGGGGATCTCCACGATGCCGTCGCTGTCCAGATCCTGACTGACCAGACTGGGCACATTGCGCAGGGATGCGGTGTAAAGCTTTTCGGTGCTGATCTGATCGGCAGGCACCATCTGCTGCGTGTCCTCGTCAAAACGCAGCAGCACGCTGGCCAGATTGTTGCCGGAAATGCCGGTCCAGCCATCCAGCACCAGATAATGCCTGCCGTCCGCACCCACACCCGCCGCCACCGAGGCGCAGCCGGCGAACCGATTGGCGGAAAGGCCCATAACAGCCACCTGCTGGAAGCTGCCCTCTTTATCCACGGTCAGCAGTTCGATCTGCACGCCGCCGTCCTCCAGCGTAGACATCAGGATCAGGTCCTGATTGCCGCCGCCGGTGATATCCTCCACCAGATACTGCTGGTACTGCTGCTCCAGGATCGTGGAAAGCACGCCGTCGGTGTAGGAATACACAGCCAGATAATGGTCGCCCTGTGCCGCTGTATAACCCACCACCAGTTGGGTGGCATCGCCGGGCTGCAGCTGGGCCAGCCCCACCGACTCTACCGTGTCTGCAAGGCCCTCTACGTTCTGGCGCACATGCCAGATGTCGGCATCATCCTTCTGCAGGATGGCAATGCACACGTTGGAGCTTTGGGCGGTGGTGTAAAGCACAGCGGCATCCTGCCTGCCGTCACCGTCCAGATCCTGCAGCAGGAAAGGCGAAAGCAGGTCGCCCTGCATGGGATATTTGAGCTGTGCGCTCTCCCCCAGCCAGTCGTTCAGGGCAGTCTGCACATCGCCGTAATCGCCGGAAAGCTTGGGCGCACGCAGAAGCTCTTCCACCTGCACCTGTTCACCGGGCATGCTGCAGCCTGCCAGAAGCAGGCACAGCAGCACGCAAGCCAACCACCGGCCAAAATGATTCGGATGTTTCAACCGCTGCGCCTCCTCTGTGTGGAAAACTTGTCCGGCCAAAGGCCGAAAACATGCTATTGTCAGTATACCACGGGCCGGGCGCAATTCCAACACCCGAAAACGAGAAAAGGGGCTGCTGCACCACATTTGGTGCAGCAGCCCCCTCGGGGTCCTGATTTTTATTCTTCGGTCTTGTCAAACAAGCCTTTTTCTTTTGCGGCGTTCCAGGTCAGGCAGGTGCGCAGCTTGCTGACGGGGAAGGCCGGGTGGAATTTATTGTTGTCCGCATCGTCCTTCATCAGATCCTGCTCCACTGCCCAGCGGGCGGCCTTTTGTGCGTCGGTATCGCCCTCGTCGATGTCGCTGTAGAGGGCGGTGCTTACAGGCTCAGGCTTCCCGGCGTGCTCCCACAGCAGCTCGGCCAGCTCGATACGGTTGGAGGGCATGGGGATGCCAGGCATATTGATGACGCGGTAGATGCCGGTGCCGGCTTCATAGATAATAGCACCTGCGGCAGCACCCACGACCACAGCAGAGATCGCGCCCTGAATGTTGCCGGTATCGCTGGGTCCAACCGGGTCGGGGCCATCCGGGCCAATGGGGTCATCCGCGAAGGTTGCCGTCACCTCTACATTAGCATCCGGCATGATAAAGGTCACCTTGGTGGGGTCGTCCGCGTCCGGGGTCTTCAGGAAGGTGTCTGCTTTCTGTTCCTCACCGCCTACCAGCACCGTCCAGCTGATGAAGTGCTGTCCATCCGGCACATTGGCTGTCAGGTGCACAATTTTATTCTTTGGCACGGGCACAGTGCTGTCGCTCGGTACGGACGCATCGCTGCCTTCAATGGTCGCCGTCACATGGTCGCCGACCCTCAGAGTGGGGTTCAGAGTGGGGTTGCTCGCAAAGTTTGCCGTCACTTCCACATTCTTACTCGGCATCGTAAAGGTCGCCTTGGTGGGGTCGTTCTTGTCCGGGGTCAGGAAGGTGTCTGCTTTCTGTTCCTCATCGCCTACCTTCACCGTCCAGCCAGTGAAGTGCTGTCCCTCCGGCGCAATGGCTGTCAGGTGCACGGTTTCACCCACCGGCACAGTGCTGCCGCTCGGTACGGGCGTATCGCTGCCGTCAATGGTCGCCGTCACATGGTCGCCGACCCTCAGAGTGGGGTTCAGCGTGGGAATCCCCTTGAAGTTTGCCTTTATTTCCACGTTCTCAGCCGGCATGACAAAGCTCACTTTGGCGGGGTCGTTCGCGTCCGGGGTCAGGAAGGTGTCCGTGTCTTGCTCAACACCATTCACCGTCACCGTCCAGCCGGTAAAGCGCTCGTTGGCTTTCAGCGCCCTGCGCGTTGCTGTTACAGTATCGCCCATAGGAGCTTCGGGCTTATCCACAGTGCAGTCTACAGCCGTGATATTATACGGAATATCGCTATAATACGGTTCCGCCTTAACATTATAGGCGGGCATGGTCAGGGTCGCAGTGGTTTCGGTGCCATTCTTCAACAGATTGGCAAGTTCTGTTTCGTCGATAATTTCGGTCTCGGTGCCGTTTTCTACTTTATACAGCTTCCAGCCGTGGAAGGTCTTGCCTTCGGGGGTATCTCCAGCGGTCAGGGTCACTTTGGTGCCTGCGGCCACGGGGGCGGCCAGCACTTCGTTTTCAAGTTCTACGGTAGCGTTCTCGGCCGTCACGGTATACAGCGGACGCACATAGCCGCAGGTGTTGCAGTCAATGTCCTTTGCGTTGGTGTAAATGTGGGGGCCTTCGGCCTCCTGGTCTGCCGTCAGGCCCGGGCAGTTTGCGGTGGTGCACACCTTCCGGTGTTTGGTGCCATCATGTTCCCACTGGTAGTTGTGCCAATGCACATCCAGCGTAACAGAAAACTCAAACCCACCATCATCGACTTCGTAATCATAAGTAACTGTAGTGCTGTTCGCTTTCAAAATCCATGTTGCCGGGTCAACCGTACCGCCTTTCCAGCTGCCGGTGGTAACGCCATCTAACTCAAATTTCCCCGGCAGCTGATGCAGATCATATGTCCGATCGTCGTTCGCCAGAATTTGGTAGCGTTGGAAACCAACCTGCAAATCCCTGATTTTGGGGTTGTTTCTCAAATCCAGCGATGTCAGGCAATTATTATTGCACCGCAACCACCACAAGCTTTTATTTTCCCTTAAATCCAGAACTGTCAACTTGTTTTTGTTGCAATTCAAGCTTTCAAGTTTTGTGTTTTTGTTCAAATTTAATGACGTCAAACTGTTGTTATAGCATATCAACCGCTTCAGTTCCGGGTTTTCACTCACGTCCAGTTCCGTTAAATTATTGTCACTGCAGAATAGGTCGGTCAACTTCGAAAAGTATTTGAGTCCCTGCAGGCTTGTGCATCCGCTATTGCTTATCCTAATTTCCTTAACGGCATTTCTTTCCGTTTGGTTCAGCGCACCATCTTTATCTTTGTCAAAATTATCTGCTACATATTGTCTAAATGCTCCATCCGGGAAGTTTGTCGCATCAATAGCAACAGCGTCTTCCTCCGCCTGCGCACTCGCGCCATTTTCCTGTTCTTCCGCCCCCGGCTCCGCCGCAAACGCGCCCACCGGCAGAACCGACAGCATCATGCACACCGCAAGTGCTGCACTGAGAAGTCTCGTACTCTTTTTTCTCATGTTCTCTTCCCCTTTTCGTTTGTTATTTTGCAGGCACCCACCCCAAAAGGCACCGTCTGCTCTTCAAGTTTACCCCCCCCCCCATACAACATATCAAGAGGCATTTTGCTAGAAAATAGGTTCGAGTTTTTAGTGGACTTGTTGAAATGTTTGCGGTTTGGCATGCTATTCCCGGGAACATTCAGAAGCAATGAAAATGCCACGCAAAAAAAGCCCTCTCCCATTGCTGGGAAAGGGCTTTTGAACACTGTATCAAACAGTCAGAGCAGATCAGACGAGCTCCAGAACTGCCATCTCAGCTGCGTCGCCGCGGCGAGCGCCGATCTTGATGATGCGGGTGTAGCCGCCGTTGCGGTCAG
>OGUJ01000441.1_pt1 | contig 31896 bp, 22 predicted proteins | sample 1573661 | NCBI WGS metagenome assembly OGUJ01 (sample SAMEA2581933, study PRJEB24529) | metagenome | biome: Human gut stool | place: China | collected 2011
ATTGAACGTCAAATCGTAAGATTTGGCGTTCTTTTTTGTTATGTAACCCCGAAAAATCGGGGCTTGCACGGTCAATGCACGGTTTTTGCACGGTTGGAGTTTTCATAGGAATCCTCTGCATGGGCTGGAATTACTTTGAAATGCGTGGTAAATTTTGCAGGTCAGCAGAGCCAGACGGAGCTGCGCCTTTACTTCGGGGTCTGCATTCTTCAGCAGTTCCAGCAGAGCGGTCATAGAAATGGTCGGTTCGTCTGCGGCGGGCACAGCCTGCGGGCTGGGGCTTTCCTGTTTGGCATAGAAACCTTCCTCAAACTTCTTGCCCAGTTCTACACGAGAGGACTGCTGGATATGCGCATAGGTGTTCACCAGCATATCCCGCCGTAGCGTGTCCAGTGGTGCCCTGAACGGCCTTCACATCGCCGCCAGAGATCATCAGCTGATAGGCGGCACTGGAATGGCGCAGACCGTGAAAGACGATGAGAGGAAACTCCGGGTGTGCGTCCTGCCATTCGGGATCTGATGCCGGGCACAAAGCGTTTTGGAGCGCTGAAAAAGTCCATCGGTCATGTAACTCAGAAGGTTCTGACCGCTCAGCTGCGGCAGATGGAGGAAAGCAGAATAAGTAAAAGACGGGGTGCTGTGCATTTGTGCAGCACCCCGTCTTTTATTTGTGTTCATCTGCGCCCGGCTTATAGAGCAGCTCCAAATAGGGGTGCTTCCGGATGGCGGCAACCACCTCATCCAGGCGGGTCGCGCAGAAATTCTGGCAGCATAGAGTTTGTGCCGATAGAAATTTTGCGTACAGTAGATTTTGGAAATCTTCTTTGATGCCGCGATGCCGCAAATCGTAGGCGGTGCCCATGGTTAGATAGATCTCGTCCTGCGGCAGAAGATCAATAAAATTGCGATAATAAACTATTCGCCCAGATGCCAGATGTCGCGGTTGTACTCGGCAATGGTGCGGTCGGAGGAGAACATGCCCGCTTTGGCAATGTTCACCAGACACTTGCGCCGCCAGCCTTTCGGGTCGCAGGCGTAATCGCTGAGGGCCTGCCCCTTGCGCACAACGTAGGCGTTGAAGTCCGGCAGGGTCTGGAACCAGTCTTTATGGATCAGCTCGTTGTGCAGGCGGGTCAGGTTTTCGGCGTGACCGGCGGCCAGCATCTCCGGGCCGGTGAGGAAGTTGATGGCGCGGCGGATGTTGACATCGCCCTCCACCCACTGGGCGGGGTCGTAGTCGCCCACGGCGTAGCGGTGGATGACCTGATCGGAGGTCTGACCGAAGATATAGATATTCTCCTCGCCCACCTGCTGGCTGATCTCCACATTGGCACCGTCCATGGTGCCCAGCGTCAGCGCGCCGTTCAGCATGAACTTCATGTTGCCGGTGCCGGAAGCTTCCTTGGAGGCAAGGCTGATCTGCTCGGACAGGTCGCAGGCGGGGATCAGCTTTTCGGCGGCGGTAACGTTGTAGTTCTCCACGAACACCACCTGCAGCCACTTGGACACTTCCGGGTCTGCGGCAATGACCTTGGACAGGGTCAGCAGCGCATGGATGATGTCCTTTGCAATGGTGTAGGCAGGTGCCGCCTTGGCACCGAAGATGCTCACCAGCGGAGCAGCGGGCAGGTGCCCGGCCTTGATCTCGTAGTACTGATGGATGAGGTACAGCAGGTTCAGCTGCTGGCGCTTGTACTCGTGCAGGCGCTTGGACTGGATGTCGAACACAGCATCGGTGTTCACGCTCACCTTCTGGGTGCGCAGCAGCCAGTCTGCCAGTGCTTCCTTGTTGGCCTTTTTCACAGCGGTCAGCTGCTCCAGCACAGCTTCGTCGTCAGCAAAAGCCAGCAGCTTTTCCAGCTCGGTGGCATCCTTACGGAAGCCGGAGCCGATGTGCTGTTCCAGCGCGGCGGTCAGGCGGGGGTCGCATTCCAGCAGCCAGCGGCGGAAGGTGATGCCGTTGGTCTTATTGTTGAACTTTTCCGGGTACAGCTCGTAAAAGCCGTGCAGCTCGGATTTTTTCAAAATCTCGGTGTGCAGCGCCGCCACGCCGTTGGTGGAGTGGGTGAAGTGGATATCCATGTGGGCCATGTGCACCCGGTCGTCCTTGTCGATGATGGCAAGGCTCTCGTCCTTGGTGCGGGTGCGGGCCAGCGCGTCCAGCTTTTCGATAATGGGCATCAGCTGGGGCACCACGGCATCCAGATAGGCGCGGGGCCACTTTTCCAGCGCTTCGGCCAGAATGGTGTGGTTGGTGTAGGCGCAGGTCTTTGTGACGATCTTTACGGCTTCCTCAAATTCGATGCCCTTTTCGCCCAGCAGCCGGATCAGCTCCGGGATGACCATGCTGGGGTGGGTGTCGTTGATCTGGATGGCGGCGTAGTCGGCCAGATCATGGTAATCGCAGCCCCGGGCGGCACACTCGGCCAGAATGAGCTGGGCACCGGCAGAGACCATCAGGTACTGCTGGTACACCCGCAGGCGGCGGCCTGCCTCATCGGAATCGTCCGGGTAGAGGAAGAGGGTCAGGTTCTTGTCGATGGCAGTTTTATCGAAGGCAATGCCGTCATGGACGATGCTTTCATCGATGGTGTCAAGGTCAAACAGGTTCAGGGTGTTGGTGCGGCCCTCGTAGCCGGTGACCGCCAGCTTGTACAGCCGGGCAGTGTATTCCTTGCCCGCCAGCTCCACCGGGTAGGTGATGTCGGTCTTTTCTGCCCAGCTGTGGGCGGTGAGCCACGGGTCGGGCTTTTCGTTCTGCACGCCGTCCTCAAAGGACTGGTGGAACAGGCCGAAGTGATACCGCAGGCCCACGCCGTCGCCGGGCAGGTTCAGCGTTGCCAGAGAGTCGAGGAAGCAGGCAGCCAGACGGCCCAGACCGCCGTTGCCCAGAGAAGGTTCCGGCTCCACCTCTTCGATATCGGAAAGGCTCTTGCCGACGGCAGCCAGTGCATCGCGGGCTTCATCGTACAGTCCCAGATTGATGAGGTTGTTGGACAGCAGCTTGCCGATGAGAAATTCGGCGCTGATATAGTACAGCTTGCGGCCGGTGACCGGCTGCACACGGTCGGCGCTCTTCTGCCGGACGAGTTCCAGCAGCGCGAGATACAGCTCCTGATTCGTGCAGTCTGCCAGCGGCTTGCCCGTGAGACCCTGTAACGTTTCGGTAAAGCTCATAAATGCATCCTCCTTTGTTAGGGTGTATCTGAAAAGTCGAAAATTTAGTCTATTTCTACAAGCACAGCCGGATCTTGCGTGAAACAGCCTTAGATCCCGTTTGTGCTTGCGAAATATTCGTCATTTTCTTTGTTTTCAAATACACCTTGCGGAAAACAGGTTTGACATCTGTACTTCCAGATATACCACATAAAACAATCAAAATCTTGCCTAAAAAGCGCAGACTGTGGTACAATCCTATCATCGGGAGGTGAAACAATGCAAAATCAGGCATCTTTGCAGGAGACCAAGCAGCATGGTGCCGTGCGGTTTCCCTTCAATCTGTATCCCTGCACCATTCCGGGGGACTTTCCGCAGGTGGCGCTCCACTGGCAGGAGAGCATGGAGCTGGTCTTTGTCAAGCGGGGCACAGGACTGGTGCAGGTGGGCGCTGAGAGCTGCCCGGCTCGCATGGGGGACATCTTTATTTTTACGCCCGGCACCCTCCATGCCCTGCGGCAGGCCGAAGGGCAGTGCATGGAATACGAAAATATCATTTTTGAGCTGGAGCTTCTGGGCGGCGCAGAGGACCTTTGTGCCGAGAAATATCTGCTTCCGCTGCAAAGCGGGCGCTTGTCGCTGCCTGCGCGGCTGACCCCGAACGACCTGTGCTATCTGCAGGCCGCCGCCTGCCTGCGGGAGGTGGAGGATGCCAACCGCGCCAAGCTCCCCGGCTACGAGCTGCAGGTCAAGGGGGCATTGCTGCGGTTTCTTGCCCTGCTCCTTGCACAGGGCCGGCAGCGGCTTGCCGCCGAGACAGCCGACACCCAGCGGCTGAAAACGCTCCTGCAATGGCTCTCGGCCCATTATACCGAGGAGCTCCGGGTCGCCGATGCCGCCGGGGTCTGCTCCTTCAGCGCCAGCCACTTCATGCGGTGGTTCCGGCAGATGACCGGGCAGAGCTTTGTGGCCTTTCTGAACGAGTACCGGCTCAACACCGCCGCCGAAGCGCTGCAGGCCACGGATGAGACGGTTCTGACCATCGCTTCCCGGTGCGGCTTTGAGAACCTCTCCTATTTTAACCGGGCGTTCAAGGCGCACTTCGGCATGACACCCCGGGAGTACCGGAAAAAATAAGCAAAACGAGGCCGTTCTGCCTCTCTGGAAAAGAGAGGGAACGGCCTCGTTTTTTGCACATCAGATCTCCGGCGGCGGGCAGCAGCTCTCCCGTTGGATGAGCTTATGCGGCACGATGATCTTGATTGCCAGAAGATTCGGGTTTTCGATATGGTTGATCGAGCTGTTCCGTGCCGTGGAGCAGGCACTGGGCAAGCGGGAGATCATTGCGGAGGATCTTGGTTATATGAGCGAGACGGTCCGTCAGCTGGTGCGGGACAGCGGCTTCCCCGGCATGAAGGTGCTGGAATTTGCCTTTGACTCCCGCGACACCGGCAGTGCCAGCGACTATCTGCCCCACAACTACCCGGTGAACAGCGTGGCCTATACCGGCACCCACGACAACGAGACGCTGGTATCGTGGTATCAGACTGTCACCGATGCCGAGCGCGCCATGGTGCGGGACTATCTGTACGACTACGCCACCCCGGAGGAGCAGCTCTATAAGAGCATGATCGCACTGATCCTGCGCAGCGCAGCGGCGGCCTGCATCGTTCCCATGCAGGACTGGCTGGGGCTGGACAACTCTGCCCGCATCAACAAGCCCTCCACCGTGGGCCAGAACTGGCGCTGGCGGCTGAAAAAGACCCAGCTGACAAAGAAGCTTCAAAAGGAGATCTGCCAGCTGACCACCCGCTACGGCCGGATGAACTGGGCGTAACAGTATAGTGTTCTGGACTTGATTTTGGAAAGTTTATTGCAGAATAATGGCAGAAGTAATACTTATTCAAAAATAAAAACGACAAAGAACAAATAAAAAAGTACAGAATATGGATCGGGACGCGTCTTTTTTGGTTACCCTGCAAGGCAAGGCGGCTTTGAGGGAGAGATGAAACAGGAAAAGGGGAATGGTCATATCCGGCCGTGCACCCCCACTTGGCCGGTGATGGCCACCAGCGGCGCACCGTCCGGATAGGAGTGCGCGAGGCGCACCACAAAAAAGCACGAAGCAGCAATGCTTGGTGCTTTTTCTTTTTGACATGTGCCGCGGGATGCTTTATAATAAGAATGATTTCAGATGTCTGCGGGGCGGTGCGCCCTGCGGTAAAATTACGGCAAGCAAAAAAGGGAACTGCTATGAGAGAAGAAAAGGCCAGCGCATTGCCGCTGCTGCTGGACGTGCGCAGAATGGACGAAAATAACCGGGCTTACGCCTACCGTATGCTGCGCAAAAATATTATGACCTTGCAGCTGCAGCCGGGCTGTCAGCTGAGCGAGGCCGAACTGTGCGAACAGCTGGCCATGAGCCGCACACCGGTACACGAAGCGCTGATGATGCTGAAAAGCGAGTGGCTTGTGGATGTTCTGCCGCAGCGCGGCAGCATTGTGTCCAAGATCAGCGTTCCATACCTGAACGAAGGCTTTGCCATGCGCCGCATTCTGGAACCGGCGCTGCTGCGCGGGCTAGCCGGAAAGCTGACAAGGGAACAGCTGAACGAATTTCAGGAACTGCTGAACCGGCAGAACGAAGACCTTTATCTGGATCAGGATGCAGCAGATGACTTCTTCATCTCGCTGGATAACGACTTCCACAGGCTTTTGTACCACGATTCCGGCTACGACCGCATCTGGGAGGCTATGCACAACGTTACTTCCCATATGGACCGTGTGCGGTATCTGGACTCGGCCCTTTGCCGGGGAAATATTGCCTCGGTGCAGAAAGAGCACGAGCAGATTTTTGGCTACCTGCGGGACGGCCTGCCGCTGGACGTGGACGTAGAAGCCCTGTTTGAGCATCACCTTGGCATGTACCGCGAGAATTTCCAGAAGATATTGGAACGGTTCCCGGATTTCTTTGTACGGACATAAACCAGAAAGAGCACCCGCTGCTGACCCTTACAAGGCCATGGCAGGGGGTGCTTTTTTGGTTCAATACGGATACGGCTTTACGCCGGGCTGCGGATATCAATTTACGACGGCAGTGTTTCTGATGGATTTTGCAGCAGAAATGCTGCTTTTTCTGTTCAAAACCCGGAAAAACAGCAGTTTGTGCTCTTGAATTGCCCGAAAAGCTTGCAGGAATGCAGGTTTTTGTGGTAATATTTAAGATGTGTTCCCGTTGAGGGGAAGAAAGAGAGGGGTAATCAAATGATCAATATCTGCATCATTGCCACCATTGTGATCTATCTGGTGGGAATGCTGCTGGTTGGCTTTGTCTACAGCAAATCCAACGAGGACAGCAGCGATTTCTACCTCGGCGGCCGCACGATGGGCCCGCTGGTCACGGCTATGAGCGCCGAAGCCAGCGATATGTCCAGCTGGCTGCTGATGGGTATGCCGGGCCTTGCATATCTCACCGGCATCGCGTCGCCGGGCTGGACGGCCATCGGCCTTGCTGTGGGCACATGGCTCAACTGGCTCATCGTGGCCCGCCGCCTGCGCCGCTACTCGGCCAATCTGGATGCCATCACGGTGCCGCAGTTCCTTTCCCTGCGGTTCCATGACCAGCGCAACCTGCTCAACGCGCTGGGCGCGGTCATCATCATCGTGTTCTTCATCCCGTACACCGCTTCCGGCTTTGCCGCCTGCGGCAAGCTGTTCAACAGCCTGTTTGGCGTGGATTACATGGCGGCCATGATCCTGTCTGCTGTGGTCATTGTGGGCTACACCATCATGGGCGGCTTCCGCGCTGTGTCTACCACCGACCTGATCCAGTCCGTTGTCATGAGCATGGCGCTGATCGCAGTGCTGGTGTATGGTGTCAACGTGGCAGGCGGCTGGGACGTGGTTCTGGACAACGCCCGCAGCCTGCCCGGCTACCTGACCATGGCTGCAAGCCACAATGTAGCCGACAACTCCGCTACCTCCTACAGCCTGCTGGACATCGCGTCCACGCTGGCATGGGGTCTGGGCTACTTCGGCATGCCCCACATCCTGCTGCGCTTCATGGCCATTGAGGACGAAAAGAAGCTGGTGCTCAGCCGCCGCATTGCAAGCGTGTGGGTGGTCATTGCCATGACCGCTTCCATCGTCATCGGCATGGTGGGCCTGGGCATGACCAAGGCGGGCGCGCTGGAGTTCCTGAGCGGTTCTTCCAGCGAGACCCTGATCGTGCGCGTGGCCAGCCTGATCGCCCAGCACGGCGTGCTGGCAGCCATTCTGGCAGGCCTGATCCTTGCCGGCATCCTTGCCGCTACCATGTCCACCGCCGACAGCCAGATGCTGGCAGCGGCCTCCAGCGTATCCCAGAACATCCTGCAGGAGTTCGGCCACATGAAGCTGACCGAGAAGCAGAGCCTGTTCGCTGCCCGCCTGACCATCATCTGCATCAGCGTGGTGGGCGTGGTGCTGGCCCGCGACCCCAACTCCAGCGTGTTCGGCATCGTCAGCTTTGCATGGGCCGGCTTTGGCGGCTCCTTTGGCGCAGTGGTGCTGTGCTCCCTGTTCTGGAAGCGCTGCAACTGGCAGGGCGCACTGGCCGGTATGCTCTCCGGCGGCCTGATGGTCTTTGTATGGAAGTACATCATCAGCCCGCTGGGCGGCGTGTTTGGCATCTACGAGCTGCTGCCTGCCTTCCTGATGTCTCTGCTGGTCTGTGTTGTGGTGAGCCTTGTCACCCCGGCACCCTCGGCAGAGATCGAGGCAGAATTCGACGCTGCCAAGTAAAAACGATTTAAAATGCCCTCCGCTGTGCTCTGGGCATAGCAGCGGAAAATGATTGATCCTTATGCAAAAGAGCAAAGCCGGCGGGCTTTGCTCTTTTGCTTTTTCACGGGTGGGGACGCAGAGGAAAGCGGCATTTAATTCAAAAGGATCAGCCATGCTTCGCAGCATGGAAGCAGAAATCCAAAACAGAAAAAGAACAGAAGATCCAGCACGAGCCGCATCAGACGGGTAAGCGGCGTGCCGAGAGACATGGCGTGAATGATAAAAAGATTCACCTCACCCCAGCGCCGGTAGTAACCGGTTTGCTCAAAATTGTTCCAGAGCTCAAGAGATAGAAATTCAAATCCGGCAAACAATGGAAAAATGACCAGGGAGGACATCCAGCCGTCGGCCTGAAGCGAACCATCGCTGAGAGTCCGCCAGTGCACAGCTAATCTGCCTGGACAGGCAAAAATTCCCCACAGGGCAAGTGCAATGCTTAATGCAAGAAGAGCAGTACGCACAGAATGCCAGTCTACAGTGTGCTGGCGGCGCAGCATGGTGAAAAAATCTTCCAGAGGAACGGGAGGAGTGTCATCTTTTTGACGGGAGTCATGACAGTGCATCAGGTCAGCGAGGGTCAGGCCCAGTACATCGGCCAGCGGCTCCAGCGTGTTGATGTCTGGCAGCCCGATGCCGCGTTCCCAGCGGCTGACGGCTTTATCCGTAACGTGAAGCTGCTGAGCCAGTTCGGCCTGCGTCATGTTCCGCTCCCGGCGCACTTGTGCAAGGAATGCACCAAATTCTTTTGCATCCATTCTGCTCACATCCTTTTCCACAGGATAACACAGGAATGTGGAAAATACAACCGACGGAACGTTTACCTTCCGGCTTACAAAACAAAAAGGACGTGCTCCCTTGCGGGAACACGTCCTTTTTTATCGCTTCAGTATCAGGCGGAGATCAGCTTACAGCTGGGGGCCGGCAGAGACCAGAGCCTTGCCGTGCTCGTTGCCCTCGTACTTCTTGAAGTTCTTGATGAAGCGGCTTGCCAGATCCTTGGCCTTCTCTTCCCACTGGGAAGCGTCAGCATAGGTGTCGCGAGGATCCAGAATGCCGGTGTCCACGCCGTTCAGCACGGTGGGAACCTCGAAGTCGAAGTAGGGGATCTTCTTGGTGGGCACATTGTTGATGTCGCCGTTCAGGATGGCGTCGATGATGCCGCGGGTATCCTTGATGGAGATGCGCTTGCCGGTGCCGTTCCAGCCGGTGTTGACCAGATAAGCCTTTGCGCCGCTCTTCTGCATCTTCTTGACCAGCTCCTCAGCGTACTTGGTGGGGTGCAGCTCCAGGAAGGCCTGGCCGAAGCATGCAGAGAAGGTGGGGGTGGGCTCGGTGATGCCGCGCTCGGTGCCTGCCAGCTTTGCAGTGAAGCCGGACAGGAAGTAGTACTGGGTCTGCTCGGGGCTCAGGATGGAGACCGGGGGCAGAACGCCGAATGCGTCAGCAGACAGGAAGATGACGTTCTTTGCAGCGGGTGCAGAAGAAATGGGGCGGACGATGTTCTTGATGTGGTTGATGGGGTAGGACACACGGGTGTTCTCGGTAACGCTCTTATCGGCGAAATCGATGTGGCCCTCGGCATCCAGAGTGACGTTCTCCAGCAGAGCGTTGCGCTTGATGGCGTTGTAGATATCGGGCTCGGAGTCCTTATCCAGGTTGATGACCTTTGCGTAGCAGCCGCCCTCGAAGTTGAACACGCCGTTGTCGTCCCAGCCGTGCTCGTCATCGCCGATCAGCAGACGCTTGGGATCGGTGGACAGGGTGGTTTTGCCGGTGCCAGACAGACCGAAGAAGATGGCGGTGTTCTCGCCGTTCTTGTCGGTGTTGGCAGAGCAGTGCATGGAGGCAATGCCCTTCAGCGGCAGGAAGTAGTTCATCATGGAGAACATACCCTTCTTCATCTCGCCGCCGTACCAGGTGTTGACGATGACCTGCTCCTTGCTGGTGATGTTGAACAGCACAGCAGTCTCGGAGTTCAGGCCCAGCTCCTTGTAGTTCTCGACCTTAGCCTTGGAAGCGTTGTAAACAACGAAATCAGGCTCGAAGTTCTCCAGCTCCTCAGCGGTGGGACGGATGAACATATTGGTAACGAAGTGTGCCTGCCAGGCCACTTCCACGATGAAACGCACTGCCATGCGGGTATCCTTGTTGGCGCCGCAGAAAGCATCCACGACGTACAGGCGCTTGTTGGACAGCTCCTTCTGAGCGATCTCCTTGACAGCCTTCCAAGCCTCCTGAGAAGCGGGGTGGTTGTCGTTCTTGTACTCATCGCTGGTCCACCACACGGTGTCCTTGGAGTTCTCGTCCATCACGATGAACTTGTCCTTGGGAGAACGGCCGGTGTAGATGCCGGTCATCACGTTCACAGCACCCAGCTCGCTGACCTGACCCTTCTCGTAGCCTTCCAGCTCGGGATTGGTCTCCTCTGCGAACAGCTGCTCGTAGGAGGGGTTGTGCACGACTTCAGTCGTGCCGGTGATGCCATACTTGGTAAGATCCAACTTTGCCATATTTGCGTACCTCTACTTTCGTTTGATCCTTACATAACTCTGTGTAGGAGATGCAGCGCCATTTATGGTACGGACACCGCATAAGGGGGAGACAGCACAGAACGATGCAATGCAAATTCTCCTGTCTATCATTATACACAAAAGCTTTTCAAAAGCAATAAATGGAAGGTTCTGTTTGCAAAAAAGAAACAAATTTCATAAACAAGCTTTCCCACATTAAGTAAATTCCCGAAGCCCTGCAGGGACGCAGACTGTGAAAAATAAGGCGGGACGGGGAAAAACCGACATTTTGATAAAAGTTTGACAAACCGGGATGCAAGGTGGGACTCCCGGCCCCGGTGGGGCAAAAAACACAGCAGACAGCTCTTTGGTGCAAGACTGAGAAAATGTAAATGAGCACAAAAAATAAGATAATAGTTGAAAAAAATAAAGCGGCATGGTACAATAAAGCTAGAAAGGACTCTCCGAGAAACAGAAACCAACATGCCGAAAGAGAGGAAGTGCTTTTCTATGAAAAAGATCGCCCCGATCCTGCTGGCCATGGTTTTGGCCCTGACCCTTTGCCTGGTAGGCTTTGCGGATGCAGAAAGCTATGACGATGATCCATTGGAAGAAACGGCGGCTTCCACGTCCGAGGAGGCCTTGGAGGAGGCAGAGCCGGTTCCTGCCAGGAGCAGCGAGTGTGCAAAGTGCGGCGAAATGCGTGTCTACATTCAGAAGATCAGCGAATACGAGGCCGGACCCTACCAGGAACCCTGCATCCATAAGACCGCAGGAACCGATGCGGTATACTATAAGTATTGCATCTATCAGGAAGTCTGCCGTGGATGCGGCTACAAATCCCCTGCATGGGATGTTCGCAGCGGCGAGACAAGCAGAGAGTGCCACGGTTGGTAAACTGTTCCCCGGAGCCGTTGACGGCTTGAAAAACTTGTGAGAAACAGCAGCCCAGAGCCCTGAAAACAGCTTTGGGCTGCTGTTTTTGCCCTTTTTTGCAATATTTTGGCCAGAAGAAACGTTTTAGTGGTAAAGGGACCTTACTTATGCTATACTGGTTCTGTATATAGATGATACTTTTCCCCCTTTGCCGGGGGCTGACATAAGGGAAACTGCCATGAAAACCATCTACATTCTGCTCACCCGCTCCGGCACGCTGCTGTCCAAACTGGTCTATGCCGCCACCGGTTCCAGCTATACCCACGCCTCCATGGCGTTTGATGCAGAGCTGAGTTGCCTGTATAGCTCCACCCGCAAAAACGGCTACACCATGTTCCCGGCGGGTCCCAGCAAAGAATACCTGAACAAGGGCGTTTTCCGTCTGCGGGACGACGCCCCTTGTGCGCTGTATGCGCTGGAGGTGTCCGATGAAGCCTATTTCCGCGCCCTGCACCGCGCCGAGGAGTTCATGCGCCTCAGCGAGGAGTACAGCTTTAATATTCTGGGGCTGATCCTGTGCGGGCTGCATATCCGCTGGCAGCGCCGCCGGCATTATTTCTGCTCCCAGTTTGTCAGTGAGGTGCTGGAGCAAAGCGGCGCTTTGGCGCTGCCCAAGGACAGCACCCTGATGCACCCCAACGACTACCCCCTGCTGCCCCAGCTGAAGTGCCTGTACAAGGGACGCTTAGCCGACCTGCCCCAGCGCAAGGCCATGGAGCTGGGCGAGACGCCCTCGATGGTCAGCATCTATACCGGCCTGCTGGTGGAGCTGCTGCAGCGCCGGGCGCAAAGGTTTTTTGAGTAACTTTGTTGTATAAAACTGAAATTTCCGCTTTTTTAGGTGTCGCTCTTGCTTTTTGCAGCCAATTGTGGTAATATTATTCGGCGGTATTGTTTTGCCGCAGAATATGCGCTCGTAGCTCAGCCGGTAGAGCATCTGACTTTTAATCAGAGGGCCAGGGATTCGAGTTCCCTCGAGCGCACCAAAATCCCACGAGGAATCGTAAGATTCCTCGTGGGATTTTCTTTTTGTACGCCGTTTGCACGGTCTCTGCACGGTTTTTGCACGGTCCGCATTTTTCGTGTCAGATAGAGTAAGTCTGTGAATTACTCTGCAATTCGTGCTATTTTTTGCAATTCAGGTCAGCAGAGCAAGGCGAAGCTGCGCTTTTATAGAGGGGTCTGCGTCCTTCAGAAGCTCCAGCAGTGCCGACACGGAGATGGTCGGTTCTGCTTCAACCGGGGCAGCCTGCACAGGTGTTGTTCCCGACTTGTAGAAGCCTTTCTCGAACTTTTTACCCAGCTTTTTGCGGGAATCCTGCTGGATGTGCGCATAGGTGTTGACCAGCAGATTGGCACTGGCGTGGCCCGTTGTGCCTTGCACCGCTTTCACATCGCCGCCGGAGATCATCAGCTGGTAGGTGGCACTGGAATGCCGCAGGCCGTGAAACACGATGCGAGTGAACTCCGGGTGCTCGTCCTGCCACTTGATGAACTTCTTGCGGATGAGGATCGGCTCTACCGCCAGACCGTTGGGCAGACGCAGGAGCATTCCGCTGTTGCGATAGCGTTCCGGCTCAACGGCTTCGTCCATTTCCAAACGCTTTAGCCAGTGTTTCAGTTCTTCTTTCAACACTGTCGTCATGAAGATGGTTCGGTTGGAAGATGCTGTTTTAGTCTTTTTGAGCACCAGCGTTGTGGTGCTGCCCTCGCGCTTATCCTCAAACTCCTGCAAGATGCAGCCCTTGCCCGTTTTTGCCAGCGATGCCTTTTGGACACGCTGCATACACTTGTTGATGCGGAATGTGCCGGTGCCGTCTGCTCCCTCAAAATCAAGGTCTTCCGGGGTCAGACCAGCGACTTCGCCCTCACGCAGTGCACCCACCAGCGTAAGATGGACTGCCAGATGCAGAATCGGGTCCTCCATGCTGGCAAGTGCGGCCCACATCTCGTCCGCGTCCCAGATGGCGCGCTCCTGAATCGATTTCTTGGGGCTGTCCACCGGAACGGGGCTTTTGATGAGGATGCCCCACTCCACCGCATACTGGAACGCTGTCCGCAGCAGGCGGTGCACCTCGTGGATGGTTGTTCCAGAGAGAAGCCGCTGCTGCTGTTTTTCCGAAAGCACCTGCTTTTTGCCCTCAAGATATTGGCCACAAGGCGTTTTGCTGAGGGTAGAATACAGGTCTTCCAGATGGTAAGGCTTGAGCTTTTGCATCTGCATATCGCCGATGTACGGAATAATGAGGTTCTGGACCGTTCCCAGATTGGATTGATAGGTCTGCGGTGCCCACTTGTGCTTGTTGCACTGTTTGGGAAGCCACTCCATCAAAAACTCTTTGACGGTGATGGTGGACGGAATCAGAAACGTTCCGTTTGCCAGTTCATGTTCGATTTGTTTTTTGCGGTTTATTGCCTCCTCTTTCGTGGAAAAACTTTCCCATTTGTTGCAGTTTTTACCCTGCTCGTCTTGGTAAGTATAGCGGACGCCATAGGAGCTGCCGCGTTTCGTAATATATGCCATACGTTATCTCCTTTTTCAAGCTGCCCGGAGCCACGCATCGAAGCCGCCTTTCGGGATGCGGATGCTTCCGCCGACCCGCAGGACACGGAATTCGGTGGTGCTGTTGCACAGGTTGTAAGCAGAGCGCAGGCTGATGGACAGCATCTGCGCAATTTCCTCCACCGTGTACACCAGTGTTGTGGCTTTCAGGCTGTCAGTCGGAGACTTGACGGCATTGGTTTGAGTGACCACTTCCATTGTATCGTTATTCGGAATGGTCTGCAAGATATTTTTCGTATAATCCAAGGATTTCACAGTTTCGGTCGCAACAGGCCGAGATTTGTTCATAGGCAAAACCTCCATGTTTTATTTTTGATATAAATTCAAAATCACCTGCTCACTCTGCTCATCCTGCGCCTATTGCACACTGTGAGCAGGCTGAGCAGGGCTTTTTCAAGTTGATTCTATTTTTTAATCCCACGGACTGGGAACATCAACGGGTAAAAACAGGTCAACGTCTACATTGTGAAAGCCCCGATTTGTGCCAATGCACTTATCATCATAGACGATGCCCAGACTTTTTTGATTATCTTTCAGGTGATGGATAAAGGTAGAAGCCGCCAGTGGCTTTTCCAGATTGTCCAGACACCAGCGTTCATAGACCTTATAGAAATCGGTAGACTTGCACTTGGTCCCCTGCCGAATTTCAAAGTAACCCTCGGATTTGAGAAAGCCCAGGATATTATTGCCCTGCTCCATTGCTTCTTTCAGATTTGCCGCAGTGCGTTCGCTGATGGTAAACTGATAGTTGTTCCGAATCAGCCGATGCAGCCCCTCCAATGCCCAAAGCAGGATACCCTCTTTTTCACCCCGCATCTTGTCAATGAGGAAAGGATCATCCACCCGGCCAACAGGTTTTTCCTTAGTGGTGAGCAACAGCTGGCGGCGATAGAAACCGTTGGACTTGTCATAGAGTGCGTGTAAGCTGCCATTCCCGAAGCAGGCAAACCGCACATACAGCGTACCCTGCACACTCTGCTGACCCTTGCGCTCAATGTCGATTTTATCTTCCAGTGTAACAAGGGTCTTGATGTTGTTGGTCTGCGGCAGGGCCTCAGTTTTCATGTCATCGTCCACCAAAAGCAGCTTGTACTCCAAGTCTGCACGGGCAAAACGATTGGTTTCCACTTTTTGCAGACTGCCTGTGTACATACTGCTGCCGAACAATTCTCGCAGGATCAGCCCGATTCTGGATTTTCCCTCACCGCCCTTGCCGACCATCAGCAGCATTTTCTGCGCTTTGGTAACAGGCAGCAGGCAATAGCCAATGTATTCTTGTAAGGCCGGAATATCTTCTTCGTATAGCAGTTCGTTCAAGAATTGCAGCCAGCGTGTCGGTGCTGGTGCTTCTGGCACATAGGCGATGGGCAGTCGGTTCATGCAGTATTCTTTTTCAGGGGTAAAGTGACCGTCCACAAAGTATGTGCCGTTTCGGACATGGATGCGGTCTGTTTGAATCTCCGGTGGTTCGGATGCACAGGCCAGCTTGATGGCCTGCATGATATGTTCAATACGTCGTGCTATGCTGGTGGTAGCGTAATAGCGGACTTGCTCATAGATTTCCTTTTTCAATGGGGCTTCATCCTCGATCATGCCATCCACCGTGAACAATCTGCCTTGAAAGCAGCGCATGGGGTGCAGGCTCAAAAAGTAGTCTGCAAACAGCGGTTCGATGATTTTTCCGTTGTCACCCACCCAGTTCCGAGCAGGTGTGTTATGCTGCTTCTTCGGTTTCTTTGCATCGTTCGATTGCTTCTCCAAGGGCGGTCACTTCCTTTCCGTTCAATAGTTGTTGCTTTTCATTTGGACTTTCCTGCAAAAGAATATCTAGCAGATATTGCACACGGTCTGCATAGTGTAGACTTGCTACAAAACAAGGATGCAGGGATACTTCTGGATTTTTGGGTGCATAGGCCATGCGCCAATTTACTAGCAGAGAACGATAGCTGCACAAGATTTTGTAAAGTTGTTCTTTCGGGCTTAGTGGCTTTTCCACGGGTTTGCAGAGGAATCGTGGAGAATTGCCTGTTGCAGAAAGCCCAAAATCTGTAGCCAGCTTTTCAGCCGCTTGTAGCAGGGACAGTTGAAACAGTTTTGCGGTGAAGTCTATCACATCACCATCCGCTCCACAGCCAAAGCAGTGAAACCGAGAGTCCACTTTCATGCTGGGATTACGGTCTGCATGGAATGGACAGCAAATCATGCTGCTGCGGTTTGGACGAAAACCATAGGCTTCTGCGGCTTGTCGGGCGGTAATATTCAGCTTTACGACTTCAAATAAATTGTTGTTCTTGAAGATTTTCCTCCTTTACAGTTCCATGCCATGACTGCGCTTCTTCGGTTTGGTGCATGTCTGCTCACGCTGATTGATTTCTTCCTGCCTCTGATGCAGCTTTTGTAGAACAGACGGACGAGTATTTTCTTTGATTTGCTCGATGGCAGGCTTTTTGATTTCCGGCTTTATAAGGACAGTTTTCAATCTTGCGGTAATCCTGTTTACTGCTGCAATAATATTTTTCCGCAGCGTTGTGATTTGATATGTGGTGTAGTCCAATGTTTCCTTGCTTGCCGTTCGCCCCGGCTCTTTCAGCCAGTCCAAATATATATCGACCTGTTCTGTGCTTGCTTTCAAAGCATCGTTCACAGCGTTTTCTGAAACAACAGCCACAGCTTTGTCGTAGGCAACCGCAGAAATCTCATCCAACAAGTTCTCGGTATCTTCAATCTTCTGAGAAAGTTCACTTAACTGTTTTTCCTGCTTTTGAATTTTTTTATCGTTGCTCAGAAGTGTTAGGGACTGATAGGTTGTACGGCGAACCTGCTGATGCTGTGCTTTCTCATTCTCTTGTTTCAAATTTTCAAGCTGAGCGGTCTGTTTCTGTACGGCTTTTTCCTGTTGAGCAAGTTGTTCTTTTTGCTTTGCCATGATATAGTCCCGCTTTTCCAGATAAGCCCGTCCGCCGTATTCCGGCACTTCGTCCAGTTCCAAGCCGTGGCGTTTGGCAATCTCGAATAGCATCGTGCGGCAGGCTGCATCAAATGTGATCTTACGATTGTTGTAGCGACCAAGGGGCTTGTCTGGTTTTGGCAGTTCAAAACCCAGTGCTTCCAATGCCTTTTCCTGCTGCGGAGCAATCTCTCCATACTTATTTTCACAGTCAAACACATGGCGTTCGTGGATGTGCGGCGTACCTTCATCCAGATGCAAGGCCCAATCCAGAATGTGAACGTGTTTGCCGAAACGCTCATGGAACTCATCCATAAATTCTGTGGCGATTTGAAAAAGCTCTTTGGGCGAAGCGTGGCTCTCCAGCGTTCCAAGCTGATAGATGCTTTCTTCGGGGCAGGTTTTCTTGCTGGTAAGCAAATCTTCGGGAGAACGGTTTCGTTCCGTGTGCCGGATTTTGGCGTTGCGCTCATTCTGCTTTTCGGTGAAGTTGGTGTAATGCAGTTTGTAGTAGAGCTTTTCAACTTCTTCAAAAGTGTCAGCCAGACTTTCCTCACTCTTGGGCTGCAGAGCAGAGCGGATGCCGTTGTAGCAATCCCAATAGATGTTTTGCTGGACACGTTCCGGGTCGATATGCTCGCTGTTGGCAATTTCAAAACTGCGGTCATTGTGCTTTGGGTTATAAGTGCCGTGCTTTCCGGCGCGGCCATTGTGTCGGGTCAGTTTCAGCGACCATCTCTCCTTTCTGGGGTCACGCAGAGAACGCTGTGCGCGGGGTAGAGGCAACGCGGTGCAGCGAAGCTGCAAATCTGCCGCCTGCTATGCGCCAGATAATACCCAGTAGGATATGACGCAGGGCATCACATCCACTGGGCAAGACTGCCGCCCTTGACCCGCGCAAAGAGCCGGTCTCGCCTGTCGGCTCGGTCGGTGCTTCAAAAGGCCAGTGGCCTTTTGAGGTCGCCGCAGGCGACCCGCACCTCTCTGCACTCTTGCGCCGAACAACCTGACAGACAAGACTTGTGAAGTCCTCTCTGCCAGCTTGCCCGGTTCTTCCTCGGTGTCGGTCTGCCTGCAAGCGGTTCCTGCCCGATTTCCTCCGGCGTATGGCTTTTTCTTGGTGCGCTCGTGTCGTGGCGGCACTTCCCCGAAAAAGCATATTGACTTGCAGCCGATCATGTGGTTTTCAAGGTGCACTGTGATTTTGTAAGAAGTTGAGGGCTTTCAAAAATGCGAGTAAGACTGCTTTTGAAAGTAGTTCCCACACCTTATACAAACTTAAAGGGGTGTTTTTAAACGGGGGCTTATGAAAATTCTGAAAATTTTCACTTTTTCAAACAACCTCCTATACCTATAACATTCTAAAATGGGTGTTTGGCATACAGATTTTCAAATTTTGTTGAACTGCCTAATTTTAGAATATAGATTTTGTTCATTATCCACTTATAGAACTAGCGGAAAGCCGTTTTACAAAAGATTTTGAAAGCCTCTACACTAATAGGAATCCGCAGGACCGTTTTGGAATACAGTTTTGAAAATTTCACAATTTTAGACAAAAAGAAAAACGGCAAAGCGGATAAAATCCACTTTACCGTTTTAGAAAGTATTCTATTATGCTGCGATTGCATTGGCGTTGACCTGTTCAATGGTCTTGCGAATGCCAAGCCAGATGCTCAAATCTGTAAAGACCTCTACGATGCTTCCCTGGTCTGTAAAAGGTGGTTCCTGCAAAACAGAGAGGTCCTTCATCGTGCCATTGTGTACGATGTACTCGACAATCTGGTTGACAAAGTAAATCTGTCGGCTGTCGAGGTTAGCACCATCCAGATATTGCGAAAATGCAGCTTTCGCCGCAGCCATATCAAGACCAACGATTTCCCGCACGAATTCTCCCAAAGGCTTTGTGCCATATTCGGCTTCATAGTCCTCTTTTGTGCCAACCTCACTCCAAAGAATTTTTTCGAGTTCTTTGACATCTTCGGCAGTGAGCGGGATGTTGCCTTTCAGTTTGGCAATGGCTGCATTATCCTGATGCTGCCGTACATAATACTCAGCTTTTGCCTTGTAATTTTTCAGATCATCGTTTTCCAGCTCGGCTTCTTTCCATTCTGTCGAAAGAATTTCGTCAGAGAAATCTGTGGTGTACCGTACACGCTCGATGGGGATGTACTTGATCAGATCGCGCAGTTCTTTTCGGATGTGCTCAAACTCGTTCACATCGGCAGTTTTGATATAGTCGGTCTGGATAATTTTTTCGAGCAACGCGCGTTTTTGATCAATCTCTGGAATATTGGACACGCTCGCAACCGCCTTCGCCTTTTTCAGCAGCTCGCTGCGGCCATGAGTGTACGGCTTCCCGGCAAGGTATGCCAATTCGATGCCGTACAGCAGCGCATCAAAACGCAATGCTTTCGGGTCATCCGGTTCCGGCTCAATCAAGGGAGCAAGTTCTTCCCGGGCAATCAAGGTGTCTGCATACGTTAGAGCATTGTAACTGTTCTTGTCTGCGTACAACTCGACATACTTCAAATGCTGTTTGACCGCAAAGTTGTCACGGTTCAGCTTTTGCACCTGACTGACCATGTGCTCCACCAGTGAAGTACGGAACGCTTTCAGTTCTTCCGTTTGGAACTGCATATCCTGCAATTTATACGCAATTTCAAACTGCAGGCCGAAAATCGCGCCCTGAACGGCAATCATGTTCGGGGTAGCATTTCCTTTGTTCATGCGGAAAAACTCAAAATTCCCGCAGAAGTCAAAAATGTAGAACTTCTTTTTATCCTCACCATCCAGAAGCCCCGGACACAGGCGTGTACCGCGTCCGATCATCTGCCAGAACTTTGCCTTGCTCAGAACCTTTTTGAAAAAGACCAGATTCAGAACCTCCGGCACATCGATGCCGGTGTCCAGCATATCCACCGAGATGGCAATCTGCGGCAATTTCTTCGGGTCAGAAAATTCGTCAATGGCACTCTGCGCATAATTGAGCCGATTGTCGATCACCATGGCGTAGCCGTTCATGTGCGGATATTCCTGATTGAACACTTTGAGAATCTCTTCTGCGTGGTCGTGACTCTTGGCAAAAATAATCGTCTTACCAATTTTGCTGCCGTAGTCGATTTTCAAGGCGTTCTGCATCACGACATTCAGGACCTGCCGGATGGTGTCCTTGTTGAACAGCCAACTGTTCAGAGCAGATGCATCAATGCTGGCCGGCAGGTTGCCGTTTTCATCCTCAAAGGTGTTTTCGTAGGCTTCCCGTTCTTCGTCCGAAAGCTCATCATAGGTGATGCCTTTCTTCATGAACTTGACTTCGCTTTCCACCGAGAGGAAATCAACCAGAAAGCCATCCTTAACGGCCTGCGCCAGCTCATAACCATAGGTGGGCACGCCGTTTTCGAGGTCAAAGATCTCGTAGGTGTTTTTGTCGATCTCATCCTTGGGTGTGGCGGTCAGGCCAACCAGCGGTGCATCGAAATAATGGAAGATGTCGCGGTATTTATTGTAGATGGAGCGGTGCGCTTCATCGCAGATAATTAAATCGAAATGACCACAGGTGAACAACTTGCCCTCTGCATCGTGAACGGAATCAATGCAGTTCATCATGGTCTGATAGGTCGAGAACACGCAGTGCGCCGTAAAGTTGTCTTTGTCCTCGCAGAGATTCGTCACGGAAAGCTCCGGCAGGAGGTTGACAAAGCTGCGCTTTGCCTGGGTCACAAGGCTGTTGCGGTCAGCCAGAAACAGCACGTTCTTGACCCAGCCATGCTGCAATAATACATCCACCAGTGCAATGACGGTACGGGTCTTGCCGGAGCCGGTTGCCATGACGAGCAGGGCTTTCCGGCGGTTCTTGCGGCCAAAACTGTCGCAGACAGCCTTGATGGCCCCCTCCTGATAGTACCGTCCGGCAATGTTTTTGTTTACATCCACATTGGCAAGGCTGGTGCGCATTGCTTGCAGATTGAACCATTTTTCAAGGTCGCGCTTGGAGTAAATGGAAGCGACCTTGCGCTCGGGATAGATATTGTCCACAATGCGGGTATCGAAACCGTTGGTCAGGAATACCACCGGGCGACGGCCAAACTGCTTTTCGAGAATATCTGCATACAGCTTTGCCTGCTGACGGCCTACTGCAACATCCTTACAGGTGCGCTTTGCTTCGATCACAGCCAGCGCACGGCCATCATCGCCGTACAGGACATAATCTGCATAGCCGATGCCGCTCTTGTTGGGCATCCCAGGCAGAGGAACCTCGTTGACCCAGTTTTTGCCCTCGACCCACCCGGCATCGGTGAGCATAGAGTCAATATACAGTTTCCGGGTCTTGTACTCCGAAAGTTCCAGCGGCTTGGGTACATAGGTGGGCTGCTGTGTTTCACGGCGGGCGGTCAGCTGCGCCTTGAGCTCGGCATTTTCCTTGATGAGTGTATCCAAGTCCACATCCGGCAGGGCAGGCTGTGCAACGGGTGCAGCAGGCTGTTGTGTGAGCAGGGAAGCGTCAAATTTCTTTTCCTGATAGCTTGTTCCGTAGCAGTACGCCACGAAATCAAGGAACAGAAACAGGTTTTCGAGGCAAAGTTCCGCCTGTTCCCGGCTGATGCTGCGGCTTCCGTGGGCGGCATCATTGCCGCGCTTGCGAATAAAATCCATCCGCCGCCACAAATCATCGTCTACAATGTCGTGAAATTCTTCTGTGCTCATCAGGCTGATGAGCTTATCATCCCACGGCTTGACGAGGGAGCTGTCCACCGAATACATCCATTTGACTGCAAACTCCATGGCGCGGCGGCAGTCCAGCACAGCGGTGGCCGCATCAATGGGCAGAATCCTCTCCGCAGCAATCGCGGCATCCGCAAAGCCGGAAAATTGCGGGTCATCTTTCAAAAAGTCAAAGTTGGTCAATTCTCACACCTCCCGGCTTCTATTTTGAACGATTTTCAGCCAAAATGCAAGCGTTTTGCGCAAAAAGTTCTGCGAACAATTTTGATTTGTCTACCTCGGCTACAAAGTCGGCAAATTGGTTCTGGAGATCAATCGGCGGCAGAACAACTGAAGATTTCAAGATTCCGTCCTGCCCGATTGTCGTCATAGTTGCAGTTTTTGATTGTGCTATAATCTGTCTTCTAAAAAATGGTGTGGTGGATAAAACTTGAACGAATTCGGGAACGCATTTCTGAAGATCCAGAGACAATCGAATCACATGACATTCAAAAAGAACATTTGGGAAGGTACCTTTTGCTACTATTGATGCCTTGCCTATGCCATCTGCTACAAGTGATGATCTACAAAAAAGCATATCACCATATTTTACACTGTATTTTTCTTTTTCAGCTTGCGTTGCATCGGTTCTGGGCAGTTCCTTCGTGTTGGAATACATTCTGTTGACAACATTAGAGACACCGAGGATTTGTACATTGCCGTCATCCTTATAAGCATCTCTTTTTGCAAAGAAACCATTACTAGCTTTATCTCGGATAATTTCCGTAATACTAACCAATGGCCATCCCTTCGGATTTTGATCTGGGTCGCCAAACATCTCGACAAATCGAGCTTTGATAAGCTCGTCCAGCTTGGTGAGCTGCTGCTGATAAATGTGAATAAGACCAGAAATATGATCCAAAGTATCAACTACTCGGTATTGTTCGTCCAAAGGCGGCGTAATAACAGAAAGGTCACCTACTTGTTTCAGGTAAATGCCCTTTTGTGCTACGCCACGAGCCTCAGACTCCAAAAATTTTCGCATACTCTGAAGCTGGTACATTAAATATCGATTGTTTATTATTGTTGGGTTTGGCTTTATAACCGCAACACTCCGTTGCAGACAAATACCTGCTAACATTTCTGGAACAACCGCTACTCGTCCAACAGTCCCCACAATCGTCATGAGCAAGTCACCAGAGAGCACATTCGTCCGCTTGTTTTCGATGTCAAATTGTTCATCTGTTAAAAATCGTGGAGCCGTTGTAGTTATTTCATCATCGTTGATATTTTTGGAGCTAAGCATTAAATGTTTGCTGTTTTCAATTCCGGCAGGCGGATTATGGCTCCCATCGGTAATTTGAAAGCAAATGTCTCCCAGTTTTGCCATCTGTTTCTCCCACAAATTAGAAGTTGCCTTTTCAGGCAATAAACTTCTGGTGGGAGGTTTTGACGTTGTTCTGATTCACGATTGCATACTGCATGGTGGTGCCGATCTGCGAATGACCGAGGATTTTCTGCACCTGCTCAATGGGCATTCCCTTGTCGATGGCACGGGTAGCCATGGTGCGGCGGAACTTATGCGGGTGGATCTTGTCCAGATTCAGCTCGCGGCCCAACTCCCGCAGACGGATCTCCACGCCGCTGATCTTCAAACGGTCAAAGGGTGCGTCCAGTGTTACAAACAACGCCGGGTTTGCATCGGTGCGGGAGCGCAGATAGTCCTGTAAATGCAGCTTTGCCTTGGCATCAAAATAAACCCGGCGTTCCTTGTCGCCTTTGCCGAACACTACACACTCGCGGGCTTCAAAGTCGATTTCTGAAATATTCAGATTCACCAGCTCTCCCACACGAATGCCAGTGGAATACAACAGGTCGATCATGGCAAGGTCGCGCGCACACTTGCAGTTATCTCGCAGGCGTTCAATGGCTTCGTCCGAGATGGTTTCCTTCACGGGCTGTTTGGTCTTGATTTTATGGATGCGGCGCATGGGGCTTTTGAGGATGTAGTCCTCTTCTTCCAGCCACGAGAAAAAGCTGGAAATATTCCGGCGCACATTGTCGATGGTCACTTTGCCGCAGTTGTTGATCTTCTGATATTCCACCAGATACCGCCGGATCTCTTCAGTGGTCATCTTGCGCAAGGGTGTATCCACGGTTTGCAACAGCCGTTCCACCGTGACCCGGTAATACTGGATGGTGCGCTCAGAGCAGCCCTCGATTTTCTTGGCATCAAGGAACAGCTTCAGATATTCCTCATTGGAGATCTGCTCTTTCTGCGCTTCGGATTCAGAAAACGTCTGCAACAGCACCTCTTGCAGCTTTTTCATCTGCGCAACATTCAGGTACTCTGCCATCTCGTTGATGATCTTCACGATTTTGTCTTCCATATTGGCGCACTCCTTTTCTGGTGTACCAACATCCTGCTCCGGCAAAGTGCCTGTTGTTGCTTATTATCAGCCAAAATACTGTTGCATCAGGCTGTCAAAGAGTAATTGCGTCTGGTCAAGAGCTTTCTGCACTTCAACTTTTGATTTGTCTACCTCGGCTGCAAAGGCGGCAAACTGGTTTTGGAGGGAAAGAGGAGGTATAACAAATAGGAATTTTCGTTGTGCGGTGATTGGAACCTGATTTCGTGTCGTCTGCTTCATATCCTTTGTATACTGACATACAAAGCCTTCACTTTGCATATAGGCTTTTAGATAATCGGGAACCATGCGTTCCTTATCACATCTATACGCTGTCAATGACGTTCCCAAAATCACCTTTTCATCGTCAGTATATAAAATAGCTACTGGGCCAACCGTTGCATTATGTGCAAATAGTACATCGCCATTTTGAGCAATTCCCTTTCGCAGTTTAGATGCTCTTTCCTCGGTAAGATGCTTCGCTAACTTCAAATTCACATCATTATGCACAATGCAGTTAGCGCTAATATATGGCACTCCACATTCTACAAATTCTTCATTACGAGGATAGTCGCTACCATGATTTCCGTCTAAATGATACATAATAGTTCCATCATCTATCATCTTTTGCAATGTTTTCACTTTAAAACCGAAAGGATTAGAAATCGGGTCACCAAACATCTCCACAAATCGAGCTTTGATAAGCTCGTCCAACTTGGTGAGCTGCTGCTTTCTGAAATCAATGCTAGACGATACCCGATTAAGCATATTTACAATTTCAAGCTGATTATCGTATTCGTGAAGCTGAATTTTTATAGTAGATAGAGTGGCTTTGTTCAGCGTAGCACCCATAACTGCTTTATTGGTTCCCTTACTCCAATCCTTTGCGCGAAGCAAGTAGTATAAGTATTCCGGCGAAATCTTTTCTACTCCTTTATCAATAAAGGCCATAATAGCTTCGTTGGAATACATCTCTTTTTCTGTTATTGCCACCTTGCCCAAAGACAGCTTAAAGCTCATTATGACCGTATTGGCGGGAATCTTTTTGATGCCACTTTCTGCAACAGCTGAATCCGAAAGCGTCTCTTTTGTATTTGATATATATTTTCCTGAGTTAGTCAGATCCGCAATAGAAATCCAGTTGTTTTCTGATTTTTTCCAATAGCTTGAGTTATCTCTGGATGGGGTTTTACCCATCTGGAGAGTAAAAAGTTCCGACAGGGCGTATTCCATAAACTCTCTCCCACAAATTAGAATTGTTTCATTTCAAAAGTTCTTCCAAAGCGTCCATCTCTGCGTCGATCTTCTTTTGCAAATCACGCAGCTGTGCCATAATTTCCTGTGTGGAAGGATACTCCACCGGCACATACTCGGTCTTTTTATACTTGTTGATGGACAAATCATAGTCGTTGCCCGCAATCTCGTCTTTCGGTACAAAGAAGCTCTGTTCGGTGCGCTCACGGGTGGCTTCAGCCTCCCGGTTATGAAAGCGAGCGATAATATCGGGAATGTCGTTTTCCGTGGTTGGACTGCGCTTGTCGTCCAGAGAGAAGCCGTCGGCCTTCATATCATAGAACCAAACGTTATCGGTGCCACCGTGGCCGGTCTTGGTGAAAATCAGGATGGCAGTAGAAACACCCGCATAGGGCTTGAACACGCCGGAGGGCATAGAAATTACGGCTTCCAGACGGTTGTTCTCGATGATCTCCCTGCGAATCGCCTTATGTGCAGTGGAAGAGCCGAACAGAACGCCATCCGGGACGATGCAGGCACAGCGTCCGCCGACCTTCAGCATCCGCAGGAACAGAGCGAGGAACAGCAGCTCGGTCTTTTTGGTCTTACAGAGCTTGAGCAGGTCGGTGGAAACAATGTCGTAGTCCAAACTGCCCTTGAATGGGGGATTTGCCAGAATCAGGCTGTATTTGTCCTTGTCGGGGTTCTGGTCGCTCAGGCTGTCGCGGTACTCGATGAACGGGTTGTCCACGCCGTGGGTCATCATGTTCATAGCACCGATGCGCAGCATGGTGCGGTCCATGTCGAAGCCGTGGAACATGTGGTTCATGTAGTGGTCTTTGTTTTTGCGGTCAAAGAACACTTCCTGCTTGCGGTTTTTGCGCAGATATTCGCCAGCGGCTACAAGGAAGCCCGCCGTGCCGCAGGCCGGGTCGCAAATCACATCATCAGCGCGGGGCTGCATCAGGTCAACCATCATGCGGATGATGTGGCGTGGGGTGCGGAACTGACCGTTGACACCCGCCGTTGCCAGCTTGGAAAGCAGGTACTCGTAGATATCGCCGCGAATGTCAGTGTTGGAAAGCTGCGCCGCCTGCTCATACATTCCGTCCATAGCAGTCACGATTTTATCCAACATCAGCGGCGTGGGCACTTTGAAAATGGCATCACCCATGTACTTGGCGTAGGCACTGTCCTTGTCGCCGTGCAGATTCTTGATGAAGGGGAACACCATCTCCTGCATGGTGGAGTACATTTTGCCTGCCGGGAAATCGTGGAAAACGCTCCATTTGAGCTGTGCACCGTCCACGGTGCGCTCCCCGACCTGTACCTCGCCCGCAAAGATGCTCTTGTAGGGCAGACCCAGCATAGCGGCTTCTTTGGCGTGGGTGTTGTCGCTTTCATCGAGGTCGTGAATGAACATCAGATAGGTCATCTGCTCGATCACATCCAAGGGATTCGTCAGGCCGCCCGTCCAGAAAATTTCCCACAGGCTGTCAATTTTGCTTTTCAGTTCTCCGGTTACCATGTATGTTCCTCCTGCGTGTCGAGAAAATGAGCTCGACAAACAATAATTTGTTATGCCATTATTATACCGTTTCTTCGGGATCGGTTCAATCTGCAAAAGGGGGAAGCCCGGAGTTTTCTACATTGTATGAATTTTATGTTGAAAATTCGATGTTTCGTCCTATTGACGGTTTTGTGCAGAACAGCTATAATATAATTTGTATTATCATAATTCAAATTATATTAAGCAAGAGGTGAACGGTATGGACTTCATCGGCAGAACATCCGAACTGGCAACGCTGAATGCAGAATTAGAGCGTGGCAGCGGTTTTGTGGTGATTTACGGCAGGCGGCGTGTTGGAAAAACAACGCTGATTAAAGAGTTTATCAAGGACAAACGCGCATTCTACTTTCTGGCAACCACAGAGAGCGAAGCCCAGAGCATGAAGCGGTTTGCCGGGGTGCTTTCCCGCACTACTAAGAATCCCATGCTCAGCAAAGTCACATTCACCGACTGGCTGGATTTATTCCAAGTGGTAGCAGACGACCACCCGGACGAGAAAAAGGTGCTTGTCATTGATGAATTTCCGTATCTGGTCAAGACGAACCCGGATTTCCCGTCCATCTTGCAAAACGCATGGGATGAAGTGCTGAAAGACCATAACGTGATGCTGATTCTCTGCGGTTCCCTCATCAGCATGATGAAAAAACACGCTCTGGCATACGACAGCCCGCTCTATGGCCGTAGAACGGCACAGATCCGGCTGATGCCGCTGCAATTCACGGATGTATATGAAGCGCAGAACCTGTCGTTTGAGCAGGCTGTGGAGCAGTATGCCATCACGGGCGGAGTACCGAAATATATGGAGTTTTTCCAGTCGGACGAACCGCTGGTGGAGCAGATTCGGCGTGTGGTGCTGTCGAAAAATGGCTTTTTGTACGAAGAACCCGATTTCCTGCTCAACGAGGAAGTACAGACGCCTATCAACTATTTTTCTGTGCTGAAAGCGATTTCGGACGGCAATCACAAGCTAAGCAAGATCGGCATGACGATGGAGCAGGACACTTCAGCCATCACGCCGTACCTGAAAACACTAATCGACCTTGGCTTTGTCACCAAAAATGTCCCCATCACAGAAAAGAACCCGGAGCGTTCCCGGAAGAGCCTGTACTATGTTTCGGACAACTTCATCCGCTTCTGGTTCCGCTATGTGTACCCATTCAAGGGAGAGTTGGAACTGGACAACCAACAGATCGTGCTGGACGAGATGGGCAAAGACTTTAAGCAAAAATTTGTGGCTTTCGCTTATGAGAGCATCTGCTGGAACATCTTTGCGGAGCTGTGCCGCAAGGGACAAATCGACTTTGCACCCTCACGCATTGGCTCTTACTGGCGCAACGACAACGAGGGAGACACAGAAATCGACGTTGCTGCGGTGGACAATCAGCACAAACGGCTGTTCCTTGGCGAGTGCAAGTACCATGCGAAACCTGTGGATGTGGCGGTCTACTCTGCCTTGCAAGAAAAGGGGCAGTCCAAAGAACTTACAGCGGCCTTTAAGGGCTATGAAATTGTGTACGGACTGTTCTCTAAGAGCGGCTTTACCGATCGACTGGTGGAGATGGCTGCAGAGAATCCGAACTTGATTTTGATTCAGGAAGACACTGTTTATGAGAACAATATAATTTGAATTATCATAATTAGGATTATATTGTTTGGATATGTCCTGCGTACTATGTTTAGCGAGCAAGCATATCCCGTGGAGTGCGGGAACTCGCTATATTTTTGTAAAAAGTATCGACATTGACGAAGAAAGTATCGCTTTCGATATATTGCGTTCCCCAAAAGTATCGACTTTCGATTGAGCATATTATCGTGTATCGCGTTTTTTCCTTGCAATGCCACATCAACGGTGTATAATACTTTTAGAGGATAGCGGCGTTGACCAGCTATCGGTGGCATTGAAGCAATAGACTGGTTCGGCATCAGCCTGTTGTAGAGCCAAACCGTGGGTTCAGCGATAACCACAAGCCGAATAGATTCACTCGAATCGAACGAAAACGCAAAATGCCCGCTCACCGTGGAGATTCAGCTCCAGAGGTGGGCGGATATTTTTGGTTATTCAGCGGAGAACTGGACAGCAACAAAATAAAAGGGACACCTACAACACCGTAGTGCTGTCCGATGTCCCTCGCGACTGATTTTATCGTTGTCCGCCAACCTCAGGCCCTTACGTCCTGCATCTCTTTCGGGTTTTATCATTGCCCGCCAACCTCAAGCCCTTACGTCTTGCATCAGATCGGATTTTAGGTGTCAGCCACACCAGCGGAGTGACGTCCGCTTTCCATTCAAGATTATATTCAATTTACACCTCAATAGCAATGCCCCATACAAAAGTTTAGCGAGGTGAGTATATCCTATGAGGTACGGAAAGTGTGGAAAGCAATGCGGAAAGTGCGGAAACCTGCCATAGAAAAGTGGCAACTTCATCTCAAAAATGGCAACCTCTATGCTAAAAGTGGCAAGTTCCCTGAAAAAGTGGCAACATTAAAATAAAATGCAGCAAGAGGCATATAAGAACCACCATTGTATAGAACCGCCCACTAATCCGAGTTCTCCTTAGACGAGTGGGTTGTTTCGCTTTTGAATCTCTGATTGGTTACTTAAGATACCCTCAAGTTCTAGGTCAGAATGTTTTCTTGGGGTCATACTGTGGAGCATGCCATTAACGAATTTACAATAACATAGTGAACAAATCTGAATAATTCACTTGAAAATAGTAAACAATTCCGGTATAATAGAAATAGGTATACCCAGATTGGCAACGCATACAAAGGACTGTTTTGACATATGAAAGAAACGGTTAAAGTTGAATTATTGAAAGATCCCGAGTGCTTGATGGGATTTTCATGTGGAGAGCCGTCAATTGATGAGTTGATCAAGAAAGCATACTACGAAACACTTCTTGAAAAAGGATATACGTATGTTGCTATTTTGAATAATCGCGTGATTGCGGTATACCAAATCGCATTTATTACACTATCGGCAGAAGAAATCAGTGAAGACACGAATGACCACAACTGGTCTGGAAATTCCGAGTTAAGGTATGGATGTCTCTTAATTCATTATCTTGCGGTAGAAAAAACGTGTCAACACAGAAAAATCGGAAGTACGATACTGAATGGTATACTAAAAGAGATTTCTCTGCTTGGACGAAAGTGGCCTGTTCGTTTTATAATTATTGATGCGGTAAATGATTTAGTATCGTGGTACAAAAGTTTTGGCTTTGAACCGATTCGCCAAATGGCAGTTGAAAATGCTGGTTTTACAACGCGAATGTATTATGACTGTTATCACCATGATCGGGCCGAATTGGAACGGTATGAAGAGGCCTGTATCAATGATCTTATATAAAAATGAAACGAAGGAGGGCAGTTTATGCGTTATGTGAATGAAGATATCGTTTTGCGAGGCGATGAAGCAAAGCAGTTTGTGTATAATCTGCATCATCCCAATGTTGCTAAAATAGTGGAAGAGAATAGACGACGGGATAAGGCACTTGATGAAGTGAACTATCAGGAAACAGATGATGGTTTTACGTTTGAACTGGAACCTTTGGATTGGGCCAATAGTATAGAAACCATCCAGAAGTTTATAAGCACAATCGAGGTCTGCAATCTGCATTCTTTTCGATCTCAAATGAACTTTATTTGTTTGGACACGAGTGATTCGTTTGAGCAACAAAGTTTAACTGCAGTAGATTCTTTCTCGGCGACAGTTTCATCTGTAGAATCTGCCGTCAGCCGAGATGACGAAATGCTGCTGGCTGGTTAAAGAAAGTGGTGCAAAGATGGATTTGAACAGTAAGAAAAGTGGTTTCAGATTTTCTAATCCAGAGTTGGTGCACTTAGAATATGAAACGAATCAGTCTTTTTGTGAAGAATCTGAAATTCAATTGCGTATAAATCTGAGCACGGACGTAAAGCCTTATGAAGGAAAATCAAAGGCTGAAGTGATCTTAACTATAACTTTAGGTGGAAAGACAGAAAAAGATCCATTTTATCTCGAAGCATCGGAACAAGCAACGTTTGATTGGTCCGGAAGTCAATTCAGTGATGAAGCGCTTGAAAGTCTTCTGAGTAAAAATGCCCCTTCACTGTTGTTGAGTTATTTAAGACCTATCGTTGCAAGTTCAACAAATTGGTCTCGATATGGAAGTTATAACATTCCTTTTATCGATTTTACGAAGGCTGTAAAAGAATCTGATTAACCTAGGCTTGAGGAAACAGTTCTATTAGATGATGGGGCTGTTTTCTTTTTGCCTATACAAGCTATTACACAAAATGCCCACTCTCCTGAGAACTCCTCAGACGAGTGGGCATTCTTCTTTCCGTGTATCAAATTTACCTTTGTGGTCACTCAGATCGCCACCAAGTCATGGATCAAAAATCATTATTTTTTATTTGTCCAAGAGTAAGTGCACGGTTTCTGCACTGTTTTTGCACGGTTTCAAGGGATGCAATGGGTACTCTGACTTGCAAAATACGACAAAGGGTGCAGAAATTACAATGTGAAAAATTACGATGCTTTGCATAAAAATGGTGCAAACTCGAAAGTTTCAAAATCAGAGTACCCAGCCCGAGGGGCTCTTTTAATCAGAGGGCCAGGGATTCGAGTTCCCTCGAGCGCACCAAAATCCAACGAAGAATCGTAAGATTCCTCGTGGGATTTTCCTTTTTCTGGGGCTCTGCACACTTTTGCACACTTTTTGCACACCAGCGGGAAAGCCGTGTTTTTCCTTGCATTGTCTGCATTCTGTGCATCGTGAGCGATTTTTCCATACTTTTTTCAGGCGAACAGCAGGCGGGTGAACTCACGCCGCTGTTCGGGGTTCATCTGTCGGACGACTGTCAGCATCACTTCAGGGGTGATTTGAGAGGCATCCGGCAGATTTTGTTTTTCCGGTGCGGAACCGGGCTTGCTGCCGACATTCTGTGAGTAGAAGTCGGCTTCGATCTTCTCGGTCAACTCCAACCGGGGCTTGTCCTGCGTGTGAGCGTAGGTGTCCATCAGGACAGATGCCGTTGCATGACCTGTGTTGCCCTGCACCG